>Ga0307517_10014928_pt1 | contig 10374 bp, 7 predicted proteins | sample 23_EM_MG_FD_194515 | JGI IMG/M metagenome (GOLD analysis project Ga0307517, IMG submission 194515) | Populus trichocarpa ectomycorrhiza microbial communities from riparian zone in the Pacific Northwest, United States - 23_EM | ecosystem: Host-associated > Plants > Roots > Unclassified | place...
CTGCAGCCCAATCCGGGGGCCGACTCCTTCGTGAAGGTCGGCGACACGGTGGCCGCCGGCCAGACCCTGATGATCATCGAAGCCATGAAGACCATGAACCCGATCCCGGCGCCGCGCGCCGGCAAGCTCGTGCAGATCCTGGTGGAGGATGGCCAGCCCGTGGAGTTCGGCGAGCCGCTCGCGGTCATCGAGTAACCCCATGTTCGAGAAAATCCTCATCGCCAACCGCGGCGAGATCGCCTTGCGCATCCACCGGGCGTGCAAGGAGATGGGCATCTCCACCGTCGCGGTGCACTCCGAGGCCGACTCGGGCGCCATGTGGGTAAGACTGGCCGACGAGAGTGTCTGTATCGGCCCGGCGGCGGCGGCCAAGAGCTACCTGAACATCCCCTCGATCATCGCCGCGGCGGAGATCACCGGGGCTCAGGCGATCCACCCGGGCTACGGATTCCTCTCGGAAAACGCCCGCTTCGCCGAGATCGTCGGCGCGCACGGCTTCACCTTCATCGGGCCCAAGCCCGAGCACATCAAGATGATGGGCGACAAGATCACCGCCAAGCAGGTGGTCAAGGACGCGGGCATCCCCGTGGTGCCCGGCTCCGATGGCGCGGTGACCAGCGAGGAAGAGGCCTTCGAGGCCGCCAAGTCGATCGGCTTCCCGGTGCTGATCAAGGCCGCGGCCGGCGGCGGCGGGCGCGGCATGAAGGTCGCCCAGACCCAGGACGACCTCTACGAGGCGGTCTCCACGGCGCGCGGCGAGGCCAAGGCCGCCTTCGGCGACGACGCGGTCTATATGGAGCGCTACCTCCAGACCCCCCGCCACATCGAGCTGCAGGTGATCGCCGACAGTTTCGGCAATGTCTGCCACCTGGGCGAACGCGACTGCTCGCTGCAGCGCCGCCACCAGAAGGTGCTGGAAGAAGCCCCCTCGCCCGCCATCGACGCCGAGGCCCGCGCGAGGATCGGCAAGGTCGTGGTCGATGCCGTGAAGGCGATCGGCTACCTGGGCGTCGGCACCATCGAGTTCCTCTACGAGAACGGCGAGTTCTTCTTCATCGAGATGAACACCCGCCTGCAGGTGGAACACCCGGTCACCGAGGCGATCACCGGCATCGACCTGGTGCGCGAGCAGATCCGCATCGCCGCCGGCCTGCCGCTGTCGTTCAGCCAGAAGGACGTGGTCTTCGAAGGCCACGCCATCGAATGCCGGATCAACGCCGAGAACCCGAAGACCTTCGCCCCCTCGCCGGGCCTGGTCACCGACTTCCATGCGCCGGGCGGCCTGGGCGTGCGGCTCGATAGCGCGCTCTACGCCGGCTACACGATCCCGCCCTACTACGACTCCCTGATCGGCAAGCTGATCGTCCACGGCCGCGACCGCGACGAGTGCATCGCCCGGCTGAACCGCTGCCTGGGCGAGATGGTGGTGGCCGGCATCGACACCAACATCGCCCTCTTCCAGGAACTGCTGGTCCAGCCCGACATCATCGCCGGCGAGTACAACATCCACTGGCTGGAACGGTGGATGGCGGCGCAGGCGGCGGCGACGCCCGCCTGATCCCGCGCTAAGTCTGGGCATGGCCGAGTTCGACGCCCGCGACCTGCTGGACTGCTACGCCCGCGGCGTGTTCCCGATGGCCGATGCGCGCGACGACGCCCGCGTATTCCTGATCGATCCCGAGCGGCGCGGGATCATCCCGCTGGACGGCCTGCACGTCCCGCGGCGCCTGGCGCGCACGGTCCGCGCCGAGCCCTACGAGATCCGCGTCGACACGGCTTTCCGCCAGGTGGTGGTCGAATGCGCCGCCTCGGGGTCGGGACGCGCCGAGACCTGGATCAACCACGTCATCGAGGACCTCTACGTCCAGCTGCACGAGCAAGGGTTCGCCCACAGCGTCGAGTGCTGGCAGGGCGGGGTGCTGGCGGGCGGGCTCTACGGCGTCTCGCTGCAGGGGGCGTTCTTCGGCGAGAGCATGTTCTCCCGGGCCCGCGACGCGTCGAAGGTGGCTCTGACACACCTGGTCGCGCGGCTGATCATAGGGGGCTACCGGCTGCTCGACGCCCAGTTCATGACCGAGCACCTGAGCCAGTTCGGGGCGCTGGAGATCGCGCGCACCGACTATCACCGCAGGCTGGGCTATGCCCTCGGCGCAGTGGGCGAGTTTCAGCGGGCGGGCGCGGGCGCCATGGCCGGGGCCGCCGCCCTGCAGGTGATCAGCCAGGCGTCGTAGACCGGATGGCCCAGCGGGTGCAGGCCCGGTGAGGACGCGTACATCCAGCCCTTGAACGCCTGGCGCGCGGGCGGCGTCGGCTTGCCCGGCAGGGGCTTGGGCTGGCTGTCCACCGTCAGATAGGCGATGGAATCGTCGATGGCCTCGTCCGGCGCCGAGCGCTCGCAGGCCTTCACGGTGAACACCAGGCTGCGATAGCGCACCGGGCGGCCGACGGCGGCCTCGAAGCGCACGCTCTCGGCGGTGACCTTGTCGATGGCCTGCAGGACGGCGACGTCGTAGCGGGCGCGGCGGATCGGGGCGGTCAGCACCTTTTCCTCGACCTGGGCCTTGGGCGGCGCGGCCGGGGCCACGTCCTTGTCGGAGATCGGCGGCGCGGCGATGGGCGCGGGCGCCGTGACGACGGCGGGAGGCGCCTCTTCCGCTGCGGGGGCGATCGGGGCGGTGGGCGCGACAGGCGCTTGCGGCGCCGTGGCCGGCTGGGCGCTGACCAGGCCCGCGGACGCCGCGGCGGCCAGGGCGAAGAGCCAGACGCCTCGCTGCAGGATGCTGGTCGCACGCACGGGCGGGTTACTCCGGGGTCCAGGCCTCGTAGTCGCCGGTCGCCTTCTGGCGCACGCCGCCATGCGAGATCGCCCCCTGCGGCTTGTAGGCGTGGATGGTGCCGGTGAGGTTCGGCAGGTGGGGCTTTTCCCAGCTCTTCAACCGGAACGGCGCGACGGTCGGCGGCTCGTCGAAGGTGTAGTGCAGCCAGCCGTGCCAGTCGGGCGTGACCTTCGAGGCCTCCGCATAGCCGGTAAAGATCACCCAGCGACGCTTGCGGCCCTTGTCGTAGCTGTCGCGGTCGTCCTTGGCCTCGAAATAGCGGTTGCCCATCTCGTCCTGGCCGATGAACACGCCGCGCCGCGCGATGTGGAAGCGGGCGCCGAACGTGCCGCCGTTCCACCAGGTGAAGATCGATTTCAGGAAGTTCAACACGGGCGTTTCGAGCTCTGGGAGGGGCTGGCGACGGCCGGACTATAGGCGGGCGCCTTTGGACCGTCCAGCGCCGCCCCGATGCAAGATGTTGGGGATGAACCGGCCTGCGACCACAACATCTGTTGCCGGTGCTCGCGCGCGGGGCCTAACCTTCCCCCAACGGAGTCGGTCTATGGACAGGGAAGCGGCGGAGACGGGATTCGAGAGCCTGTTCGTGGAGCTCGCGGACCGCGTCGCCGAGGCCAGGGCGCCCGGCCATTGGACCGGCGCGCGCCTGGAGGCCTGGATCGATTGGGCCGCGGGGGAGACCGACATGTCCCAAGCCATCGCCGCCTTCGTCGAAGACCTCACCGCCAGGGCCCAGGCGCTCGGCCTGGTGAAAGACGTCCGCGGCCGCACCCGCTTCCGCGACGCCCTGACCGAGGCCCTGACGGCCGGCGTGCTGGCCATCGGCCACGCCCGCGCCGGGCGGCCCATCCCCGTGGTCGAAACCCAGTCCGTCGAGTTCACCTGCGCGGTCCTGGCCGTCACCACCGCCCACCGCGGCGAGATCGCGGCGCAGGCGGCTGCAGCGGAATTCGCCCGGCGGATGCAGGCGGTGATGGACGCCGTCCTGCGCTGCGAGGGCGACGCCGAGGCCTGCGCCGATCCGCAGCGCAACCCGGGCCTGGCGCGGGCCGCCGAGGCCGCGCGCGCGGGCGGCGCCGCCGACGGCCTGATCGCCGAGGCCATCGCCCTGGCCCACGCCGGCGAAAACAGCTGGGACGTCGAGCCCCCGCAGACCGCGCGCGGCGCGGCGCGGCTGATCGTGGCCGGCGCCGCGGACGAAGCCACCGCCCGCGCCGCCTGGATGACCGGCGCGGTCGTGCTTGCGCCCAGCCGCGAGGTCGGCCAACGGATCGCGGCGGCCGGCGCCTCGCTCCGGGGCGGCGTCAGCCTGATGGGCTTCTGGTCGGACGAGGGGTTCGACATCGACGCCTTCCGCGACGCGGTGAGCCTGCTGGCCCGCAGCCTGGCGGCGGCCGGCGGCCCTGCCCTGCTGGGCCTGGGTGGCCTGGGCGACTGGCTGGCGGCGCACGGCCTCGACTACGACAGCGGCCATGCCCGCGAGGCGGCGTATGAGCTCTTCCTGGCGGCCGGCCGGGCGATCGAGGTCGCGGGCGTCGCCGACGTCTCGCTGGCGCTTTTCGAGGACCCGGACCTGGCGCTGCGGCTGGGCGGGGCCCGGCTGGACGGCGCGCCCTGGGCCGGCCCGATCGCCCAGGCGGAGACCTCGGACGGCGACGCCTTCCGCGTGCTCTCCGAAGCCGCGATCCGCGGCCTGGCGCTGGTGGGCGCCGACGCCGCCGAGGCGCACGCCGCGCTCCTGGGCCACGGCGAACTGGAAAATGCGCGGGGCGTGGACCATACCGCCCTCATCGTCCGCGGCTTCACCGAGCACGAGATCGCCGCGGTGGAGGCCGTGCTGCCGCTGGTCTCGCGGCTCGCCGAGGCCTTCACGCCTGCGGTGATCGGCGAGGGCTTCATTCGCGACGTCCTGGGCGCCACGGCCGATCAGCTGGCCGACCCCGCCTTCGACCTGCTGGCGTTCATGGGTTTCGCGGCCGGCGACGTGGCGGCGGCCGAGGCCTATGCGCTGGGCGATCCCAGCCTGGCCGGCGCGGCCTTCCTGTCACCCGCCGCGCGGCTGGCCTTCCGCAACGCCGAGGCGTTGGGCCCGGGACCGCGGCTCGCCATGATCGAGGCCCTGGCGCCGGCGCTGGGCGTGCCGCCGGTGGCGGAACTGGAGCTGGCCTGGAACGCACCGATCGGCGAGGCGCTGGACCGGCTGGCGGCGGCGCGCACGCCCACGCGCCTGCGCCGCGCCGAGGCGCCGGCCGACCTGGTGCTGGACCTGCCGACCTTCGCCGAGCCGCAGCCCCGCGCCGCCCGGCCGCCGGAGGAACGCATCGTCGAGCGGGTGGTCGAGCGCGAGCGCACCCGGCGCAAGCTCCCCGACCGCCGCAAGGGCTATATCCAGAAGGCGGCCGTGGGCGGCCACAAGGTCTACCTCCATACCGGCGAATACGACGACGGCGAGCTGGGCGAGATCTTCCTCGACATGCACAAGGAAGGCGCCGCCTTCCGCTCGCTGATGAACAACTTCGCCATCGCGATCTCGATCGGCCTGCAATACGGCGTGCCGCTGGAGGAGTTCGTCGACGCCTTCGTGTTCACCCGCTTCGAGCCCGCCGGGCCGGTCACCGGCAACGACACGGTGAAGTCGGCGACCTCGATCCTCGACTACATCTTCCGCGAGCTGGGCGTGTCCTACCTGGGCCGCAAGGACCTGGCGACCGGCGATCCGGGCGAGCTCAACGCCGACGGCCTGGGCCGCGGCAAGGCCGACGTGCTGGACGCCGAGGCCCTGGCCGACGACGGGCCGCAGCCGGCGTCGCGGTTCATCTCGCGGGGCTTTTCGCGCGGCGCGGCGCCCGACAACCTGGTGTTCCTGCCCAGCGCCAACCGCGCCAGCGGGCCCGCGGCGCTGGAGGCCGCCGACGTCTGCGCGGCCTGCGGCGACGTGTCGGTGGTGCGCAAAGGCGCCTCGCTGATCTGCGAGACCTGCGGCACGCGCGCCGGCCGCTTCGGCGAGGACCTCGGCGCCTGAAACGCGCCCGCCGGCCTGCCAAACCCCTTAACAATTACCGCGAATTAAGTGGCGCCTGGGCCGTGTGCGGCCCACATGGAACTTGAGCACTCAAGGACCCTTTTCGCGTGACGACCCCCTTCACCCGCACCCTGATCGCCCTGGCCGCCCTGGCCATGGCCGCACCCACGGCCGCCTTCGCCGGCGCGGCCGCAGCGGGCGACAACGAAGTGAAGAGGATGAATTCGTTCGGCGGCGCCTGCCCCAAATGCGAGCTCTCGGGCCGCAAGATGGCCGGCGCCCACTTCATCGGCGCCAATTTCGCCGGCGCCGCCATGGTCGGCTCCGACCTGCGCGAGGCGCACTTCGTGGCCTCCACCTTCGCCGACGCAAACCTCTCCCGCGCCGACCTGACCGATTCCGAGATCGTCGGCGCGAACTTCACCGGCGCGAACCTCTCCTTCGCCCGGCTGCGCTCCACCGAGGCGCGGGCGGTGACCTTCTCCAACGCCGACCTGCACCGCGCGGACTTCAGCGACGCCGAGGTCTCGGGCAGCGTGTTCAAGGGCGCCGACGTGCATGACGCCAGCTTCCGTTCGGCGGAGCTGCGGGGCGCCAATTTCACTCGGGCCGATGCCCACGGCGCGGATTTCAAGGATGCCGGGATGGTCGGCGCCTTGCTCGCCAGCGGCGACTTCCACGGCGCGTCCTTCCGCTCCGCCGACCTGAGCCGCGCGGTGCTGATCGGCGGCGCCTTCGACGGCGCCGACTTCAAGGACGCCGACCTGGGCGGGGCGGTCATCACCGGCGTCGACCTGAGCCGCGCCCGCGGGCTCGAGCAGAGCCAGATCGACGAGGCCTGCAGCGACTCCAGGACCCGGCTGCCGAACGGCCTGATCTCGCGCGGCTGCGGCGTGCGGATGATCCGCTACCCCGGCCCGCCGCCGCATATCGAGCTGCACGTGCGCCCGCCGCCGCCGGCGCCTCCCGCAGCGCCGGCCCCGCCCGCGCCGCGCTACCTGATCGCGCAGCACTAGCCCGAGGCGCGCGCTCTAGACTTTGATCGGCGGCGCCAGCCGGATGTGCAGCTCTTTCAACTGCTTCTCGGAGACTTCCGAGGGCGCGTTCATCATCAGGTCCTGGCCCTGCTGGTTCAGCGGGAAGGCGATCACCTCGCGGATGGCCGTCTCGCCGGCCAGCAGCATGACGATGCGGTCGATGCCGGGCGCCAGGCCCCCGTGCGGCGGCGCGCCGTGGCGGAAGGCGTTCAGCATGCCGCCGAACTGCTCCTCGACCACTTCGGGGCCGTAGCCGGCGATCTCGAAGGCCCTGAGCATGATCTCCGGCAGGTGGTTTCGGACCGCGCCGGAGCACAGCTCATAGCCGTTGCAGACGATGTCGTACTGGTAGGCCAGGATGTCGAGCGGGTCCCTGGTGTTCAGGGCCTCCAGCTCGCCCTGCGGCATCGAGAAGGGGTTGTGGCTGAAGTCGACCTTTCCCTCGTCGTTCAGCTCGAACATCGGGAAGTCGACGATCCAGACGAACTCGAAGCGGTTCTCGTCGACCAGCTTGAGGTCCGTACCCACCTTTGTCCGCGCCGAACCGGCGAACTTGACGAAGGTCTTGGGATCGCCGGCCGAGAAGAAGGCGGCGTCGCCCTTGCCCAGGCCCAGCTGGCCCATGACCGCGTCGGTCTTCTCCGCGCCCAGGTTCTTGGCGATCGGGCCGCCCCAGCCGCCCTGGTCCTCGCTCCAGAAGATGTAGCCAAGGCCGGCCTGGCCCTCGCCCTGCGCCCAGCTGTTCATGCGGTCGCAGAAGGCTCGGCTGCCACCGGTTGGCGCGGGAATACCCCACACCGCGTTCTTGGCGTCTTCCAGGATGCGCGCGAAGAGGCCGAAGCCGCCGCCGCGGAAGTGCTCGGAGACGTCCTGCATGACGATCGGGTTGCGCAGGTCGGGCTTGTCCGTGCCGTACTTGGCCATGCACTCCAGATAGGGGACGCGCGGGAACGGGTACGGCGTCACCGGCTTGCCGTCGGAGAACTCCTCGAAGACGCCGTGCATGACGGGCTCGATGGCCGCGAACACGTCCTCCTGGGTCACGAAGCTCATCTCGACGTCGAGCTGGTAGAACTCGAGGGAGCGGTCGGCCCGCAGATCCTCGTCGCGGAAGCAGGGCGCGATCTGGAAATAGCGGTCGAAACCCGAGACCATCAGCAGCTGCTTGAACTGCTGCGGCGCCTGGGGCAGCGCATAGAATTTGCCCGGATGCAGGCGCGAGGGCGCCAGGAAGTCGCGCGCGCCTTCGGGGCTCGAGGCCGTCAGGATCGGCGTCTGATATTCCAGGAATCCCTGGCCGATCATCCGGTTGCGGATCGACTGGATGACCCTGGAGCGCAGGACGATGTTCTTGTGCAGGGTCTCGCGGCGAAGGTCGAGGTGGCGGTTCTTCAGCCGGATCTCTTCGGGGTAGTCGGGCTCGCCGAAGACCGGCAGCGGCAGCTCGGAGGCCTCCGACAGGATCACCACCTCGCGCACGCGGAGCTCGACCTCGCCGGTGGGCAGGCCGGGGTTCACGGTCTCCGGCGAACGGGCCACCACCTCGCCGTCGACGCGGATCACGCTCTCGGCGCGCACGCGCTCGACGAGGTCGAAGCCCGGGGTCTCGGGATGCAGCACCAACTGGGTCAGGCCGTAGTGGTCGCGCAGGTCCACGAACATCAGCCCGCCGTGGTCGCGCTTGCGGTGGATCCAGCCGGAAAGGCGGACGGTCTGGCCGGTGTCGGCGGCGCGGAGCGCGCCGCAGGTGTGGGTGCGGTAGGCGTGCATTCAACCAGGCGAATTCGGGTGATTTACGAGGCGCGGAAGGGCGCATGTGGGCGCCTGGATGTCAAGAAGATGAAGGCGTGTCTTCCCCTCCCCTCTGGGGAGCGAAAACTGTCTATTCTCCGGGTGGATCAGAGCCTGGCCGGCGGGAAGACCTTGAGGGCCTCGCGCCCGCGCGCTGCCCGACCGCCCGGGTCAAGACGCGTGCATCGGAAAAGGCCACAACCGCTCCGACAGTAAAAGTCAGGTCGTCGACACCCTACACCTCCCGGAATCGAGGGGTATTTCGCCTGCGACGGGTTGCGCGTTGTGGCGAGGCTTTCCTGGGGCTAGGTTAGCGGGGCGTTAATTTGACGCCTGGGGGAGAATTCTAGTGCCAAATCTGGTGAACGGCCTGGGCGGGCCCGCTGGGTTCGGCGAAGGCACCCTGACCGGCAACGATGACGGCTCGACGGCCGCGATCGATATCACCCCGATCTTCGGCCCGAGCGGGATCAACTTCTTCGGGACCAACTACACCAGCCTCTACGTCAACAATAACGGCAACCTGACGTTCGGCAATCCGACCTTCCAGTACAATCCCCAGCCGATCGGCGCGAACCTCTCCTTCCCGATCATCGCGGCGCTGTGGACCGACATCGACACCCGCTCCAGCACCCATACGCTGTCGCCTGGCGGGACTTCGATGGGAACGAACCTCGTCTACTACGACGTCGATCCGATCACCCACACCTTCACCGCCACCTGGGACGACGTCGACTTCTACTCCGTCCAGAGCGGCCACCCCGCGGCCTTCCAGATCCAGCTGATCGACGTCGGCGAGGGCAACTTCGACATCGCCTTCATCTACGAGAACGTCCAGGTCGACGGGGCGAGCTATGTGGTCACCTCGCGCGCCGGCTACTCCCCGGGCGGGGGCCATCCGGGCGGCTTCGAAATCGCCACCTCGGGCACCGCCCAGATGGCGCAGATCGACACCCTGCCCGGCAACACCGGCGACCCCGGCTACTACCTCTTCCACGTCATCGGCGGCCAGGTGTTCGGCGACGACGGCAACGGCGGACCGCGAGAGGGCGGACATCCTCCACCCGAGCCGCCGCGGCCGGTGACCTTCGGGCTGCAGGGGCTCGCGCCGCACCGCGAAGGCGACGTCGGCCCTACCCCCTATGTGGCGATCCTCACCCGTTCCGGCGCGGACCTGTCGGGGGGCTCCTCGGTGCACTGGGAGGTCCAGACCCAGGACCCGACCGACCTCGTGGCCGGCCAGACCCTGAGCGGCGACGTGGATTTCGCCCCCGGCCAGACCTCGGCGACCGTCGAGATCGAGGTCCAGGGCGACACGGTCTTCGAAGGCGACGACTGGTTCCAGTTCATCATCAACTCCGCCAGCCACGGCGGCATGACCTGGGATCCGGGCATTGTCGGGACGGCGATCATCCGCAACGACGACTCCCCGGTCGCCTTTTCCGGCCCGCAGATGCGCCCCGAGGGCGCGGCCGGCGACTCGCCCTTCGAGTTCCTGGTCCTGCGCACCGGCAACCTGTCGGCGTCGCTGGCGGTGAGCTGGAACGTCGAGCTCAACACCACCGCCAACGCCCAGGACCTGGCGCCCGGACAACCGCTGACCGGGACGCTGACTTTCGCGGCCGGAGCCACCCAGGGGCTGATCACCATCAACGTGGCGGGCGATGTACTGCGCGAGCTCGACGAA
>Ga0307517_10014929_pt1 | contig 10374 bp, 5 predicted proteins | sample 23_EM_MG_FD_194515 | JGI IMG/M metagenome (GOLD analysis project Ga0307517, IMG submission 194515) | Populus trichocarpa ectomycorrhiza microbial communities from riparian zone in the Pacific Northwest, United States - 23_EM | ecosystem: Host-associated > Plants > Roots > Unclassified | place...
TGCTCGTCCTCATCACTCCTTTCGCCTGTTCTTCCTTCGTCATATCGCCTAGCCTGTGGTTGGGCGATCCCATGTGTGTCCTCTTGGAGGTACGCTCCGTAATCGTCGTCACTCCGTACAGCCGAAAACTGAGACGCAGTGTTCGGGGCGATCGGATTGTGGGCGGAAGAAGTCGGGTGTGGCCTTGGGGTGAGGGGCTGTTCTTCAGAAGGTGTGTCCCCGATGTAGGGGATCTGATCATCTCCTACGTTGGACATGGTCATTTTTATTTGATACTGCTCTTGTCAGATATCTGATTGGTACTTATTTTCGCTAGTTCGAAAATGTGGAAATTTTTTTTCGTTTTTTAGTGAGATTTGTTTAATCTCGGTAGTCTTTCCAACGTGTGTTGGAAGGCTTAAAAAAATGTAAAGCTGGGCTTTACGAGGTAGATCTTAAGTCGCACGAGCTAAGCCAGAACCAATCGTCGTTGGTAGACTACGTAGTACAAGCAAAAGATCTACTGTGTACGTTTACAAATCATGTACTATATAGGCATCGTCGGAAGACGATGCCAAATGTTAACAAATATTGGTGCCGTGGTACGGCGCCCGTTACACATCCCCCCTTGAGATCGCTGTGCGATCTAATACATATAATAAAGAATCGATAAAGCATTACTAAGACAGCCGTTACAAGGATGTATCCTTGTCGTTCTGCATACTGACCTCCGGTACTGCCGTAGGGTTGGTAGAGGTGCTCGCCTTCTCCTCCTCCATCTCGACATCTGCAGGGGCAGAGGCCCCGGAACTTAAGCGCTCGGGAATGGCCGCGTTGACGGCCATGTCGGTATTCCCCACAGCCGCGTTGACGGCTAACGCCTGAGTCCCTGGGCCGGGTGCAAGAGTAGGTGTGGGGTTTATGGTAGCTGAATACCCGATACGAAGACGGTACCGCTCCAAAGCCGGGCGAGCAATCTCCTCTGGGCGGCTCGTTAAGTACCGACGGAAAGGCGATTCTCCGAATAGTAACCAATTTGGTCCATCAAGGCTGAACAAGCCTTTGTTCTCTTCTTCGAGTTTCATCACTATGGACAAACGGAGTAAGTCGTCCGTTGTCGGTATGCGCCACCCGTCCCAAGCCGTTATTGCGGACGGCACACCATACAAGTCGATGCGATGCAACCGTTCATCGTCATACTCGGCGAGGAGGTCATCATCCAGGGTGGAGCCTGCGTAGCGCTGGCTCATGAAGTGTAGGCCATACAAGTAAGCGTGGTCAATCCATTCAACCGGGATGCGGTTGTAGATTAATGTGGCTATGACATCTTCCATAGTCATGTTCATAACATGACGTCCGTCTATACGCAGCCGGCTGAGGGCAAATGTGGGTCCTGATTGTGGCACAAAAGGGCTACCAGGATTAGAGGCATTGTAGGCATTTACAGCCTCATTGTACCGTCCCGCACAAGCGGTAAGGATGGCGAATAATCGCATGAAGGCAGTGCGGCCTTGCTGTGATGATGGGGCAAGTATTCGTCCCAGGCCATATCCAAACAATGACCTTCTGTGAACACGGAAGGATCGATCCATAGCTATACCATGGTAAGGGTTCGCAGATCCTGGTCGTCCATGCAGCATTATATATTGTCCTGAGAAGTCAATGTCAAGTAGATGTTCGACCGCCGGCATGCGTAAACCAGCGCCTCCTGTTGCATTGTTAACGTTCCCTGTTACGACTCGGGATAAATCCCTCGGGATGGGTTCAAATTCCCAGAGGTGTGCGCTGACGTCGGGTTGAAATCCCTTATTGAACACTTCTGGGTCCGATATGTGCGACATAGCTCTGTCATACAAATCTGGGTGGATGCGGCTCGTAACATCCGCGAATTCGGATAGGATGCAATAAGCATCCACTCTAACTATCGGATCCATTTTGTTGTCGAAGCACAGAGCGACGAGACGATTGACGTCTCTCTGGGTGTGGGGTACCCCTCGAGGCACTAATGCATAGATGGCGTGCATCGGTGACTCACGATGTGGGATAAATGCGGAGCGAGATTTCGCTTCGTATCGTGCAGCAATAGCTGCAGAGTTACCCACAAACACCATGTTGGATCGATTTGAGTGGTACACCTGACCTGACCACATCCCCGACATCATGTTGTCGCGTTCGGGCATCCCCCCTTGGGGTATAAATACCCCCAATCCGTCTGGAACTCGTCCAGGCATGCGCTCGAAATCTTCCTGCCGCTTCCTCTTTTCGTTCTCGCGCTTCCCGAACCTCTTCGCCCGCACCACCCGGTTATGACCGATGATGTCAGCCATTTCCTCATGTGAAGGGCGCTTACCGCCCTTCCTCTCAGCTATCTCGTCTTCGTCCTCAGTCCAGATTTCTCCACACTCGTCATCTGATTCGTCCGAGCTGTGGGCAGGTGGCGTAGGTGGCGTTGGGTCTGTGACTGCTGGAGGGTTGGGTAGGAGGTTGCCCGCAGGACGCACTATGATAGGCTCCTCATAGCCTTGCTCAACAAACCCGTCATTCCTCATCACAACATCTTCGTCGTACGGGGTGGGTTCCTTTAACCCTTCCCATGCCATAATGCGAGTCTGACTCTCCTCTCTAGGTCCCACATCCTGCTTCTTGTGTGGTCGTTGACCATCTGTGATACTCTCATCGGTCGGAGTAGTTCGCTTGCGGGATTGTTGTATTTGCTTCGTTAACAATCCATTCGTTGCCCGGAGATGTTCGATCTCGGCTTGGGATGTGGCACGTAGGTGCGTGACCTCCGCTTGTGTCGCCGTAAGCTGGAAGATCAAAGAGTTGATTATGAACTGGGAATCCTCCTCGATTCCCGATCCTTCAACGTTGGCATCCGTCCCGAGCCCTCGTAAGGCCGGGTGTATGTCGTCTCCGCCAGCGTCATCACGGGCGCTTGTTGCTCGCTGTTTGCCATCGTTCCTAACAGTCGGTGGCTGTTGGACTGTCAAATCCGGCTGTGGCACCGGTGATGGTGTTGGTGATTCCCTTTCTGCCGTTGGGTATCGTGTTTGATGCGCCTGGCTGTAAGGGACAGGATTACTTCCTTGTCCATATGTCTGGTTGTACAGAGGGATATATCCTCCGTGTGGTTGTATTTGTGGTTCCATCGACCTCGACGAACCAGGTATAGGACTCTCGCTCTGTCCTGGTTGCTGCATTCGTCTGTATGGAGGGGCAATTTCTCCATACAATTGTTGACGAGAGCTTGAAGCTCTCAGCTCATTTTGTTCATACCCGTATTGTGGTAATTGTGGGGGCAACTGGCGTTGTCCGCCTCCCCCCCCTCTGGGACCTAGTCCCCGATAGGATCCGCGAGGCTGCAGGCGGCCTCTGCCCCGTAAACCGCGAAAATTTTCGCGCTGTGACATAAGATAAATTAATCAAGTATTATTCGTGGTCGTGGTGTGAGTATGGGAGCCGTAGCGCAGAAAAAAAAATTTTCTGAGACATCGCGGCTATCCCCGGGAGTCACATGTTTAAGTTCTAGATCTCTTGGGAAGCTGTGAAGGCCGCTTCACGCCCTGGAGCTCTAGATATCGGTCCAGCGCCTCCAGCCTCTTGCATTCCTCATGTGGTTCCCATGTTGTGTCTCCCAGGCTCCACCTCACCTCATACTCCAACTTCCCGTTCGTCCAGCGATGTCCGAGTAATTCATCCACAAACCATTCCTGGTCGTCAGCCGCCCCAAAATCATAAGGCTCCGGTTGTGCTCTATTCGGGAACATGGTGTCACTGGACGCGTGGTAAGGACGGAGTAGGGATGCGTGAAATTTAGGCACGATCCTACGAGATTGTAATGCCACTGGCAGTTCCAGTGTGTATGTAGATTTTTCCTTATGAGCAGATAGAACCCTATAAGGTCCAATAAATTTTGGGCAAAGTTTCCTGGCCCTGTTCTTAGGCATATTGAGGTTCTTTGTGGATAAGTATACCAGGTCCCCAACCGCGTATGCAGGCTCATCCCCACGTTTCTTGTTTGCCGTGTGTGCCTGAAGCACCCTCGCCTCAATTATGGCGTCGTGTGCGGCTGCGAGATTTTGCAGTGCATCAGCCGCAAATGATTTAATTCCCTTCACAATGACCTCTGAGCTCCGCAGTTCTCTGATCATTGAGGGCATGAAGCCCCCATTTAATTCGAACGGTGCATACCGTGTTGTTTCCGACACGCTTGCGTTGATAGCAAACTCAGTCATGTCGACCTTCGCGACCCAATCCTTCTGGTCAGGTCGAACAACCGTCCGAAAAATCTGCCCGACATTGCGGTTCGCACGTTCTGTCTGTCCATCTGTCTGTGGATGGAATGAGGTCGACATGAGTAGCCGGGCGCCTAATACTTTGTGCAGCTCTCGCCACCATTTTGAGGTGAACTTCGAATCCCTGTCACTCACAATTGAGCTCGGTAGGCCGTGTAATCGTACGATTTCACGCATGTATATCCATGACAACTCCGAGGCTGTCATCTTTGTGTGTACCGGTATCAGATGAACCATTGAAGTCATTCGACATATAATCACCCAAAGGTAGTTAAAGCCCTTTGACTCGGGAAATGGGCCTACGAAGTCCATTCCTATTGAGTCCCAAGGTTTAGTCGGGACAGGTAATGTATGTAGTTTCCCCTGCGGTCGTGAATTCAATGGTTTGCATCGTTGACATGGGTCGCATGTGCGACAAAACTCCCGCACATCCTTGACGATTTGTGGCCACCAGTACCATCTCCTAACATATTCAGCAGTTCTCTGGTCGCCAAAATGTCCCACAACCTCGTGGGCTTGTGTTATCACGGTGGTTATCAATTCCCTATCTCGGGGAATGCATGTTACACGATCCCCTTTAGGGTTCGACCACCATATAATACCTTCATGCAGTTTGAAGGCCGGAAAGTCGGCTGTGTTCTCCAATATCCTTGAGAATAGCTTGTCCTCTGTGTATCCCTTTCGTATACTATCCATGAAAGTGTCATCCTTGGATATTTCAGGTGCAGGAACATTTTTCCTGTTAAACATAGATTCTCCGAGGGAGGGATCATCTTCAGCGTGGTATCCATCGTTTGCATCTTCAGATTCATTCAGATCTTCCATCCTCAGGGCCTCGTCATCCCTTTCTTCTCGCCTGTCCATTAGGCGCCTGCTGCGCCGGGCTTCTGCCGCCCGCATGGCACGTATTTCCACAACATGTTCCTTGACCTCCCTGAATCGTTCGATTGGGAGGTCTTCTCCTTCCGGGTCTATATGTGCGTCTGCCTGAACATATTCGTGGGGTTCATGTACATCGGCGCTTGTGTCGCTCTCATAATATCGTGACAAGCAGTCTGCTGCTTTATTGTACTCCCCTTTGATATATGTTATGTCAAAGTCGAACCTGGACATATAATCTGTCCATCGTCTTTGGCGATGGGATAATGAAACCTGGGTTTTAAAGAATTCCAAGGCCTTATGATCTGTGATAACGTGTAGTCGGTATCCGACTAATTTGTCCTCCCATTTCAATAGTGCCTCTAATATGGCTAACGTCTCTAGTTCATGTACAGCATAATTTTGCTGCGCATTGGTGAACTTTTTGGACATAAATCCCGCCGGTTTGCACTTTTGCCATGTCGGCCCCTGCCCATACATGGCCCCGATCCCTGTCTTTGACGCATCGCAGATCAGCCACAACGGTTCCCCTAATTTAGGGTCGATGGGTCGTATGATCGGCGTTTTACAGCATATCCGCTTTATCATATCAAAGCATTTTTGATGCAGAGGTCTCCAGTGGAATGGTGCACCATTCATCGTCATTGCTAGTAGGGGTCCCGTATATGCAGATATATTTGGGAGGAAGTTCCCCACATAGTTGACGAGTCCAACAAATTTCTGAATGTCGTTATAATTTCGTGGAACTCTCCAGTCCCGTATCCTCGATAGTTTGTCTGAATCGGGGTGAACACCCTGATCGTCAATGACATGACCCAGACAATCTACGTTGTCTGCATATAGGTCACATTTTGTCCATTTGAGAAACAGTTGGCTTTCCCGGAGTTTCTCGAAGATATATCTGAGGTGCGTTTCATGCTCTTCTATCGAGTCCGAGTAGATAAATATATCATCCAGGTACACATGCATAAATCGCCCTATGGCATCACGAAATATTGAGGTCATTAACCTCTGGAATGTCGCCGGTGCGTTGCAGTCCCCTTGCTGCACGACATTACTGACATATGTCCCGGCTATTGTTGAGAAGGCAGTTTTATGTACGTCTTCGAGTCGTACGCGTACTTGTTCATAAGCGTCTGCCAGATCAATCTTTGATCTGTATTTTCCTCTAGCTACGTCTTCTCTAATGACGTCCTGGTCTGGTAAAGGTGTTACGTCCTTTATGGTGTTGTCATTTCTCTGACGTGCGTCGACCACAGTACGTATATGTCCATCCTTCTTAGGTATGCATATTAATGGCGCTGCTTGGGATGATGCCCTCGCTTCCCACCATCCGGCATTTATGTATCTGTTGAGTTTCTGATAAAACTCTTCGCGAAGTGCTGATGGACAACGAGGCATGTGGTAAGTATACCGTCTATTCTCGTCAATGGTGTGGATTTCATGATTTACTTCCCTGAAAGGAGGTAGAACTTCTTTAACGCCCTGTACCATGTCGTGGAATTCATCATGCCACTGTTGCCGAAGGCGAGGAAAATCTTCCTTCGTCAGCTTTGTTTCTTTTCCCTTCCCTTGTCTACGCGTTTAGTTTTTGGTAGGGAATTTATTTTAATCCTCGCTGATTTAGGGCGCTCAAATCGTTCCCTCATCTTTTTTAGCGATAGTTCTGATGTGTCGCCTGTATTAAGTCTCAGGGGCGATTGGGCCCTCAAGAATTCTCTTCGTTCATTGTCTGGGTACCACACTTGGGTAAATTCTTGAATAGGAGATACCTCCTCTCGATCAGCATGTCTGTATGAGATCTCGCTGGCATGGGACCTATATCTTGCCCATTCGTCTGACCTCATACTTGCTACTACATCGTTCCACTCCTTCGGCATGCGCGGGTCCGGCATCCATTCGAACTGGGGTGGTGGGATAGGCCTATCCCAAAAGGTACGCTTTTGTCGTGGGTTATCATGTTCCCACTGTCTTTGGGCTTCTCGTTCTAGTGCTGATGCCATTTCATCTTCATCTTCATCGGTTACAAGATCTTTGATCTTGATCTGAGAAGAAGTCGGTTCGCAGAATTGCGAATCATAATTCGGTCTAGAATTCTTGATCCTTGGTGACGTTTGCTCACCAGGTTCTGATTCATAATTCGGTTTAAGACTTTCCTGTGGGTATGCCCTGGTTTCAGGGCCGTGTTTTTGTGTCTTGGTCTCAGGTTCCCCCCCCTTAGGGAGAGACATGAACTCTTCCTCAGTCATCAACAAGCTGGGGCACTCTGGGGGCAAACTCCCCATTTTTCGTACGTTCTCGGAGTCCGTCACATCCTCTATCGTCGCGCGGCGACTCGTCGACACATTGGATGCCCCCATCCCCCGTCAGTTTTGGTGTTTATCCGTTGCTCGGTATCGTCTAGCGCGGGAATCACTACCCTTCGCATTTACGCGTACCGCAGATATCGCAACTCCATCCACCAGGATCTGGTTCTTCACGAAGTCCAGCACTACGCCATGAGCACGCATGAATGGTGTACCCATAATCATATCATATCGGTCGAAGTTTGCGATGTCGACGTACACCGGCATCGATTTACCAGCCAAGGTGACCGGTACGTCTGCCCCGTATTTTATAATTGATCGACTCCCCACCGTTCCTAATTGCAGGATGTGTGGGTCAATAAGTGTATCGACTACGACTTCCGCCATCTGTGCGAACGTGGGGGTAATGCCTGTCGTGGTGCTCCCTGAGTCCCACAGCGTCCATGCCTCCATACCGTTTACGCTAACATAGGATGCGAGGCACTCTTTGTCCTCCTCCTTCACCGCGGGTCTAACCTGATCCTTCTTGGAGGTCTTCAACCTCACGCGGCGCATGACGGCCTCAGCGTCGTTCTTTGGCTTATCCTCGAACGTCGACACGAAGTCTTTCGTGTCCATGGCACATATAAAGTCTGATGCATCATCCGACTCGTACCATTCCACCTCCACATCGGTATATTCGTCACTTCCCTCCGCCTCTGCGTCCACCAAGCAGGCTTCGCATTCGTCCTCGCAATTACTCTCTGCTGTATCCTCAGTTTCCGAGGCGTTGGCCGTCCTCGCAGCCCTCAGATGCACCTTTCCATCTTTCCTGGGATGAGGGCAATCTCTGGAGAAATGGTTCGGGTCATCGCAATTGAAGCAGTTGCCATTGCGAGGACCTTGTTTAGGGCCTGTAGAGGTATTTCTCCTTGCGATCTCGCGATCGACCCGAGGGCGATCTTTCAATTCTAGTTTATGGGCGGGTTTATCCCCCACCTGGTTTTGTTCCTTCGTGAGTTGTTTGGCCCCTCCCATGAGTGGGGCACCCGCTGACCGCAATACTCTCATCCTACCGCGTAGCGGTATCCTCTGTTTATCCACTCCAGTTGTTTCCTTAGCGACATACGTTATACCCCCACCAGACCTCCGATTGTAATAATCATCGGTTTTCGTCCTGGTTTCGTACTCCTTCGCAAACGCTACGAAGTCTTCGAGTGAGTTCACCTCAGGGGATAATCCTTTGATACGGATTAGTTCCGTCCTCATGTCCTTTGGTATCCCGTCCAGGAAAACTTCGATGATCGAATATTCATCAGGATAAACGGCCATGTTTTGAGCGAAGTCCATGAGGATATCGTAGAATGTCTGCACGCCAAGGGAAGACGAATACTTCGCCTTGCGGAATCCTTCGCGTGCGTCTTGCATCGTCGACGGGTGCACGAATCGGTTGTACAACGCGAGTATTACGCCCTCAAAAGTCCAATCGAATTTGGATCTGTTCACACTCAGGACATGGCGTATATACCAATCCTGAGCCTCGCCTTCAAGGTGCTCGCCTGTTATGAGTAGACGTAGTCGATCAAGGTCATTGCCTCCGATCTGTCTAACTGCGAGTTTGTATACTAATTTTGATAACCAGTTCTCCAGGTCAGCGAATTTGGCTGATCCTGAGTATTTATCAATACTATCGAGCTTCTGGTTGAATTTGAATCCATCAGGGAAAACAATCCTGACCCCCAGCGCCTCATGTATCAATTGTATGAGCCGTTGCTCCATGGAAGACTTGTGTCGGTCCAACGCTTCCGATACTCCCGGTGCACCATGGCGTGGACCAATAACCCGAGGCATTGAATAACCTCGACCCGATGTGACACCAGGGCTAACCGTGCGTTCTCTAGTGTCTCGGGCACGGTAATCATCCTCAAACCTCACAGGTGGTTTGACAGATGCAAGTGAGGTCTGTCGAGGTGTTGCTGGTATGATTGCCTCCCTCTTGTGCCCTCGAGCATGTTGATCTTTAATAGGATTTTTAATTTCCTCAATCTCGTTTCCGGCATCCATATCCGTTGGATGCACTCCCTCAAGGTTAATCCGTTGATCATCGATTAATGATGATCCGTAGTTTTTTATATCTTCGCGTCTCAGCCTTTGGTACGCGATTCTATCTTTCATGATAGTGGCTTTTGGAGTACGCATGGTAACAAATGGGTATACCAGCCCATTCTCTTCCGTTGGGATATTCCCGGGGGTCTCCCTAATCTCGTCTCTGCTACGGTCTCCGCCATCACTCGGATGGTCCCTATGCATATCATTATCCCGAAGGCGTTGTGACGCAGCTCGGCGGCGTCGATAATCTGTTTCCGTTTCCTCTATTCTGCGAGGTGCATCAACATGGGCTCTTGCAGACTCGATATTCGGGGACGATTGTGGCACGGTAAACGGGTCCCTCACCCGATCTGCATTGGCAGGGGACGATGTCCTCGAAGATGCGTGTCTGCTTAATGTGGGCATGATCGAGGGTGTGATCGTCAGTACCGCCGCCATGGGTGTAGAGGCTCTCGAGCTGGTTTTCAGATCACGGATATCGGCATATCTCTTCGCTACGCGTTTGAGCGTAGCGACAAATATATTGTCCCATCGTTCTGATCTCTCAGGTATGTCTCTCCCTGATCCTTCAACCGCCTCTATCACACATTGTAGTGCTTGAGCGTGTAGGACCTGTCTCCGATCTCCACGCTCTATTCCATACACCATCCATATCGGGTCAACGCGATCTTCCAGTGATGGTGACGTTATCCTACCCTCATGCTCGTCCTCATCACTCCTTTCGCCTGTTCTTCCTTCGTCATATCGCCTAGCCTGTGGTTGGGCGATCCCATGTGTGTCCTCTTGGAGGTACGCTCCGTAATCGTCGTCACTCCGTACAGCCGAAA
>Ga0307517_10014933_pt1 | contig 10371 bp, 5 predicted proteins | sample 23_EM_MG_FD_194515 | JGI IMG/M metagenome (GOLD analysis project Ga0307517, IMG submission 194515) | Populus trichocarpa ectomycorrhiza microbial communities from riparian zone in the Pacific Northwest, United States - 23_EM | ecosystem: Host-associated > Plants > Roots > Unclassified | place...
CATTTTATGATGGGTCAAAGGTGAAGTAATTCTTTGCAAAGGTTTCACTTTTTCGATGGCACATTTCCCGGGCGATGGTATCCGAAAGGTTTGCCGCTAATTGCATGGTATTTAAAAGGTTTACCCATCCTCTAATTTAGGAGGATTACGCGATCGCCGCGGGACATGTTTTACTTGTCCCAGGCAAGAAGTACCCGCAAACAGGGGGGGTCTACAAGTATGGTGAGGGAACTCTGTAGTCGGAGCGGGCGGACATTAATCCTTTCCCCCCCAAAATTTTAAACATTGTAAACCCTTATATCTCCATGAAAACTTCAGATATTTCTATTTTCTCTCTATTAGTGTATAGAGAATCACCCAATCTATCACCTAATAGAGCCATAATTCTTATTAGACTGGTGGTTGAAAATCCTTTGGTAGTTAAAGACCGGCCATATTTCTTTGCGAAGCACTCCGGCTACAGAGTTCCCTCACCATATTTCGCACGAGCGCCCAGACGCGCACAGATGTTTGCCATATACTAAGTACAGTATTTTGTTAATCCTTGTTTGCGAGTACTTGTTGCCTGGGACAAGTATCTTCCCGCGAACCTTAATGGTTGGAGAACGCTAAGGAAGGGGGATCATGAGGGTTTACCGCCAGTAATGTACTCGGGGGTGCACATGGGTGATCGGACAGACAGGGGCTAGAAAATTCGTGTATCAGCATACATTTTCTAGCCCCTGTCTGTCCGATCACCCACATCCATCCCCGAGGGCGACCCATAAGCTTCCTAGTCCACCTGCTAAAACCTAAGCATAAATCCGCTACCCAACCCCGCACTCTTGTGTCCTCATAGTTTCACTTCCCACACCCCTGTTGCTAGCGGTTACCCCCGCCAGTTAAGCGCTACGCCCCGCATCCCCAAGTTACGGGATCGAGATATGAGGGAGAGGTTGTCTTCGCCGGATGTCGTGAGCCGCCCACCAGAGAATAACGGCTTAGTCATGGAGCCACTTGGATGTCATTGGTGGCAGGTCTCGCTTGTCTTTTCAAAAACCCTTTTTTCTTCTCGCTCTCAAGTGTGTTCTCTTTTCCTGGGGGCCGGTCGTTAGAGCATGTCCAAACTCGTTTCTTATTTAGCCTTTCGTCTCTCCCTTGCCTTCGTCCTTGCACCTTCCGCAGTCACATTACCACCGTGGGAATAGTCTTCTGTTTGGCCACCGCTCATTGGGCCCAATTCAATGTTGCAATGCAGGGGGGGTTCGATCAAAAAATGACCGAATGCTAGGAACGCGATTTTCGAACCGGGGGGGTTATAAGATAGAACCCCTTCTAACAAATCGGTAAACAATAACACCCGAAGGCAGTTGGAAGCAAAAAAGGCAAATGAAATGATAGGAAAGGGGGACAAAATGTAGCAGAGAAAGGAAATAAACTTGCATTGGTACTCCACTTCCCCGGCTTCTGGTCAATAAATGCTCACACATCTGGGTTAAAGGTAGGAATTCCCATCAGAGTTCTTGCTATTTTTGCTTACTAAGAAATTAGTGAACCCCCCCTTCAATCCCCATCTTCAGAAGCCCCAATTAAAACCCCCCGGGTTCTAAACCCCCGGGTTCGATTAATCAAAGGCCTCCTTTGCAACACTGGTTCAACTCGCCGCCGGTTATTCCCGACACTTTTACCAATATCATCGGTAATGTCCCCAAAATCATCGGTGATCACTCGGCTGTCGAAACAGCGCCTGTCGGAATTATTACTTCAATGTGATGGCAGGTGCAGATATGTCCTGCCAGCTGTCAGTCCGCTTGGGGCATGAGGATCTAGGAAATGCCAGAAGCCAAAACAACACTTTTTGCCAAATATCGCCACCAGATTTCTTAACCTTTGTATGATACTGCACCTAAAGGGAGCTCAAATACATTTAGCGCAAGAATTTCTTCCACCAAGCGACCGTGTTAAAATATACGGCCCCCAGATCGCAAATATCTTCACCGTATTATATTATTTATTTATCCATCTTCGGAAGGGCATCTACCGTATCATGTAGCAACTGTAGCATACGACCAAACCTCCAAGTTATCGCAAAATTTCATTCTATCCGGGGTCGCAGTTTATTCCCCACGGCCTCTATTCTCTCCCAACAGCCCTAAACCTGCTCCGGCTCTCGCTTATATTATTACCCCAACTATACCTCCCTCCTCGCAAAGCTTATTTTATTTTACCAATACCTGATCCTAGGGTATTCATCGTAGTTGATGGGCACAAGTCAAGCTAGCGCTTGCCCTGAGCATGATGCGCAGGGTTAGGGTTTGCGGCTCTTGCAGAGGATCCCATTTTTCAGGATCTGGCGCTCTAGCGAGAAGCGCGTTGTGGCCTTCTATCGGTTGGGCCGCCATTCAAAAAGCGTTCCGAGTGACAACCCATGAACTCCGGGTAAGTCCTCCTATTCTGGTTAGTAAGCAACTCTATTACCCCTCAACCCTCCAGTCCTCGAAAAATAGCCGAAATTAATATGCTAGGGTATCGCAAGTCACCCATCGCCTCAACACCCCCGCCAGACGATGCGAATAATCATCTCAAGGGCCTGAGATAGCTTCGACCAGACCTATTCTATCATCCCTTTATCACGACCGAGTACAATAGCCGTCAGCCACCGCGCGTACCGACTAGGCTGCCGTAAGCTAGGATAGAATAGCTGACGGGTAGCATAACATAGCACGCGGTAGCGTTTTCCCTCACCATCAGTTGCGACGCTGCAACAGGCGGTAGCGTGACACATCGAGCGATCGGGAAAATAGACTTCACCGAGATTCCATCAACATATTCGAGACAAAGTCGAGAATCATATAGCCAGAGCGAACCCTCATCTACCCCCTTCTCCCCTCTCCCCTCTCCTTCACTGCTTTTCAAAGCGTCACGAAAGAACAGTCCAGGATGCCCAACCACATGAACGCCTACCGCCTATCCGGCGACCTCTGCCACGTAACCTCCAAAGCGATCCTGATCCTTACGATCCATCTCCGCAAAAGCGCAGAGGGAATCTCCCTCCTCACACAGATGCTCTATGCTCTCGTCTTCCTCACCCGCTACACTGACATCTTCAGCCCCGGTGCCAGCGCGTACGTGACGATTTTCAAGTGGACGTACATCCTCACGAGCTTCTACATCATATACGTCATGCTGAGGGTGTTCAAGCGAAGTCGTGAAGAGGAGAGGGAGTGGAGGGTGGCGGCGGGGATCCTAGTGATCAGCATCGTGCTCGCACCCATCTGTTGGGGGTTGCAGGAGGTTATTTGGAAAGAGACGAAAAGGGGGGATTGGGTTACTCAGGTAAGTTTGTTTTTATTTTCTCCTTCTTTTCCCCGCAAGGTGGGCGAGGGGAGACACGATGCTAATTGGAGTATGATGATACCATAGATCCCCTGGACCTTTAGCATAATCCTCGAATCCCTTGCTGTACTGCCGCAAATATCGCTGCTGCGGTACACCGCCATCCCCACCGCCATAACAAGCTACTACCTACTAGCGCTGGGCGTCTACCGCGCACTGTACATACCCAACTGGATCGTGCGATACATCGACCCAAAGGACCACTTCTTTGAGCCGTGGGCCTTCATATTCGGCGTGTTGCAGACGATCCTGTACGTCGAGTTCGCGTGGATTTACTGGCGTCGACAGCGTGTCAAGATCCGTGACAACGGTGCTATCCTCGATGGTGAGGACTTTATTGCTGGCGGCCTGATACTCCGCTGGATCGGCAAGATTGGGGGGAAGAGTGGTGAGCGGAGCACCGGGGGTGGGTGGAGGGGTAGGGGCGCTGGAGGAGGAGGTGGGATCAGCGTTAGCGCTGACGAAGAGGCAGACTTGGTCGGTGAAGAGTTTGGCGATAGTGACGAGGAGGATGAGGACGAGGGACTTGAAAGTGAGAGTGGGAGTGAAGGGGGGGCGGTGGTTAGGTAGATTTTTCCTTCACTTTATGGGTCAAGGCACGGCAGGAAGGGTCCCGTGGAATGGGTTTGAGGGGGGTCATACAATCTCTTTTGTTTGCTTTAACGGATTCACTTAGTCAATCATCCAATCAAGAAACAATAGTTAATGCGGGGTGCACAGCGGGCGGTTCCTGCATATGCTGTCTTGCTTTAGCATACGATACCATAATTTACATTCCGCACTCTGCAAGCACTGCACTAGAGATCAACGTGAGGAGTGAGAAAGGCAGCGGAAGTAAGGTCTGTATTAATGCATTCTAACTTATGATACCTAGTTTAAAAAGCCAGGGGGGGGGGGGTTGGCCAATCGCTTACGTCACCGGATGTCAACACCAATGCTATGATAGTAAGACCCCCCTGCACAGAGTGATAGGGACCCGTCAGCGTCAACAAGCTTTCTACATACCAAGCCCATCATGCCAAATATCGTACCCCCGAAATTCCACAACTTGATTCCATTTGATCTTATAATTTATACTAGCTATGCCAACCATTCCAAACCACCGGCACATAACGCCTATCATACCAAGCATAATCCCCCATCACTCACTTTCCCTATAAAAAAACTTAATTCACCTTATCACCGGGCGCGTGTTGTGTCACGGGCATCCCACTATTACTAGTACTAGGAGATGCCACTAGACAGGGCTGGGAGTGAAGATTCTTATAGAGTGGCAGGCTCGCAGACTATGATAGCAGGGTCGATATAGAGTAATAAATTACAGAAATGGGGATGGGGACGGATGAATGCGTACGGTACGTAAATAGTCAAGCGATCGCACCCCCTTCTTCCTAAACCCACCAACTGACAGACCGAGCAAAGCAAAGTAAAAGGTAAAGTCCGGAAACTCGAATACCGCATAAACTTCGGGTAAGGTATCGCACATGGCTAACCCGTGCCATCGTTCTGAGAGTTTAGTTAGTAATACCCGAGTGGATGATTATTAGTACGGCGGTCTAGATGTGCAGAGCTTGGAGAGAGGCAGGTATCTTGACGGGGGCGCGGAGTTATAACAATGTAACTTATTAGCTCGTACGCGTAAATGTAGCCGGGGGTGGGAGCGCGTCCACGATACGGTACGGTAATAGCAAACGCAAGGGGGTTTATTTTCGCTGCCGCATTCTATCTAGATAGAGATTGTTGGATACTGTCAGTTCCGGCTGTGCAAGCACAGTTGCCCGTCCGCCAAATACTTATGACGATAATACCAAACTCGCAAGGAAGCTAAGAACAGAAGGTAAGGAAGAAAGAATAGGATAGGATAGGATATATCGATACAACACCGTAGTCGATTATATCTCCAGTGGGCAGCACAGTAACCGTACAATGCGTGATGTAGGGAGGGAGGGAGGGAGGGAGGGAGGAAGGGATGGGAGTGTATATTTATTTGTTTATTTACCCCTCATCTCCAACTTTAACGTGCTGTTTACACATCCTACCTCCAATCACAGCTCCACAAACAAGCACATTCTCGCTCTCCCCCTACATACCCCCCCCCCGTAGTCACCGACCGCCGATCGATATATTTTTGTTCCTGTTCGTCGATCAAGCTAAACTATTCATTGCTATTGTTACTCTTCCCCCCGGGTGTCAGGGTCAGGGATACTTTTTTCAATCTATTTTTACCCATCCTCACCCCCCCCTGGCAAGCTAAGAGCAACCGACGCTAAAATAGAACTGCCAACCCTCGATTATCCCGAAAGGAGCAATACAAGCGAGCACGCAACGGGTTAGATGTCGCACGCGAGGACCCTGCCAACCTTCTATTTGTGGCTCGTGGGCGGGGATCGGCCGGTACCTGCGTGTGTGTGTGTTATGGTCTTAAATGGCGTCGCTCTGTCCAATGTAAATCTGGGGAAGTGGGAGGGAAAAAGGAAAAAGAGACAGTGTTAAAACATATAATACATAAGCCCATCGGCCCTTCCTGCCGGGATATATCCTCCGCTTCATTCTCCTCGTTTCTTGGTAAATATTGCTGCTTGTACCGCAATCCTAATGTCGATTCCTTCTGTTTAACATTTCCTTTCTTTTCCTTTCCTTCAAACATTTCTTTTGTCTTATTTTCCACAGTAATGGGTCACCAGCCCAGGCGGCAGAGTTCATTTCCTCTCTTCTTTCCTTCAAATTTCTATTAACCCCTAACTAATTTCTCCCCTATAAGAAATGTTTCTTCGTCGATGCTGGTCATACATTGTATTCTCACACTACATCTCATTATTCGCCTTCGCTGCAGAAATTGGCTATGGCCCGCTCTTCGATCCCTGTGGTGACAATTGTCAGACACAGATGGTGAATTTTTGCACGGTTGGCCGCGACATCGCCCAAATGACGGATTGTTGGTGTGGGGAGGACAAGGGAGGAGAGTATATTGGGAGGATGGATGCTTGCTTGAGCACATGCGATCAGGCGGTGAGTAACCGCTCCGTACAACGGGATCAGATGGTTCGCTACCGGAAGATTGTCTGCGAGGGACAGAGGGGGAAGACGGTTATCGCCGATACCCTCTTTGCGGAGTACTGGAAGACTAGATTTCAGAGAAAGGGCGAGAGCTTTGTGCCGGCTGTGACGAATGGGATACCGCCCCCGACGGCGGAGCCGGTAGGTATCACGAACAGTGATGGCCAGGTTTCAAGAAGCGAATTTACGTCGCCGCCGCCGACCGGTATTCCGGAGACCACTACTTCGGCGTCTGACGAGACTGGGAGCATTGGTTCCCCTTCGTTGACCCCTCCTCCAGTGAGTTCCGCTACAGCCGTGTTGTCATTGTCTTCGGCTTCCCCAATTATCCCCACCGCATCGGCAAATTTCACCACGACCAAGATCCCACCAGCCCCGTCCACGTTATCATCATTCCCGGGCCAACCTCGCCTGACACCAGGGCAGCTCGCGGCCATAATAGCCTCTTGCGTCTTGGGATCCTTCCTGCTGGTGTTATCAATAGTCTTCTGTCGCCGTCACCACATCAATTCCAAGCCCTTTGCCTTCCTCCCGACTCGCCCGGGTTCCCATCCCCGCCCACGGTTAATCACAGACCATCAGCAATCGTGGTGGTCCCGGAACATCGAGGCAGCACTCAACAACCCCCAATCACCTATTGCTTCCATCCTCCCAAGATACTACCGTCCCAAGCCACGTACCCCACCATCCGTCCAGCAGAACTTGCATCCCCCTAGACAGACATACACTGGCAGACAGACCATAATCCCGGTTCCTCCATCCCCCTCTTCGAGAAGCTCCTCTACAAGAATCCTCACCCTATCCACCACTACCCGCTCCCGCTCCCGAGACCGAATCTCGGAGCACACAATCATAGAGCCACAACCGCAGGAGGCGGTAACGGAGGTCTCCACAGCAACCCGGCAGTCGGTTGCTAGTTCGCAATGCGACTACAGTTCCGCAAGTTGCTCCACTTGGAGCGAGAGGAGTTGGGTAGAGAATGACGATCCGGGGTGGCCCTAGGGATTATTTCTTATTTTAACTTTTGTTTCTCTTTTTGCATTGGGTGGTGTTTTTTCTCTTTTCTTTGTTTCCCCGGTTTAGAATAGAGGTTTGGTTAATCAATTTGTATATATGCAGGCAAGGCAGGAACCTTGTCTGGTTTGGGAGTAAGTATATTTATTTGGGAGTAAATTGTATTTATATGGCGCATTAATGGGTGGATGGGGGATGTGTTGGGTGGGTGGGGAGATATCAAAACCTTTTTCATTTGTTACTTTTGGTTTGTTAAGGGCGTGGCATGCATGTGCTGGTACGATGCTGCCTTGTACTGCCAGAGTAGGTCTAATTGATAGCACGAAGATTATTTAATTCTCATAATGACTACCGGTATAATAAGTGTGGGGATAAAGTACGCGAACGGGATAGATGAACCCCCCCGGTCTTTGGATACTGGGCTAGACATGGTAGCCGACAAATGACTTTTTTACAACCCGATAATATTATTATAGAACGAATATCATCACCTAGGCTAGAAAAAATCGTAATGATGTCGGCAGAGAAAAAGGATAATTACACAATAATAAACAACTCAAAAAAAAAACCAAAGTAGCAAAAAACCCCGACCACTGGTATATAAAAGTTATTCCAAAGTATCATAGCTGAGTTCTTTCCCCCGTGCTTAAATCGAACAACGAATACACTCTTTTTTCCTATCATACCCTTTCCCCTGAGCCTTTCACAGGGGCCCCTCCAGAGCGGGTTTCCTCCATCGTGAAATATTATGCCGGCGTCTAATCGATTCATCATTGCCTCTTCCGTTTTAATGGAATTATCGTTGCGGCAGAATTGCTGGGCTGAGCAGCTAGCAGGGGTGGGGTTCGGCGAATGTCGGTGTCCGCTTGGTTGGGATTGACCTCCACACGTTCTGAAAGCATCTTTACTATCGTCTTATGCTCGTTATCCGCCGCCAACGTGATTGGTGTTTGGCCATATCTGTCTGCCCGGTCGGGGTTGACCTCCTCTCGTTCTAAAAGGATCTTTACTATCCCCTCATGCCCTCTCGCCGCCGCGAACGAGATTGGCGTTCGGCCAGATAAGTTTGTCTGGTCTGGATTGACCCCCTTTCGTTCTAAAAGCATCTTGACAGTCCCCTCGCACCCCTTCTCTGCCGCCCACGAGATTGGCGTTCGGCCATATCTGTCTGCGAGGTCGGGGTTGACCTCCTCTCGTTCTAAAAGTATCTTGATTATCCATTCGTACCCCTTCTCTGCCGCCCACGAGATTGGCGTTCGGCCATATCTGTCTGCCAGGTTGGGATTGACCTCATCTCGTTCTAAAAACATCTTTACTATCCCCTCATTCCAGCTCGATGCCGCCCACGAGATTGGCGTTCGGCCAGATAGGTCTGCCTGGTCGGGATTGACCTCCTCTCGTTCTAAAAGCATCTTTATTACCCTCTCATGACTCTTCTCTGCTGCCCGCGAAATTGGCGTTCGACCAGATAGGTCTGCCTGGCCGGGATTGACCTCCTCTCGTTCCAATAGCATCTTGACTACCCCTTCATGACCCTTCTCCGCTGCCCGCGAAATTGGCGTTCGGCCAGATAGGTCTGCCTGGCCGGGATTGACCTCCTCTCGTTCTAAAAGCATCTTTACTATCCCCTCATGCCCGCTCCATGCCGCCCACGAGATTAGCGTTTGGCCAGATAGGTCTGCCTGGTCGGGATTGACCTCCTCTCGTTCCAATAGCATCTTGACTACCCCTTCATGACCCTTCTCCGCTGCCCGCGAAATTGGCGTTCGGCCAGATCGGTCTGCCTGGCCGGGATTGACCTCCTCTCGTTCTAAAAGAATCTTTACTATCCGCTCATGCCCGCTCCATGCCGCCCACGAGATTAGCGTTTGGCCAGATAGGTCTGCCTGGTCGGGATTAACCTCCTCTCGTTCCAATAGCATCTTGACTACCCCCTCATGACCCTTCTCTGCTGCCCGCGAAATTGGCGTTCGGCCAGATAGGTCTGCCTGGCCGGGATTGACCTCCTCTCGTTCTAAAAGCATCTTTACTATCCGCTCATGCCCGCTCCATGCCGCCCACGAGATTAGCGTTTGGCCAGATAGGTCTGCCTGGTCGGGATTGACCTCCTCTCGTTCCAATAGCATCTTGACTACCCCCTCATGACCCTTCTCCGCTGCCCGCGAAATTGGCGTTCGGCCAGATAGGTCTGCCTGGCCGGGATTGACCTCCTCTCGTTCTAAAAGCATCTTTAATACCCCCTGATGCCCTCCCGCCGCCGCTGACGAAAGTGGCGTTCGGCCAAATCGAGTGTCTGCCTGGCCGGGATTGACCTCTAATTCTAAAAGCATCTTTACTACCCCCTCATGCCCTCCCTCGGCCGCCCACGAGAGTGGCGTATGGCCAAATCGAGTGTCTGCCTGGTCGAGATTGACCTCTTGTTCTAAAAGTATCTTTACTATCCCCTCATGCCCCTTCTCGGCGGCATACGAGATTGGCGTTCTGCAGGATAGGTCGGGCTGGTCTGGATTGACCTCCTCTCGTTCTAAAAGCATATTGACTACCCCCTCATGACCCTTCTCTGCTGCCCACGAAATTGGCGTTTGGCCAGATCGGTCTGCCTGGCCGGGATTGACCTCCTCTCGTTCCAATAGCATCTTGACTACCCCTTCATGACCCTTCTCCGCTGCCCGCGAAATTGGCGTTCGGCCAGATAGGTCTGCCTGGCCGGGATTGACCTCCTCTCGTTCTAAAAGCATCTTTACTATCCCCTCATGCCCGTTCCATGCCGCCCACCAGATTGGCGTTCGGCCAAATAGGTCTGCCTGGCCGGGATTGACCTCCTCTCGTTCTAAAAGCATCTTTACTATCCCCTCATGTCCTCCCGCTGCCGCCGACGAGAGTGGCGTTTGGCCATATTTAGTCCCTGCCTGGTTGGGATTGACC
>Ga0307517_10014934_pt1 | contig 10371 bp, 4 predicted proteins | sample 23_EM_MG_FD_194515 | JGI IMG/M metagenome (GOLD analysis project Ga0307517, IMG submission 194515) | Populus trichocarpa ectomycorrhiza microbial communities from riparian zone in the Pacific Northwest, United States - 23_EM | ecosystem: Host-associated > Plants > Roots > Unclassified | place...
AAATAAATAAATATATATATATATATATATATATATAGTTATTAAATAATTTACGTAGATATAGGCTTTCACATGAAAAAAAAATAAAAAACAATTTTTATGAATATAAATTATATATAATTATCTCACATTAAAAAAATTAAAAAATAATTTATATAAATATAGATTATAAAAAAAATATAAGACATGAAATATAATATAATTATTATATTTTCAGGTTTATTTATTTTAAAACCCGGTCAAAACCCTAGGTTTCCAAATTCTAGATCAATCTCAAAGAGCTTACATAAATATACGATCTTCTGGCATGACTTTTTAATTAATTAATTTATAGTTATAGATCGATATATATAATCACTCTAAATTATTTGTTTGTTTGCAATCGTTCGTTGTATATATGAAAAGACAATTTTCTTACATCTGATCTGATCGTAAAAAAATTGTCACTGACAGTCAAGAGATTGAAATATAATTCAATAAACCGTAGGTTATTGCAATCATGTCTTAAATTAATACGTTGTTATAAACTAGAAGGTCAAAAGATAATTTTGTCTTTGGACAAAATCAAAACAAAAGATAATTTTTTTATTTGGGCCGAATTAAAAACGAAACCTTTCTTTCTTATTTTTTTCTTCACAAAGTTATTTATCAAGCATTAAACTTCTTAATTTCACTTTGATATTCAAACTTTTTGGTGTTATAATTCAATCCATAATTATAAGAAAATGCAATCTCCTTTAAAATCGATAGCAAAGCACTCAAAGTACAAACAATAATATTAGAGCATCTCCAACGAAGTTGCTAAATAGATAGCTAAAAATAAAAAAAATAATATTTTGGCTTTTCTTTACTTGTAATTCATACTCCAAGGGAAAAGTCAAACAAAATGCTAAAATACCTTTTATTTCTCACAAATATTATTCTTACACATCTCTCAAAAGAGTCAAAACTAACAAAATGCTAAAATACCTTTTATTTCTCACAAATATTATTCTTACACATCTCTCAAAAGAGTCAAAACTAACAAAGTGGGGCCAACAAAATAATAAGCCAATTAAATATAACCATGTGGAAAAAAAATAACATCAAAATCATTAAAAAAAGTAAAACACTTACTTATTCTACTCTAATATAATTGACTTTTCAAATGGTTTTTTTTCCATTGAAATATACATGGTAAAAAAAGCTATATTTATACTATTCAAAATACTATTTTATCAATTTACTTCTTTGAAATAGTATTTTCCATTGGAGATGCTCTTATGCCATGCTCGCACCAAGACTATGTATGAAAATCGCTTTGAATATCATTAAATTAACTGTAATTACACATCTTTGTTTGCTTTAAGTATACCTATCCATGTGTGCAAATAAGTTGTTTGCAAGCAAAGATAAGAGCTTTTAATGTCCTACAGCTGAAGGTGAAGAAATGGCTGTTCATCAGGTAGGTGGGCATGGCAGGAGACGTGGACGTCACTTCCATGGCTTCATTATTTATCCATCTCCATTGTGATTTTAATATTTCTTGGGTCTATCTTAGGAGTATGGACTGATTCTTGGATGGGTTTACACTAATCTGAAAGCAAATGCAATCTGGAATTATTAATGACGCCAGGAAGAGACAGAAGTTGGGCTGCTGCATTGGCTGAGCAGAAATTAATTTCTCCACCTAACATTAAGATAGCTTCAGATCTTCTCTCCTCCACTGGACCACCATCGGACGCTGTCGTGAGATCAGAAAAAGAAATAGTAGCATCCAAATTAAGCTGTATTAAATAAGACCACGTGTTGTAGACCGTAGGCGGGCCAAAATGCCTCCCTCCATCAACTTGTATAAGAGTTGGATTGAATTTTTCAACACCTTTAACTCGCCACCTATTTAATACGCAAAAAAAAAACAATTATTTAAAGCTAGTTTTACATTTTATTTTTTTTATGGAACCTAAAAAAAAACAAGGAATTATACGGTAAATAGGTTGTCCATTAAAAAAAAAAACCCTACCACATCTAACTACACCACAGTACTCTCATTAACCCTCTAAATATACTTTGGAATTGAACTGGCAGATTCCAGTTTATTTAACTATATATATTTGCAAATGAGTGGTGGAGTCATGACTATATTTGTAAACGGCCGTGAGAAAATATAGAATGGTTAGATGGAATCGTTCCCTAAATAATTTTAGTTAACATGATTGATCCATTGCTGTTTTCTAACCAACTGTTTGATCTCCACGTAATTAATAATTAGTAGGTAATAGCAATTAGCCTACATGATCTGACTGCATGTATATATTATATAATATTTTTAAACTTTCGATAGAAAAAGGCATCGAATCCTAAATAAAAGCGTTTTAGTAAGATAGATTTGTATGATAAGACTGGAGGCTTGACACGCGAGCATTACGTTGTTATCGTTCATGTTCATGTTCATGTACTTTCCTCAAAGAGACAGGAGACAAAAATAATAATAATAAAAAAAAAAACATCTCTTGCCTAGCAATGCAATGTGTTAAAAATTGAAGTTCAAGCCTTCACGGAAACTCTTTCTCGTTAGTTATAGTTTCCTTGTAAGACTCCGCACTATAAAGTGCGAACCTTTTTTTAATATATGATAAAATTCATGCATACGGAGAATATATATGCATACATATGATTAATTTTTATTAAAAAAATTATTTAAATTCTTATGATATGTTTGGTTGGATGAGTGGATCATAAAATGTAATGGTTGGTTATATTATTTCTATATTTGATTATGTAATTTTTAGAATTGTAATGTAATTAATGGACAATTGCAATTGCAATTACTCATCACAATATATTATAAGTATTATATAGAAAAAACTATCTAATGAACCATTATATGGTTAGTATCTAAGAGTTATAATATATGCATCTAATCATATATTTCTTCATTATAATGACTAAACTATATTTTTATAGAAACACGATCTAGAAATACTTGCAAATAAAGATCAATTTATTCATAAACATAAAAATATAAGGATTAAATTAAAAAAAATTTAGGATCTCCATTACATTACCAAGGTTTTGCAACTAAATTACTAAACAAAGGAAAGTAATAAATCATTTCCTTCCATTATATTATATATATTTTTTATTATATTATACATTTTATTACATTACATTATACCATTCCAAACATGTCATCAAATTTATAAAATTAATCAAATATTTGAAATATAGAGGAATATAAATTAACTAAATCATAGAGTTTAAGTCTCACCATGATATATATATATATATATATATATAATGCATGGATATATTTCTAGACATAATTTATGGATGGATGTCTTGCATATTTATATGTGAATTAAAAAATATATGTAGTAGAAAATCCATCAGGAATATTCTCTCTTATTAACTCTCTTGCTTGCAAAAGGCTAATTGTGGAGAGTCGAAATAATTAACGAAATAATTAACCACACAATTTAGGGGCTAAAACGGCATCAATAATTAATAAGAAAATAAATATGAACAGGCAAGCCAAATACACAGGACTAACGTGGGAAGAACGTTAAGCACGGGAAGACGTAATAAAAAAATAAAATAAAACTAAGAGCTGAATAAAGCATATTCTGACGTCTTTATCTCATATTCCGTAAACTGGCTATAAATATACATTTCCGGACTCAACCCCAAACTGCATTCTAATTCTAAAATCTATCTTTAAAACAAGAGTTCGTTAAGTAATCCAAGTCTAGAAGTTGTATTATTGAAGATGAAACTCAACTTTTCAATCTTAATCAAGCTTGCGATTATACAATACCTTTCAGTTCTTTGTGTTTCTGAGGATTTTGGTTTTTTCTACTTCGTTCAACAGGTTAGCTAATATATATACGAGTACATTTTTGTTTCATTAATATATACTTTAGCCAGCCAGGTACTTAGATACATATTAATGATTATACGTTCCGAACGATTCTCTTAATCTTCCTTCCTAGCTTTGAGATTTTTCTTATCTCTTTAACTAATTGCTGAATGCTGATTGATTATCTGTATGCATGTTCATGCAGTGGCCAGGATCATACTGTGACACAAAACATAGCTGTTGCTATCCAAGGACTGGAAAACCAGTTGCAGATTTCGGCATTCATGGACTTTGGCCTCAGAATGAAGATGGCTCGTACCCACAAAACTGTAACCGGGATAATGCTTTGGATGAAGACCAGGTACATACTCAAACTTGAAGCTCACAGTATATCTGTTACAAGAATCACTGGAGATAGAATACATAAATTATTGCTTCATCCGAGGTAAATTCATTTCCCTGCTGGGGTTGAAATTAAGGAAGAGTAAACATGATGAGTCTATAAGATCCATCAACTGATCATGGCACGCATAAATATTATCACAAGAAACAACTGCCTATATATACCCTCACGCATCACCTTATATTACTTCATATCTCCTAGCCAGGCCCTGATCCAGTTCTTTCTTTCCAATTTTCATTGATCATCCACAGAGAAGATATCGACTTGATTAATTTCCAGACCGAAAACTTTAATTTGCATCTCTTGTACAAACTAATCTTAACATGTTCTCTGTCAGAAAAAAAGAGAGGCACTTATAATTAAGTTGTTATTTACTAATCTATATAATATTTGCTTTCGTTGTAATTCATAAAATAAAGTGTTTCTCCTGTATTTTCGGCTAAGCATGGGCAATTAATGTACTTGCTAATCCGACACTGGTCTTTGACGTCACTTTTCCATTAATTACTTAATCCCGAAGGGCAGGAACTTAGGAAAGACAACGTTTAACCTATTTTTTCTAATATTTGGGGACTTTGACCTGTACAAGTGGTGCCGTACCAAATTTTCTTTTGCTTGGGGGTTCTCCAAAAGCACAGATTAGAGCTACCTCACCTTGAAATCTGAAACTTTAGGAATGGGAAACAACCATACTTTTAGGTGATGGTTGGGTTATTGGAAAAAAAATTAAAAAATACCACGGTTTCATAGCTGGTCGCATAGAAGATAATTTGATATACTAACCATTTTGTGATATAATAACCAATGAACCACGTAAAAGAAAAGAAAAGGGAAAGGTATTTTGTATTGGAAACATCTTAAGCATTGAAAATTCTTTCTGGTGGAAAGTTTAAGGAGAAAAGTTGACATTTAATTGAAGCCATTTTAATATAAATAATTACCATGGTTGTAAAAAAAGCTATATCGTTAATTTTTTTTTTTTTGTTGATATCTGTTTAGATCTCAGACTTGACAAGCAGTTTGCAAAAGGATTGGCCATCACTGTCCTGCCCCAGCAGCACTGGCTTCAGGTTTTGGTCACATGAATGGGAAAAGCACGGGACATGCGCTGAGTCAGAAGAAATTGACCAGCACGGTTACTTTGAAGCAGCTCTTAAGCTGAAGGAAAAGGCAAACCTTCTCCAAGCTCTTGATAATGCAGGTGCGTGTATATATGGACTCTCAATTATTCACTATTCTTTTCCTAGTCTTGATCAAGGAAGCCATTAATTAGATATTGTTTCTAACAATAATGGGCTGCTCTACAAAATATGGTGCAGGAATTAAACCAGACGATGAATTTTATGACTTGGACAGCATAAAAGAAGCTATAAAAGATGCTACTGGATTTACTCCTGGCATAGAGTGCAATATCGATGCATCCAAAAATAGCCAGCTCTACCAGGTTTTCATGTGTGTAGACATTTCTGGGTCAGAATTCATAGAATGTCCGGTGCTACCAAAGAGAAGATGTGCATCTAAGGTTCAGTTTCCTAAGTTTTAGATGACTGCTGTTATCTTAGGGGAGAAAGATTCTGCAGTATTTGTGGGTTATCTGACCGTATTCCTTCCTTTATTGAGCCTCTGGCTATAAAATTGCATGAGCTTGGCTATGCATCCTGTAATAACATGTCTTCTGTAAGTCTTTGTTAATGCATTGATTTCCTTTATACCCTTGCAAAAAATAGTTTCATTCTGAAAGAAAAAGAAAGAAAGAAAGAAAAAGAAAATTCAGTTTCGTTTCTGATCAGGATCTGAAAAGGGGAAAACCCAGCTCATCTTTCACCTTCATGGGCCAAAAGCCCACTCTATAATCGGCAGTCAGTATCTGTATCCATCGGAAAAACATACCGGAAGTCTAGAAGCTAAGATCCTCCTTGCTGATGCCCAATTGAAATTTCTAAAATCTACTCAATTCAATGCATTCATTAAATTGATGGATGGATATTCTACGTTTTGTAGTTCGCTGTGTTTGTTTCATAAGAAGTCCCAACAAGCCTGGTTAACTGAAAGCCTAGTTTTCCATCCTCCTCTTTTCAATACAAGAGAAGAGAGCTTTGTTCTTATTTCCTTTCTCGTCCCCTCAGCTTTAGATCCGTGGCATTAGAAAAGGTAATCTCTCAACCACGAAACTCGTTATCGGTTTCATGAAATCAATCCCCAGTCAGTGTCGCGTCCCACCTGCGGGGTAGCATATATCATGAGATGACGTTAAAAAGGCCATGTCGATCACCCATCAAAACCAACAAGATAGCCATGGCCATCAAGTCCATTCTCTCTTGTTGTCTCTGTTTTTCTTTTTCCTTTTTTTAAATTGCAATCCAGGGTATCCCGCTTAATATCATCGACGTGTCAACATGAAAATAAATGAATAAATAAAAATGATAGGTTCTGAAAAGAGTAATGCTTAATTCACATAAAGAACACTTCTAAAGACCTCAAGCTTGCAATATAATATAAATAAAAGCTAAATTGATTTAAATACCAAGTGCAATGGTGAAATAAATAAAAATAAAAAAACACGGTAAAATGAACAACAGGCATCAACATTGTTTTATAAAAGTGGTGTTTTAGTTTTAGTTTAACTTGCTAATAAGAGTAAGGTTGACTTTTTAGTTAAACCCACTCAAAGTTGTTATATAATTAAAAACTAGCTGTAGAATCCAAAAAGAATTTCATATTTAATATTTTTGAGTTTATTTTAATTGGTTAATATAAAAAATAATTATAAAAAATATTATTTTAATATCTTTTGAAAAAAAAAACTAAAAAAAAACACTTGTCGTTCTTTCATTTGCATCCTTTATGCGCGAAAACACTTAAAAGATGCCTTCATATTAAATTAAGTAAAAAATAAATAAAGCACAACCGAACATCACTTTTCTCGTATCTTTCCATAGTTGACTATGCAGTATAAAATTAACCAACACGGGGAGAATCTACCATCTTCCTTTCCCTTTCCCTTTCCCACCGATGAAGCATACTTTAGTTGTAGCTCCAAACGACAAAGATCCAACAACAAAACACAACCACCCTCATTTCTCTCCAGTTTTCTCTTCCTCGCCACCCACTCTCTCTCTGTCCGCAGATTCAAAATAAAATAAAATAAATAAAGAAACAGAGGTTAGTTTTTAGTTGTCTTTCTTAGCTTATATAGTTCAGTTACCGTTGCTCTTTCGAAACTTGTTTCTTTACATTGTCAATTTAATTTGCTCAAATTCGCTTTAATTTTTTATTTTCGTCGCTCTTCTTGGATCTGTCTTACTTTTCGTTTGTATAAGCTCTCCTTGGTTTCCGAGAGAGTTGAGCAGCCGGTGAGGAATTTGATTCTTTGTTTGGAATTTGAAAAGTCTCTTCGTATAAAGCAAGCTGGCTGGCTGCATGTCTTAATTTGTACTAACTGGTGTTTTTTCTTTTTTTAAGGTTCGTGATTTTATTTTCTTGCATTTTCCCGGGAAACAAACAGGAGATAGGGCCAATGTGTGCAATTTTAGTAAGACAATTATTTCACGACGAAAAAAAGAGGAAATGCGCGTTGATTATTTTGAGCCAAGTTTGTATAAAATTCTTAGAAAATTAAATTTAATCAGTAAAGGGACAAAATCAATGAGCCTGAAGCGATTTGACAAATTCAATATTTTTTATTAACTTTTGTGAGAGTATTACTTGTAGTGTTAGTTTTATAATCAAACATTAAAACCGAAGTGGTCCCTACGTCATTAGTTCCGATGGTTAGTGATTTAACTGTATTACATAGTTATATCTGTTTGCCACTACCAGGTGGTCTAGAAGTTAAGAAGTCACCACACAATTTTAATGGAGCAAGCTTTTTCTTGTTTATTTCTTTATGGTCATCAAGGGATATAATAATAGAGCCACTGAAGTCGGATAGTGCCTGCACCCTTCTATTGGATCAATAGTGGCGGGCCAGGGAAGGCATTGACTGTGTGGACTTGTTCGTTAGTTTCATGTTTCAGTACAGTATGTATGATGGGCGTCCCTGAAAAATGTTGTGATAGTCATTTTTTCTCTTGGAAATTTATCAAAGCTGAAAGAGATGGTGAGTTTCGGATATTTTGAATTGGAAAGAAAACTGTGTTTCTTGTTTTGAGTGTTGATCTGGAAATGAGGTGGACACACTTTTTGCTTGTGATCTATTTGATATTGCCTTTTGAAGCTTTCCGAGGGAACTCATCTCTGGAAGGTCTTGCATCCATTTTTGTTGTAAACATCATTTTCCTGAGTGGTGAAGTTTCCTCTGTGTTCCATTAAAACTAGTTTCTTTTGTGTCTATCCTTAAAACTAGTATTGATTTTCCTAAGCACTGATGGACAGCCTGTTTTCCTTAATTTTGGTATTTCTATATGTTTTTGCATAATCTGATCATTCATGGAACCTTTAGCTATAATCAATCTTTTGGCACGTGCATGCACATTTTGGTAGTGTTTAGAGCTTTTTCTTAGCAAAATTTTCTACTTGTGAACAGATTAATGAATTTGGAATCTCGCAGCCTGGCAACAGTTAATGAATTTGGGATCTTGCAGCTTGGCAGCCTTCTGTGGAACATTTAATGAAGTTGTGTGGTGAATTTGGCATTGGTTCCAGAGTGATTAAGCTGTGGTTTGTCAGGACTGAAGTACATGTTTGTGAGCTTGCGAGGCTTGGTTGCTAGTTCAACCAGGTAGCTGACTGAGAATGAGAGGATCTAAAACTTCCTTGAAAATGAAATGATCCTTCTACATTTATCTCTCAGATTCTGGTTTTTATCTGACTGAAGATCAGAAGATGTCAACTGTTTGTCCTGTATATATTGATCTTTTCCTCTTTATTAGCACCCTGGCCTGGACTTCCATTGCACAAGTTTCTTAGAGATTCATTCACATGAAGAACATAAATTGTGGGATATTGGATCCTTTAAGCTCGATCACAAGAGAGATCAGTCTCAAGAACTTCGACGTCCCTGTTTGAACAGCGGAATGAAGAAGAGGTACAGTGGTGTTCTGTTTGCATCCTTGTTCATGTTATTGGTCCTTAGATATGGGCTCCTGAAAAATCCAATAGGAGAAATTTATTCGTTGAGTCCCTCCAATGCAAGTAAGCCTCTTGAATGGGTGCATCCTGCTTTTCAACCTGCAGTTCAAAATCCAGAGAATTCTTCTCAAGTTTTTTCTACAGATACCATTGTCTCCAGTCTGTTTGCTCTGAGAAATATTTCCAATGAAGAGCAAAAATCTCTGCAGACATGGAATCTACTAAAACACTTGATTGATCATGCTCAGGTTTTATCAAATGGAGTAGAAGCTATTAAGGAAGCTGGAAATGCATGGAGCAGCCTAATGGCTTCCATCGAAGAGGAAAGACTTGGTTATACAAATGAAAGTTCAAATAGGAGAGTAAAAGAGAAACAATGTCCTCATTTTCTTAACATAATGAATGCCACAGAGCATGATAATAGCGGTTATAAATTGTGGCTTCCTTGTGGCCTGACTCAGGGTTCTTCCATCACAATTATTGGCATTCCAGATGGTCTTCTTGGCAATTTTCGGATTGACTTAACCGGGGAAGAACTTCCTGGGGAGCCTGATCCACCCATCATTTTACATTACAATGTTAGGCTTCATGGTGATAAGATTACAGAGGATCCAGTAATAGTCCAAAACACCTGGACTGTGGCTCATGACTGGGGTGAAGAGGAGCGTTGTCCTTCTCCATCTCCTGAAAAAATTAAGAAAGGTACAAATATCTACCACATTTTTTTCACTTTCAATTCAACATAGATTTAATGTTTATGCTTGCCATGCATAGATTTAATGTTTATGCTTGCCATTTAATTTTGTGTTCATTTAAGTTTAATATCCCATTAATAGCAGTTAGGATCAGCTTCTGTATCCCAATTTGTTAGTTCTTTTATTGCCTTATGTATTTTCCCCTCAGGTCCATCATAAAATTGTTGTTGTATATTGCATCATCCTATTAATAGCAATCAAATTGTGCACTGAGGTTTCTAAAACTTTCCATATTTAACGTAGAAAGCTAAAGTGGGCAACTAAACCCATTGGTCACTTTATCAAATTGTATCTAGATGAAGCTT
>Ga0307517_10014935_pt1 | contig 10371 bp, 13 predicted proteins | sample 23_EM_MG_FD_194515 | JGI IMG/M metagenome (GOLD analysis project Ga0307517, IMG submission 194515) | Populus trichocarpa ectomycorrhiza microbial communities from riparian zone in the Pacific Northwest, United States - 23_EM | ecosystem: Host-associated > Plants > Roots > Unclassified | place...
TCATTCTTCTGCTGCAGTCCGCTGCACGGTCTTTCTTTGCTTTGTTTCCGGTGGTCAGGAACCGTGGCCACACGAGGGTTGGGTCACACCACCGAGCCGAGAATTCCATTTGGGGAAATCGCGCCTGCTACCATCAGTAACCGTTCTCACCACCAAATTCGCAACGTCGACGACGACGCTCACGCCATTTCCTTCGTTTGGGGGTTCTATTTCTCAGCTGCAAAACGGTCGAAAGGTAGACTGGACGACATTCCTCAGTCTGCACCGTTGCTTTCACCAGAGCCACCCGACATCGATCCCTCGGTTCTTGGCGGCTGCCGATCGCGTGAGCGTGCTCCATACGGTTGATTCTGCTCGTCCTATCACAGCCCAGTTTCTTTCGTCATTCGAGTTGGCAAAATTTCCCCCACGCTCGCTCCTACATTCTTTATTCCCATTCACTCTAACACACGGCTTTTCTCGATTTACTTTGATACTGAGCTGGTGTCGTTGCCACGTACTCCGTCACAATTTCGAATACTGGGCTTGTCGTCCTTCCTTTTCTTTCCTTTTCTTAGTTGTTCCTGTCATAACAACTAAATATCCACACATTCGGACAGTTGCGGAATACTACCCTTGGTTCTTCTTCCCCCTTCCCCGCATTCTTTACGTTCCGAGCCGCTGGAAGGATTGGAGTCCATCATTTAAAGCTCTCATCATACAACGATAGGCAGGGCACCGAGTCGTGACTTGGCTATTTGGGTGAGCACAGCAAACACGCTTTCCCTCTTCGTCTCTACATTCCCGCGTAATCGAAGTCTCGCTATGTACGAGTCGTCGCTCGGGTATTCCCTCCATATTGTTTCCTCCTTTTTATCCCTTCTTTCTGCTCTTTGACTGCAAACTAAACTCTTCCACTTCTAGTTGTCACCCCTTCAATAACAAACCATGCATCGGTCCAACCTCTACTCATGGCTCGGAGTTCCTTCATCCTCTTCGCCAACCCCCACGACTTTTGACGCGCCACACAAATATGTCACCTCCCCTATACCCCTACTGCGCTCACCACTGGTTCTCGCCTCTGCGAGGATGCTCATTGCAGCCTATATCGTCGTCACGTTGCTGACGACATTGATACAAAAGTCGGTGGTGGATCATACTGGAAGCAGGTATGTTGTGAATTCCGTTTTATCTCGACTACTTTTGGGGGTGGAGATGGCGCTCTGAATAGCCTTTTAGGCGTTTCATAGCCTCAGCGAAGGTTCCCTTTAATTGACATCAATTTAAATGGGTCCTCTTCCTTCCTTTATACCACTACTTCTTACTCGAACTAATCGATAAACAGCTAATTAACCTCCCGTGCTTCTATCTCATTTCCTGCAGTTATTTCTCCTACTTCACCTACCTTGCATACACCGGCCTCTGCGCTTACTACTTCGCCGCGGCGGTGCAAACCACCATATACGCATTGGCGTGGCGGAGAAATGGCGCCGGTGTGGGGTATGCGCTGCAAAGATGGCCAAGACCATTCCAAGCTCTCCACGTGGTTCTCCAAGCCACTATCGTCACATTCCGTAGGTGAAATTCGGCCAATTTCTTTCCGTCTTGAGCACTCAAAAGTAATTTCCCCTTTCAGCAATTCTAGTGACGATTGTATTTTGGTCGTTGCTTGCAAGCAGCTCTACATTCGCCACTCCATACTCAGGTGCGCAGTTTTTCGCCACGTAGGGGTTCCACGATCTAATTCTATGTAGCGTGGTCAAATATCTCCATTCACATGTTCAATACGGTTTTCGCACTCTTTGAAATTCTGTGTACGAATTCGCCTCCCGCGCCATGGATAACGCTGCCGTTCGGCATCCTCTTCCTTGCGATGTACCTTGGTGTGGCGTATATTACACACGCAACACAAGGAATATATAGTATGTTCCTCATTTCCATTGAAGCCATCCCTCTAATACCCGTCTTTCCAGCCTACTCATTCCTTAACCCCGCAACACAAGGCGCAACGCTCGCAGCCTACATCTGCGGTATTCCTATTGGCTACACCATTATATTCATTCTCGTCCGAGGGATCGCTGTGCTTCGCGAACGATGGGCGGTGAAGAATGGACACGTGCTGCGCACGGGTGGTGGTGGGGCCGAAGTGAGACCGACTATTGATGATGATTGGGAGGAGGTGGAGAGCCCTGCTAGGGCGAAGGGGGATGTGTAGGCATCCGTTTTGGGTGAGCAGCGTGTGATGGTCGGTTGGCTGTGCCGCAGTTCGATGGAAACGATGGGAAGGTTGCGCTTTGCGTGGCTGGGTTTGCGTTGTTCGTAGGTCAACGCGTTGCGCATTCGAGTATGGGTGTTTTAACTCGATGGCTTCTTTTGTGTCTTTGTGTTCTATCCTGGACACATTTGTGTGTGTTGCCCTTCGGTTGTTAGGTTTACGTCTGGCAGTTCTCGTTCTTCTCTTTCTTTTCTTTTCCACCGTGTTTCTTTTATTGTTACTCTGAACACACTCACACAGACTTGTAGTTTACGTTTGCATTGATAACGCATATCCCTCGTTAAATAATTTCGCAATCTGGAATCTGGAACCTAATTTGGAGTGAAATAGAAATTATTTCTATTTTTCGAGGATTCGTCAACCCCATTTGTAAATTGGGCGCCAAATTCTTTTGGACATAGAACCATACGAACAACAATTCATTTGCATATATCTGGATTTACAACAACTAGGAAGAGGCTTTCTGAAACACACTAAGTACCAATAATTTCTTTCATCGCACAGTCAACCGCCGAATTCGATCCTCGACATCTTCACTCAGACTCTCCAGGGATGATCGTTCCGCGATCAACAGCAGCGGCGTGTCCACGCACAAGGTACCCATAGTTCGCCATATACCTTTGATTCAAAAATTTTTCAAACACACCATCAGCGTCATTTCATTTCAAAATACACAAGTGCACGGCTTTTTTTTTTTTTTTTTTAATTCCCATTATGCTCGTTGGGCCTATGGCCTATGTCGAGCGTCGCGTGCCTACGTAAGTGCACGGCTTACTTGTCAAAGTAGGGCAATAACTCGGCCGAACCTAGGGTGTTTCTCCGGTCCCTTATCAAGTCGCACACCACAGAAAACACGGACGAGACGTTAACCCCAGCTGCGCGCATGCGGTCGTTAGCGTCATCTGCGATGCGTTGGCTCTGGCATCCCAAGGCATCGGCGTCAGCGCAGACGGTGTATCCCTCCTCGATCAGCGAGAGCGCGAGGAAGGCGATGTAGACCTGAGATAAGGACGAAGTTAGTTGAATGTCTGGATTGCATTTGTGAACGTTCTTACGTCCGTGACGATTCCGCCATGATGACTTGATTCTTGCCTGTAGCACGGACGGCTGCGCGGACGTCTTTGTTGTCCCAAGCGTTGATTTCCCAGTTCCTCTTGAACGGCCTATTAGGATGCATCTCAACAATCTCCTTCGGAAGGGGTCCATTAGGTCCTGTGAACAGGGCATCAAAGTATCAGTAAATAACTACAAAACCGACGAGACAGAGATGGAAGGCATCACGAACCAGTTTCCGCACAACACAGTCGGGAGGTCGATGTCGGAAAAACGTCAACTTGAAAAAGGATATCCAAAGTTATTAAACATCTTCGAACCTAATTGTAGATTCTGGAGGCTGACTCAAGCCAATCTGCAGGAATCAGCTCAAATATCTGAGGTTAATCTCTAGTCAGCTTCGAAGATGTTTAATAACTTTTGATATCTTTTTTGGGGTTTTTCCGACAGAACACTTTCCCGAGGGCAGCGTGGGCGAGGATGTTGTTGCGATACTCGTCGGGCTGGAAGTCGCCCACCAACTGGAATAATCCAACTTGGTGTTCGATGACGAGCGACATGACAGTCCTTGTCGATGCGCTCGAATTTGAATTTTGCTCCTAGAACTCAGTGACCAGTGCAGCACTTTTGTCGGTATAAATGGGACTACCGGTAGAGGTTTCCATTGAATGGATTTCTGTTATGTTATTGATGACCTCGTGCGGTCGTTTAAAAACTGAGGTTGAGCTGAGGTTGGGCACCGTACTTTATACCTTTCAGCCTTCCATTTTTCGGTCACAGGAGGCGATTCCAATGGCATTTGAGAGTGCTTGAATGAACCAACTACCATCCTTCTGTGCGAATATCGACGGTGTGGATGCAACTCTAGAGTCGAGTTACAGTATCATACCTCGAAAATGGTTTGGTGCCCCTCTTCAAGTTTGAGGGTCAGATTGATACTCGTTATAAATATCTACGGTCGATGCTATTTACATCTTTCCGTTTTACAAGATGTCGCACGCAGGTACAGCATAGCGGTGACAAGGGTGTGGTGTGAGAATGAGAGGTTCATCTTGGGCCAAGGAAATTAAGAAGACAAAAGACGTTGCACACGATAGGCATAGATACGCTGTCATTCCCTCAATTTCCTTGCGAACGTGTAAGCCATATAGGGGGCTGAGCGTTGTGTCCACGTCTCCGAACGTCTCCGATTCGGGAAAATTCTAGCGTGTACCGCAAGATGCAAGCACCGTCGGACTTCAGGTTATTAAATCCCGCGAGATATGCAAATAAGTTGTCGCCATCGAACACAACGTAAACCCACCATCAGGTTGGAAGTATTTCCCGTTGATTGCCCTCGCCATTCTTCAAGTCCTCCGCCATTTATTGCCTTGCGCCATCGAGGAGGAATATAAGCACGCTATAATTCTCTAAAAGGTATTGTACAGTTCCTAAGAAAACGAGGACTACACCGAATCAGTGTTTGCTCAGAATCTACATGCTTCAATAGTCGCACCTGGAATTCACGAGTCACGCACCACAGACTCAACCCGTGCAAGGTACCTTGCTATCGCTTCCTTGGTCAACCTCATTCTCCGTGGAAATCTCTGCGCCATCATTGCGAAGGTGCCACAACGCAATTCTTTGGCGAGTTCCAATGAGATTGCGGATTTCTCCAGCAAGAATGGAAGCAAATCCAACGCCCACCGGTATGACATGGATTGGCAATACTCATGCTCAGGAGAATTGTTAGGGGGGGAAACAGGGTGTTCGCGAAGGAGCCAGAGGATGTAGATCTTCTTGTCCTGTTGGACTTTCACATAATTCCGGCCTTTCCGGATCCTGCTGTGGACTCCTAGTTGTGCTATCCATGCAGAAGGCTTATGCCTACGCAATGCCTTATCGCGAAGAGTGGACTCCATGGTTCCCATCAGGAATTTGTGATGGCTATACAAAGACAGTTGTAAGCATTCCTTGGCAGCGGTCGCATATCTCTGCGAAGTAAGTGAAGAATACCGGAATGTCAAGAATGTAACCATAGCGAGAATAGATTACATCGAGGATTAGCCCCTCCCCCGGCTGGTGGACCAGATGTGAAGAAGCTACTATCCCAGGAAGGAGGGAAATTGGACGTTTTGCATTCTTGTACTGCAGGATGCTTCCCAGAACCAGGGGAAATCCTGGACAAGAGTAAGATTTTTCCAGAATATTGCAGAGCATGCTGTCAAAGTCAATTTGAAAGGTTGACGAAATATGACCTGCTTCGGAGAATGGCTGGGTCAGAGGATTGTGCATGCATGAGTATCTGGAGAACAGATAAGCAAAAATGATAGCATACCAGCTTCTTCAAAAATTGCAAAAACGAGGGAGCAAAATAGCATATGCTGTCGCAGCTATGACGGTCTTGTATATGAAGATTTTTGAAAGCATCCTGAAGATTGTGGAATGAAAAATTAATCAAATCATCTTGTAGTTCCGGGGTCATTTCTGCGTTTTCGAGATGGTAGACGGTGCAGGAAACACTCAACCGCATCATTTCGACATATCCTTTTTATTAATAAGAATAGGACTATTATGAAAGGAATAATCGTCCGACTTACCGTCAAGTTGGAATGACTGAAGACACTGGCGAGCAAACACTGTGTGTCGAGCACGAGGGTTGATCCAGAATTCTGTCGATCGTGTAGGGTCCCAAAGGAAGTCCGTGAAGGATGCATGGAGGACCCGGATGGTATTCCATTCGATGTTTGCGATAGAGCTCAAATCCCCAAGGTACAGCTCGGCATCTCCATGTTGCCATGATAGAATTCCTTCAATCTCTAGCAAGTCTTGAATCTGCAAGTGAGGGTGAAAGAGAAACATAACGCTAAGAACTTCCAGAACACGTTCGACATCCTCCACGCTAGCTAATATGTGGGTGTACAATGCATCCAGTTCCGCAAATGGTAGTTCCCTTTGAGGGGAACGGATGCCGAGAGCAATATCCAAACGATCCATGGGTTTGTGTCGAATGGAAGAAATATACTTCATCACAGTCGATGCATAGATAAATTGACCCGACGACTTGTAAACAAGTTGTGTCAAGACATCGGGAAGGGGCCACTCAGGGGAGATATAAGCGCGGCGAGGATGTGAGGTTTTGATCTCCTGAAATTTGTCAGCCAAAAATAATTGGATATCTTCATTGGGAAGGTAAGATTCGTCTAGGGCGAGGCGTGTCATGATGCTAGGCAACAGCCCAGTGTTAAATGCGAGGGAGATGTTTTGTTCGGGACGGCTAGCAATCAAAAAGATGAGCGGGAGCTGATGTTGTTGCCGCGCATTGGATAGAATGTCCAGTATGTTTCGCTGAACCTTGGGGTCGAAGCATTCGTCGAGACCATCGATAATAACAATACGGCGAGAAGTTGGATCATTGAAATAGCCTGCCTCTGCCAGCGGCTGAAGAGGAGCCACGATAAGAGATTTGACTTGGACTGCGAGAGACTTGGAGAAGATGAGTGGGTCGCGTTCGATGGCACCGAGAATGGCATCTCGAACGCCGGGAAGGTTCAGGGTAATTTGGTATGCGATGGTGGCGATAAGTGGTTTGGCGGTGCTCCGCGATGCATCGTTCCTAGAGAAAAAGAAGCTCGCGAGGATAATCATCTCCTCCTCGCACATGTCGGCGATAGTTTGTGCGATCGCCGACTTCCCAGCTCCGGCGGCACCATACACCCACATAATGAATGCGTCCAGGTCTTCTTCCCATTTAATCCACTTCATGATCTTCTCAAGAACGGCGATGCGGGTGTTTGGATGACATTTGGGTGGATCGAACCGTTCGTACGAGTTGTGAAACGCATTGGTGGCTGTTGCACGATGAAGGATGTCCGAGCCTTCTACAGATTTCAAAAATTCTTGAACTTCACAGCAGAAATATTTTAAGATAGGCTCAACGCACCTCGAAAGCTATGGTAGTGGGCATCACCGTGCACCTGGGTGAATGTTCCCCCGCTGATAAGGTTGTGGGATGTGAACATGGAGCTCATGGTCGAAATACTTCGCTGTCTGCGCTTTCAGGCCAAATAGAATCTTGGTTTTGGCGACGGTGAGAGGCGGTGATGACGGGCAGTGATCAAGAACAATCGTGAGTATCCAACGTCAACATACTTGCATCGACCTTATCTTATCTTATCACAGGAAGCAAAAATACATAGCCACGAGCGACGATGCCGATTATTTGAAATGTGATGAGGCGCAAACTAGTAACTCAATAGGCCAATAACATGAATGGAACTGGAACGCACATCGCAAAAAATAAAACCACAATGCAAGCGCCCCGATTCGCTTCTTCATGTCTTTCGCCCCGCCTACCTCTCCCTTTAAGTTTGCCAAAGATGATTACTATCCCATGTTGTCCCGCACGCCCGACCCTACCAGCATGATGCAAAAAATCATTTGTGTTTCGCGGCACGTCAACGATAAAACCGTGCTTGATATCAGGAGAAAAATCAGAAAGGATCAAGGTCGTCACCATAAGATGAGGAACCTCCTTTACATCCGACGAGGGAGTGGTGGAGGAGGCAGAACCATCATTCCTCGTTCGCAAGAACCCTTCGAGATGTTTATTCGACCCACGGCCGCGATGTTCGATTCGTCATCGCCACGTTCTTGAAACCTTGCAGCGTCCTCAGCCCACATCTTCTTGATCCGATTGCCTCCTGTTCGACTGATGTGCTCTGTCTGGAGAGTCTTGGGTGGTGATGAAGGCGCGGGGAAGTGAGTCAGACAAGATAAGGGTGGTGCTTTTCGAGGTATGCATTCAAGGATTTGGAGAGGGTCGCGCTGGCAAGGATGAGGTTGAAGGCACACTTGATCGGATGTGGGATGCTTGGACCGATACGCGCAGAGTGATTAAGAGAACAGTGCGAGGAGGCCCGTATCACTGGGATGGATCGCCGTCGTGCAGCCCTTATATCTGCAAGCAGCGTCCGCGTCGCCTCTTGGAAGTCGGGTCTACAGAAAAAAAGAAAGAAATGAGCAGCAGATCAAGACCAAAATCGGAAACACGCACCAAATAAGACATCGGCTTCGTCAACAATGACCCATTCGACATTAGCAAGACCAAGTTCAGGCTTGCTCTTTCACTCGACCTTATCACGTCCATGACGAGGCTTTTAACGAGTTCGCATAGTTATCTTCCTCCTGCTACCTTTCTACTCCTTCTTCCTTCCTATTCCACCACACTTTAGAAGACCGAAGCCATTTTGCTTGCCGTCGAATATTTTTGCCTGTAGAACTTGTTGTTCGCTTGACTGGTGCAGAGTACGCTGAGCTTGACCGCGTGTAGAAGCTATTTTGCGAAACCAGAAATTTGACGCGATAGTTTATGCCGGAAGGGTTTAATAACCGTTGGTGTCGTAGTGGAACCAGTGGTGGGACGTCTTTGTCCGCAGGCTCTGCTTGTTTGAGGTGTTGTAATAATGGGAGGAAGTATGCAATAGCTTTCCAAGATCCCGTTTCCGACGACGATAAGGGGTATTCCCGCCAGCCAGGAAAAGGTGGGCTGTGCGAGATTTGGAGGAGGCATTTGATACTGAGGCTGTGAATGGGGGCTGGGCGTGCGTCTGCGTCGAGAATTTTATGCAGGAAGGTAACCAGGCCAGGGAGTAGAGGAGGTGAAGTGAAAAATTCCGGTAGGGTAACGTCCAACGCAGCGGCTTTAGCTTTTCCTTTGGTTGTTGGAGATGTTGTTGCGACGGAGATGCGTGGTGTAACTCGGAATATGGTGCTTGTAGGTTGTGTGGGCGTTCCAGACGACCGTGAGTGATCCCGCTCTTCTAGAACTAACTACTGGAGCTCGGAAGTTTGGAAAGCGGTATGCGATCTCGAACAGAGGAACGTAGCGAGCCAAAAAAATTCCATTTGGGGAAATCGGGCCGGCATCAGCAATCGTTCTTGGCACCTCCTGATTCGCAACGTCACGTCGACAACGATTTCCTTCGTTCGCGGGTTCCATTCCGCCACTGCAAAATGGTGGGAAATTAGACTGGAAGACACTGGTCCTTTTGGAAGAGCCACCCCACATCGATCCTTCGGTTCTTGGCGGCATGAGCGTACTTCATACTGTTGATTCTGCTCGTCTTATCATAGCCCGGTTCCTTTCGTCATTCGAGTTGGAAGAAGTCACGCTCCCCCACGCTCGCTCCTGCATTCCTCAGCTAGCCCCACTCAATCTAACACATGACCTTTCTCGATTTACTTGGATACTGGGCTGGTGTCATTGACACGTACTCCATCACAATTTTGAATACTGGAGCTTATCGTCCTTCCTTTTCTTTCCTTTTCATATTTGTTCTGGTCAGAACAATTAGATATCCACATATTCGGACAATTGTGTGATACTATCCTTGTTTCTTCTTGCCCCTTCCCCTCATTCTCTTCGTTCCGCCGCTGGAAGGTCAGAGATATCGTTTACGCTTCTCAGCATACAACGACAGGCAGGGCACCGAGTCCGTAACAAACCTATTCGACTATTCGGGTGAGCACAGCAAACACGCTTTTTCTCCTCATCTCTGTATTCCGGCGTAATCAAAGTCTCGCTGCGTCGAGTCATCGCTCAGGTAATTTTTCCCCATCGTTTCCGCCTCTTTATCTTTTTTTCCTGCTCTTTGACAGCCAAACTAAACTCTTTCCGCTTCTATTTATCGACGCTTCAATAACAAACCATGCCTCGGCACAACCCCTACTCATGGCTCGGGGTCCCTTCATCTTCTTCCCTTTGACGCGCCACAGCACAGATCTGTCGCCTCCGCTATACCATTCCTGCAGTCACCACTCGGTCTCGCCTCTGGAGTCTGCGAATCGCAGTCTATATCCCCGCCACGTTGCTGACGACATTGATACAGAGGTGGGGGAGGGGTCATGCTGGAAGCAGGTATGTTATGGTGATTTTTTCCGGATATGGCGTTCTGAATAAGTAGCCTTTCATAGCTTCAACGAACCCGATCTTTTCGATAAACAGTGCTAACTAACTTCTTATGCTCTTCTCTCATCTGCCACAGTTACTCCTCCTACTTCACCTACCTTACATACACGGGCCT
>Ga0307517_10014936_pt1 | contig 10370 bp, 10 predicted proteins | sample 23_EM_MG_FD_194515 | JGI IMG/M metagenome (GOLD analysis project Ga0307517, IMG submission 194515) | Populus trichocarpa ectomycorrhiza microbial communities from riparian zone in the Pacific Northwest, United States - 23_EM | ecosystem: Host-associated > Plants > Roots > Unclassified | place...
GCCGTTCGTCACTTTGTTTTCTTTTTTCTTCTTTTTGCAGAGACAGACATTTGTCCGCTTAGCATACATACTGTACCTGTATTCTTGTATCTTACAATATATAAAATTGTATACTTCTTGCTTCCATTCCTCCCAACATTTGATCCAATCTTTACTAGAAAAAAAATCAAAATATGAATTAGACAAAAGGAATGGTATTCTTTCAGAGATAATTGCACAAAAAGATTTGGAGTTTTACAGCAATATAATTCGATAAAGAGAGGTATGATCGTAGTGTAAGGAGAAAAAAAACACAGGAGCTAGAGTATTTTATATATACGAGTCATCCAATTAGTCGAAGGAATTCACTACAAGGGTCTCATACAGCTACGAGGAGGAGGAGGAGGGAGTGAAAGAGCAACTGAAAAAAAGTAGAGAGACAAAAACCGGAAATAAAGAAAAAAAGGGAGAGTGGGGCGTCATTTGAGACTGGAAAGCGAAAGTTGCTGGAATCAAGAAAGCAGGGTACTATAAACGGTGCTTTGCATTCAGATATATTTTTGATGATAAAAAGTTGTGTTGCGTGTGGTATCGAACACCGGTTGTTCCAGGAGGGGGACGATAACCTGATCTTGAAAGAAAAGTATCATGATGCGGAAAAAAAAAAAAAAAGGGTATTCGAAGATCAATCATGAGCAGGGACAGACGACTTGGTCGAACGTTTGGATCCGAAACGAAGTTTACCACCTTCTCCTCGGCCCCATGAAAACAGTCCGCCTACACTCATGCCATCTCCATGCCCATGAGAGCTACCGGTTCGAGACCGAAACGACCAAGCAGGCGAAGAAGGACGGGCCTGTTCCGCCGTATGAGGATCCAGAAGGTGATTGTCTACACTCCTTCGACTGATGCTCGTACCGGGCCCGGTGGATCCACCACCAGAAGTGGTTTGCTGATGTATGTGTTGATGGCGATGTGAATGCAAATGCTTTCCGGCAGAATGCCCGACTGTATGCCTTCCATCACAGCACGCACGGACATTCTCCAACCCTTCAAACCCCTCCTCTGACATGGTCTCATTGTGGAGTTCGAAATCAAGATCGTCTGGATCATGTGTGGCGATATCGACAAACGACCTATCAGGACTGTATGGACTCTCGGGTCCACTCCAGCGCATGTACTCCACTGCAGGTGTACCCGAACGTTTGCCGACAGAACCTCCGACGGATAATTGTGATCGACTACGCTTGTCACGAGGGGTGGTATTCCACGTATCACCTTTACTAGGTGTCCGAGCGCTTCGCTGGCTTAGTGGGCTCGCTACGAGGCGGCGGTCTTCATCAGTGGCCTGAGAACTTGGGGTTCGGGGTAAAATGTTGTTATTTGCAGGAGATGTGACGTTGGGAGTATTTGGGCGGGCGAGGAGGTATTTCAGAGCCTAGAAGAATTATTTTTTTAGCATAGATAGTGTAAAGGGTTAGAAAAAGAATTCACATTTAGCCAAATGTCGTGCCTATCCTTTGTAGGTGCGGTAATCTTCATCTCACGATGAGGAGTAGAAACAACCACGCTGTATTGATACAATCCAGGTGGCATTGGGTTAGGATCCAGAACTGAACGAACCCCTTCAATATAAGCTACAAGAAAGCGCCGAATCAATGAACAAACTGAAAAAAAATTAGGATTAGAAAAGAAAAACATACCACTCTTCGCACTCGACTCTGAAGCATTCGACGACCCAGGATCCGCAGAACTCCAATACAGCGTCTTCGTATACGGATGCACCCAGAAGAACCTCTTGTGCCTCCTCTCACCGACCCCTTTTCCAATCGTCTTGCGAGTATACTTCCACATAAACTCGCCAATCATCGTCTGTGTGATCGCGTGGATAATCACCGGATCCGTAGATTGGCCTTGACTTCCGTTGGTAATGGTGAGATTGGTATTGGTAGCATTGGGGTTGTTAATCGCACGTGGGGTGATGTCTGCTGATTTGTTCGATGGGGTGGAAGGACCCCGGCTGCGATCGTAAGGTAGGATGTGTTGCTCGGAGGAGATGGACGATCGGGGCGAGCCAACGTCCGAGGCAAGTGAGATGGTTGACCTGTCCCTGTCTCGCCTGTCCCTGTCCCGTTCCTTTTCTTTGCCATTATACGACAAAGTCGAGGCGAGGAATGAAGGATGCGAACTACCTCCAACTGTATTCGCACCAGCAGCACTTCTGAAACTGCTTGTCGAAGGCGGTTGCCTAATACCCGTCTGCGAAGGAGGCATACTTGACCCATGGATCCTCACAACCTTTCCTCCAGCCCCATGCATTGAAAGTACAGACCCCAACGGCGTCGTTGCGCGCTGTATGAGCTCTGGAGGTGGCGGAGATGTAGGTCTCGGCGGAGGCCCATCGCTCCTTCGGTCAGGTATAAAGTTCGGTGGTGGCATGATGGTGCTCGGCGGAGGTGGCAGCCTGGGTGGTGGAGGAAGCGACACCATTGGAGGTTTGGATTTGTCGGACGAGTTAAGCAGGATACTGGTCGTTGCAGATGATGGGACGCGCGAGCGAACGGGCTCGTCAACAGGACCAGGACCAGTACCAGAAGAGATGATGGAGTCGATCGACTGCCGTCTATCGGAAGCTGTGATGCGCCTTCCGAGCGAGCCATTGGCCGAAGTGAGGGAAGGCTCCCGGAAGATCGAAGAAAGGGGCGATGTAGCGGGTGCCGTTACCGGCGGGGTGAATACTGAGGCAGGAACAGATCCATTGAACCCAGCAGACTGGGGAGGAGGAGGGATGAACTGGAACTGATGGTGGGTCCCAGACCCAACCCTAACAAGAGTAGGGGACCGCGGCGGCGCAGGCACAACTGTCGAAGGAGGCTTCCACTCATCAGTCTGAACCGACATCTCCTTTACCTCCGGTTTCGGTGGGGCAACGACCACAGGTACAGGCACCTCTCTTTCAATCACCAGAGGCTGTGGCGGGAAATATAAGTCTGCCCCCACACCCACGCTTTCATACATAACCGCAGGGTGTTGATGAAGCATTGAATGATACGAAGTCGACGTCTCCGGGCGGTTAAGATTCTCAAACGAAGCCATCGACATATTATCCCGGATAGAGAACTGCGAGGCTTTGATACTCTCCGCGTCGTCCTCCTCATCTGAATAATTTTCCGTCATTGTAATCATTGAATGGTAATCCTCCATTTCGGATGGTGTGGACAGTTGGATGCTCTGTCTTGCATCGAGATAGTCGTACTCGTCCTCCGTTGCGTCGTCGTCAGCCCCCGTTTCGGTTTCTTCCCCTTCATCAATATCATCATCATCATCATGTCGCTCTACCAAAAAGCTTCTCGTCACAGTGGTATCACCTTTGCTGCTCGTTTTGGAAATGTCGGCCTGAGTAATCGTCGCTCTCCGATTCTGGTATTCGTCAATAGCGGTAACGATCGGCGGGAGGCCAATTCCAACACCTCGTGGCACAGGTGAAGGGTCGGTCCCAACTCCACTAGAAACACGAACTGGGGACAATGGCTTTAGCTTCGTAGCAACTCCAGCACCAACTTCGGTATCACATTGCGTGGCTGCCTCTGACTTTAACACAGCCAGTGTTTGAAGTCCCATATCCAAAGTCGAAGGTGTAGGTTTCTCGACAACAGGCGCAGGCGCAGGTTCAAGTTCAGACTGGGTACCCATATCCACGAGTTCAACTGCGGGAGCAGCAGGAGTCGAGGGTGAAACGTGTGCAACAGGCACTTCTACAACCTCAGTCTGACATCCAAACTCGACCTTCTCGACCTTCTTCACTCTCACATACTCATATTCTTCGCCGTCCTCCCCTTCTTCGATGATGCCCTCATGTAACAATGACATCTGCCCTGGTCCCTCCATGTCCCTCAGAGCCTCACCCTCACCACCTTCTACACCGCCTCCAAGCAATTCACTCGCCAACACCCCTGGCACGTTGTCATCCACAATCGACCTCGGTCTCGTCGCATCTTTGAACGGCACACCCCCCCTCGGCCTGCGTCCGCGGCCAACTGAACGACCTAAAATTGACTGGCGTAGAGGACTTCCAGCGTAATTGGAGCCTGTGGATGGTACACGACGGAGAACGTTGGCATATGCTGGATCCATGCCATCTACACTTGTTCTGTTTGAAACAGGTGCCGTAGGGGAGGGTGAGCGCAGTTCTCTTTCCTTCTCTGGAGTTTCCAATTCCCGTTCTGCGTCTGCCGTTTCACGACTACGTTCACTGGTACTCCCGAAGAACTGTGACACTTCATCTTCCTCTTCTCCTCCGACTGGATGCTGCTGGTGCTGAGATCCATAAAGGTGAGTTCCTTCTTCGTCTTCATCATCATTCTGGATGGCAGCAGTGAGCCTCTGAATGAGCGTAACACCTCTTCCACGTCCACGCCCACGGCCGACTCTGAAGGGTGTAAGCATCTTCTTGGTCTTCTTATTCTCAGCACCAGCAGTATCTTCATCTGCATATTCTTCGCCTTCCTCGCCCTCTTCTTCATCAAAATCAGCACCGTTTGGCGTCACTCCTTCTGCCCTCATCCTCGCCTGCTTCTCCCTCATCAATGAACCCTTGAGAGTGCCAATCTGCCTCTGCGCATGTGCTAAGCGCTGCTGCAGGGCCTCGATCTCATTACTCGGGTGGTTCGGTGCCAGGAACAGAGGTTTAGTAGTGTCATTCCTCAGAGGAGAGACATCCGGAGAAAGGTTGTCAAAGTCACCTAGATCGTCAGGGGGGAAGAGGCTCGCCATGTCGAGATGGTTGTTCCTCCTGTTGGTCGACCCACGGCCAGTAGTACCAAAAACGTCTTCCCCATCTCCATCACCTCCCGGAGTCAAGAAATCCCGCTGCTCACCGTGACCTGGCGTAAGCAGCGACTCCCCGAATCGGCCTGCACCCCTCCTCCTTGCAACCGCCACTGCCTCCGCTTTAAGGGTATCCACCATCTGTTGTAAATCACTCTTATCCCTCGCCAAGCCAGCTGCATGCCTTCTCGCTTGTGCAATTTCAAATTCATGTTTCGACTTCAGTTCCTCGATGTTGGTTTGCAATTTCTCAAATTCTGTTTTGGAATTGTCCGAGGCATCACGGGCGGAAGAGAGCTGTTTGGTTAGACGTTTGGTATCTGATTCGAGACGGTGGATGGTAGATTGGGAGTCGGAAAGTGTGGATTGGATGTCGCGCAGGGAGACTTCTAGGTCCCAGTTTGTTGATCTTAGTTCGTCTGTGATCAAAGAAGATCATTGATCAGTAAAAGGAGAAGATAGATTCGTGAACAAAGGATCAAGACACCTACCAATCATCTTATCGTTCTGCCTGATAGTCGTTCTCAAACTCTCGACGATTCGTTCAAGATCATCCTTCTCTTCTTTCATATCCTGGATAGCCTTGTCGCGTTCTCCGAGGAGACTCTGGAGGCGCCGAACTTCAGTTAGGAGGCCGCTCCCTATTTCAAACGCAAATTCTAGAGTGGAATGGAGACTTAGTATGAACATAATTGGCAGGGCAACGACACATACCGACGTCGTCAGCACGGTGGGCAGCATTTTTTGCGCGTCGGGATTGAGCAGCAGAGGAGGACGAGCCCGCTCCCGTGCCAACTGTTCCCATGGAGGATTTAGTGCGTTCTGGTTCTGGTTCTTCACGGGGAAGGAGGAGCTCATAGTCCCGCAGGATGGGTGAATGGGATGTGCCGTTTAGAAATCGCTGTGGAAAGAGGAAAAACACGAATATGAGTACGGTGGCACAACACGCGATGAAAGCAAGGAGACAAACCTTGGAACCGGACCCAAAAGCGCTCGACAATTTTGCATTTTCCTCATCCCACGCAAGCAACGTATCGGCAAGCTGCCTGTAACGCTCTCTTGTTTCCTCATCCAACCGCTGCTCCTCATCCTCTTCGCCTCTACCCTCCTCGATCACTTCCTGGATTTGGCGGATCCTCTCCTCCAACTCCATCTGCTGCGCGAGGACGCGCTGTCCAAGGCTTCCAGCCTGCTGAAGCTGCTTTTCCTTACTGTCAAGAAGGTGCTGGAGGTGGGATTTTATATCTCCTGCAGTTGAGAAATTAAGGGAGGTGATAGGTGCAGATGAGAAAGGGTCGTCGCCAGCATCGGTGGCAAAGTCTGGCATTTTTGGCAGAGCACCTGAGGAAGCCATGTTTGGCTTCCTCTCCCTTGAGTAGAAAAGAGAAAAAGAAATGAAAGGAGAGAACGACTGCGGTGACGGTGAGTGCAAAGCCCGGTCTGCCACTTGCTAATGCCACGCCTCGAGGTCGATACAAACCAAACCGTGTTATTATTTTCGCACGGTCACTTCTTCGCACGCACTCCGACTACTCACTACTTCAGATTCTGAGATTCAAGACCGTCATCCATTAAAGTTGGCCGGCCCTACTCAATTTAAGTTGTAGAAGGACCGCTACCTGAAGGGCGAAGGGGATGCAACAAACCCCAAAATTCCAATCGTCTCTACCCTGGCAATTTCAAGTACTCGGAATTCGGTTGCGGCATGTTAAATAAACGCTTGGATGCAGCCGTACTCTATGTCATTTCCAGGGTCCATCGTTAAAGTGGCTTTCTGGTCCCAGATTGAAGGAGATGTCCAGACATTTCTACTGTCAATCCACGATTCAGATTCCTTCCATTGTCCGAGTCTTGTGTCCAACCTGAAACCCAAAATGAAACGCCCTTCTTATCGATTTCTCATGGTGATGAAGGGTCCAATGAAATACAACTCCATTTCGTGATGCACGTCTATGTAACCCTTGATCCTTCCATTCACTCTCTCCTCTGGATTCCTCCCTAAAGTATTCACCAATCTCGCCACACGCAACAACCACACCTCCCCAGTAACACGCGCAAGACAAACGGCTTCTTTACCGCTCGGCCGTCTGCACATGTATCGCGTCGTGTCGGTGGCATAGGCAATTGTTAAACGCCGCAAACCTGCTACAGAACGAAACTCCTTTCAAAATGAAAAGGCGGGAAACAGGTTGCCCGTGCTGATCGGGGGCACTCCTAGTTGAAATACAAGACGGTAGTGACTCACTTTCTGACATTCTTATTATTTTTCGTAGAACGTCTTCGGCACGCCTTCAATTGCTGCGAGAACATGCTTTTCTGTCATGCACCACTCTTCTCCCACGTATATATTGAACAGGTCTTCTCGTGATTCAACTATGCCGTCCGCTGTCTGAGGCCCGTTCACAACTATTGGCTATCACGGAGGTGCATTATTAAGGTAATGTCTAATCCCTATAAACCGATTAATCTCTTACTGAAGTGACAGTTGATTGCTTACCTACCGAAAGTAGCTGACACTGGGTCAAACATCCGATAGAAATGGCGCTTGGCCAATGGTCAATTAAGCAAGATCTGAAAATCCTGGACCTGGATATGCTATAAAGACTGGTCCGAGGTGAGGTCTTTGCTCAGCCAATTTTCGCCCACATTTTATCAACGCGAACTTGAACATTAATCATCATGGCGACTTCCACCGTAAGCACAGATATGTTTCTATTTTTATTTGCTGATCATCAACTCGTTTTGGTACTTAGCACTGAAGTCGCTGCCAGCATCCCCATCGCCAACACGGGAAAAAAATCAAACTAGAGCTCAGAAAAATACCTGGCCCATCGGTCCTGATTCCCGTAAAATAATCTGTCATAATGACCCCAGGCATATTCGAAATCATTGCGCATCCCCCCGGCGTTCCTTCCGTTCTCATCATATCACCTACGACATAACAGGATTCAAAGTCACACCCACCATCCGCTCCGTGAAGGACGCCCGCTTCGCCGTTTATGTTAACTTGTTGGAGCAGTAAACCAGGTTCTTCGATTGAACCAATGGGCATTTTACTTTTGATCATTATAAAGAAATGTACTAAGACACCGTTTTGAATCCTTGGCCTAAGTTTCTGTTGTGCTACTCCTTTCAACCGACTGCCTTCAACGCCATAATCTTTACTAGAAAAATACCTATTACTTGCTTGGCACGGTTGATCAATCGTCGCTGCTATTTGATGCCGAGTTTAATAGAAATTTCTTTCTGAATTCCAATAGCTGGGTCATAATTTCACATGCGACTAGGAAATACGGGAATGGGAAAGCAATTTGTACATTGTATCTCACAGCAATCTCAAAGCAATATTCTGAATATTACAATCTCGCACGGACTGCGACTGGCTCATCCCACATACTCCATACATATCCCTTCGCCGCCATGAATCCATCCCTAAGCACTCGCTCATACGCCAACATAACCTTGTCTGCCCCATACACACGCTCCAACTCAGTCCACCGTTTACAGTCGTGCATCATTTCTGCCCATGCGCTGTTCTGGCCCTTGATGATTTCTTTGACGGGGAGCTGCAATCGTCGGGTTGCAAACCATTCGGGCATGAAAAATAACTCAGTTTCTTCCTCGGGGTCTTCGTTCCTTAAAGAACCAGGGGAGTGACTTGTAAATCCAAGCTTGACGCGCGTCACCATCCTCTGTCCAAGGCAATCCTTGATCTTCCCATTCAGCCCTTCGTTCCCAGCAACATCGATATACAACCATCTCTCTTCTACATTCCTCTCCTTGAAATATTCACCAATTTGGTCATACTCAACCACCACATCATACAGCCCGAGCCCCTTTGTAAATTCCAAATTTCGCCCGGATGTTAGACCCACCACTTTCATCCCCTGCAGCCCCCCACTCTTTACCCGGTTACCAATGACATATGCAAGGCAAAATGCCGTCTTTGCGGAAGCAGAGGAAATCACAATCCCACTCAGTCCACCTCGATAGTTGCTCGAGTGTAACCAATCCTCGCACCAATAAGCAGTCCAAAACAGCGGACGGTAAATCATCGTCAGATCTTCACCCACGGGAGTGGGAGTGTACTGCGGATCTGCTTCGCAGCGGATGATTTGATTGTATGGGCGGCGGTCTTCACAAATATGTTAGATTTTTCACCTGCTCGTCGAAAGAGTGGACTAACCAGGTGGAATATGAGGCCTCGCAACATTAAATGTGTATCTACCCACACTCTTCTCTTCCACTGGCAGAGATAAATACCTCGTAGGTGCTAAATACCCATACACCTTCTCTCCCTCCCTGATATCAGACTCCCCATGGGTCACGGTAGATCGAACAACAGTTCCGAATCCCCAGACAGGTACCACGCCGTACCTGGCGTCTGGTGCGGGATGAAAATCAAAATACCTAACCTCGCCAAAAAGTCGCTCATCAGTCCACTTATCAGATCAAGACATAACAAGGCCTGGATCCACTCACCGGTAACGAGGATCCTCGCCTAGAACCTCATAAGTCACATTGTTCGCGGAGAATCCAAACTTGTCAACCCGGATGAGGACGTGGTTGTGTGGAAGGTGTGGTTCAGGGGAGGTGATGAGGAGCACATTTTTGGGGTTTGTTTCTAAGGATCGTCGAGGTGAGCAAAGGGTTACGTTTACTTCCGAGTCAGCGCTGAGCATGTTGTGGTCAGCAACTGAGGACCAATGTCCTTATATAGTGCAGGAATGGTAAGAAGTGAGTTTATGTAAGGCTTAACAACAGCACAATAATGACGGTGGCGCATTTCTAATACACGGCCGGGGGGCGGCTAGATAACAGAATGTTACATTAAAAAATAAGTATAGGGCCGATAAACGGCAAGGCCCGCTACCACTTTGAATTCTCACTATATATATATGATACAAGATACAATAACTGTAACTTATAGGAGAAGAAGGAAACCAACTTCATGTGCCCTGCAGAGGGGTCAGTACTGGTCAGTCTTCATGCATTTCGTCTTCGGTCGTTGATTGGCTTTGCTTGGTTTGTGGGACGAGTTGTTTGCCCTTTTTCCGGGAGGGTTCAGCCACAACCCATATTTTTTCGGCTTCAATGTGCCAGGTAGTACTGTTGGGAGGTTTAAAGGTCATAGTGACAAAAAATTGGAGTGCATCAGTAATTCCTGGTCCGGTCTGTACGTATACCACTGTACCGCCATAGCATGGGTCCCTAGGTTTGTACCGCCCACTACTATGCCAGCTGTCAGTACAGAACGGTACAGAATGGTAGAGACTTCACTGATGTAGGTACAGTCTTGACTAGAATAGGTGCAGAAGTATATGAACTACTATAAATTTGGTTATAGCAGGCATATTGTAAGCCTAGCCGCCTTACATTCACCAAGAATCACCATATATAGCCCTGGGTGGCAGAAGAGGTAACTCTTCTGTTATCTGACCTTTTCACATATATCAGCTGATAGGATACATCCTACCCTACAAAACAAAGAGTCGTAGGATCATTTTCACCTACAGACTGTAAGGCTATGATTATCCTAAATTAGTTGTATCCTATCGTATCCT
>Ga0307517_10014937_pt1 | contig 10370 bp, 3 predicted proteins | sample 23_EM_MG_FD_194515 | JGI IMG/M metagenome (GOLD analysis project Ga0307517, IMG submission 194515) | Populus trichocarpa ectomycorrhiza microbial communities from riparian zone in the Pacific Northwest, United States - 23_EM | ecosystem: Host-associated > Plants > Roots > Unclassified | place...
TATATATATATATATAGGTTAGGCAACATTAAGGCTCTAAATAACAACTATCAAACTCCTTTCATTGTATAAAACTTATGGATATCAAGAGCAACTATTTTGGAGGTCGAAAATGGCATGAATAATAACTTTATCTCTCTTTAGCTAGGATTCCATGATGTCTCAAACCATGTATTAAAAAAAAATTATACCAAAAGTGAATTTCAAAAAATCTAGAGGGTCCAAATGGGTATTACTGGGAAAGAATGAGGAACAAAGTAAACTTTTTGTGAGAACTTTGAAATCACTACTAATTTTTATTTTTTTAGTTCTTTATCTTTTTATCTTATCCTCCCTTAATAATCTTACTTAAATTAGCCTTTAATTTAGTCCATAAAAGAAAAAAATCTTCTTAAAAAAGTATTACGAAAAAAAAACTTCGAACAGTGAGTTCATAATATTTTCTGAGCGGATTCATGATATAATTTACACAGTATGATTCTCAACCCCATTTAGAGTATTGCTAATTTATTAATCTTTCACATTTATCAGTCCTCCAATTATGTACATATGTTTTGAACCTTTTTTTTATTTTATAATTAGTGATATGATAAGAACAATATTTTTATACAAGTAATGTTATATTTTAAAAAAATAATAAAAAAACATTAAAAATACACATAAATTGTTGGATCATAATTTTAAAATAAAAATTCACAAATTCAATAATTCATATGAAATTCTAAAAAAAATAGCATGTGTTTGGCCATGTATGAAATTGATTTTTCTAGCAGAGGGGACCAACAACCGAAAGGAACAAGCTTTCAACGAGAGTGGGTGCCGAGAGGTTACGAGTCCAAGTTGAGTAGCGCGTAGAGTGCATTCAGGTTCTTCTAGGAATCCCAGCTTGCCTTTCTTACCATATTCAATTCTAGTCAAATTCTACGAGTGTCGATTTCATTTCAGTTACTATTCTTCTAGAAGCCTCCCTCACCCTCTCATTTTCTATAGTCAACGGGTGCCGTATTTTATTCTCCCCCTCATTTCCTATAGTCAACGCGTGGACAAGTAAGATCGACGACAAGCGAATCTTCCAAACACTCTGATCAGCTCATGATGTAAGAAAGAAATCCCGTTATTTATATATGGTTTTTAAATTTCAATGGGCTTCATGTTAAATGTTAGATTTAGATATTGATCAAAGGCCCATCTGAAATACAAAATAGTTTTTATATTCACTTAATTTTAATAAATTAATAAAGGCTAATTATATTTTATGTATTTTTAATGTAATCTCGACTCTTCTCGAGTTAAGGGTAATATAATATATTATGTTATATAAACCCAAACTATTAATTTTAAAATCAATGCTTTGGATTTTTTATAGAATATAAAAACTATTAAAATACTAATTAGGTGAAATAAAATCATAACCGTTGAAATTTAAATTAATGGTTAGAATAATGTTTCTAACATGATAGGTTATATTATCTTTATTTTTTTTTTAAAAAAAATTGATCCCCTATCCATAAAGTTTCTCTACTATTCAACTTTATTAATGACACTTAAAAAATGGAAATTTCTTGTTAAAAAAATGAAAAATATGTTTTTTTTTATTACATAATGATTGTATGAAGTACATAAAATAACAACAAAAAGATCACATATCTTCTCAAACTCTATAGTATGGAGTAGTGGGAAATTGTTTTGTTAAATAACATTAAATTAAATACATTTAAAATACTCATGTGATTACTTAAGTGTGTGTATATCAAGTTAATCTAGTACAATAAATTGAAACAAAAGCCTAGTATAAATTCATATTAAAATTTACTATATGAATCAAGACATAGACAGAGCATAAATACTAAATATATAAAATAATTATTAAACTTGAAAAAATCAATTCAAGTAAAATACTTATTTGTAAAAGCATTTAGAATCAATGTAAGTTAGCAGTATGTTGTTGTTAATGATAAATTATTTATTCTTAAAATTTTATTGCTCCTCCTCTATTTATCATGTTGTAGGTAACACCTCTTTCATCAGAGGAATAGGCAAGAAATTAATTAATTTTCAAGTGTTACAAAGAGTTTTATATGACTTAGTTTTCTCTTTGAACATAAATCTTGGGATCTCTAATTAACTAGGTAGGTCTACCATCATTACTCTTTTTTATTTTTAAAGGTTTTAAGCTCATTTGCTCGATGAATTATAAATAAGCTCTTTCGATAAATTTTTGGCTAACAAGTCTGTAATATTTTCTTTTGACTTTACATAGTTAATGAAAATAATTCTATTTAAAAACACGTATTTAACAGTATTATGTTTACAATGTAATATCTAGACATACCATTATACATACTATTTTATATCATTTCTATTGCATACCGACTAACGCCATGGACACAAATTATTGTGGTGAACATGGAATATTCTTTAAAAACATTTAAAGCCTTTGAACTTTCTCTTTAACTTTTTCAAGAATAATAAACTTTGATTCTATCATGGATCTTGCTATACATGTTTTCTTTGAGGATTTGCATGATATACCTATTTCATTGAGTTTGAAGACATATCAACTAGTGAATTTTGAATCTTTAATATCAAATGTCTAATTTGCATCATTATGCCCTTTTAGTACCATCGAGTAATCGGTATAGTATAACATATAGTGCAATGTGTTCCTTACATATTTTAGTACCTTATTTATTGCTTTCCAATTATCCTTTAAGAACATTTGTTGATAATTTTCTTAAGATAATGAGACTAGGACGATGTCAATCCATTAAATGTCTATGTTATTTTTATTTTTAGTATTACATCTGCAACACCCAAGTATTTCATATTAAACTTATTAGTAAATATTTTCTTATTAAACTTGATTGTGTAATCATTATTGTCCAAAATAAACATGTTGTCCACATAGAGACATAAAATGAGATATTTATCTATATTTTTTACATAAATACATTTATCAACTTCATTGTTTTTAAGCGCAGGTGTGTTTGGTATTATGGTTGCTGTTGTGGTTGTGGTTTGAAAAAAATTGTTTTATAAAAAGTACTTTTAGTTGAGGTTGGTTTGGAAAAATATATGTTTGGTTAAAACTGTGGTTGAAATTGAGATTGAATAAAAAGTAGTTTAATGACTATATAAAATAATATATATATATATATATATATTGATGGTTTTTAATTTAAATATTGTAAATTTAACTACTGTTATTACATCATGAAATAAATAATATTGATATTAAATATTTTTTATTATTCCATTAAACTATGTGCAATTTCATCACGTACGAAATCTATCCAACAAGGACTATATTTTCCATGGTTTCTTAAACGCGCAACAACATCATGTAAAAATATCATCAAGAACAAAATTGGAATTGCAATCAAATTCTGCAAATGCTACGTCATCAAACGATCGCCTTCTAGTTTTTCGAATAAAACACAATTAAAAATAAAAAATATTTTTTTTTATTTTACTGGGTCGGACCCGATTCAATGCATTTAGCTCTGGATCGTAATGTTAAACACTAGTTTTTTGAATAAAACACAATTAAAAATAAAAAATAAATTTTTTTATTTTACTGGGTCGGACCCGGTTCAATGCATTTAGCTCTGGACCGTAATGTTGAACACTAGTTTTTCGAATAAAACACAATTACAAAAATAAAAAGTAGAAGTTTAGTGAATAATATCAACATAACATTCATCATTTATTTTAGTGTTTAGTTTTTACATGTTGCAATGCCATTTTGTTAAGGTGAATAAAAAGTAGTAGTTTAGTGAATAATACCATTTTTAGAACAGAATTCACTAAAAGTCATTTTATATTCTCCATCTTTATCAATTTTTATTACCTTTATTTTCTTACAAAGTTGATTTTAAACTTCATTACTATAATGTTTAAATATTTAAAGAGTCTCATACTTGCTTCGAAGCAAGTAGGTATAGCAATATCTTGTGCAATCATTTATAAAGATAATATAATATTTTTTTCCACCTCTAGTTTACACCATTTTTAAATCACCAATGTCTAAGTGAATTAAACCTAAAGGTTCACTACATTTAATTATTTAAAAGGAAGATTTATGAATCTTAATTTTACACAAACCTCACACTTATGATTTTTGTCAAAAACTATGCTAGGTATTAATTCAAGATTAATTAAGCTTTGTATAAAATTATAATTCTCATGTCTTAACCTGATATGCCATACATCACAAGACTTAAACAAGCAAGAAGAAAATGCATCATCATCATCATTATCATTGTCATCATCGTCACCGTTATCGTCATCATCGTCCTTGTCATCAGCATCCTCATCCTCATCATCATCGTCATCATCACCATCATCGTAGTTGTCGTTGTCATCATCATCATCATCATCATTATCTTAACCTTAGTTATAATGATCATTACATTCATTTTAAAAGGGCCATTACTAACATACCTCTTTTCTACAAATATTTTATTTTTTGGAGAGTACAAATTTGTTATTCTTAAAAACCATCTACCTTGATGAGGGTTATGAATGTAATTAAAATGGTGGTAACATTTTGAATGTTTTTCCTAAAAGGATTAATGATGTTTTGTACTTTAAGAATTTAAAATAAATTCTTAAAAGAAAAGAATTATGGACACATATTGCAATTCAATTACCTCTTTTAACTTCCCATAATAGTCAACGTCAAACTCATTAAAAGTCAATCTCTTAACACAAACTCTACTATTATATGTCTTTCTATTATTTTCATATTCTTCAGTATGAAACACATGTCAATTAATGAAATACCCGTTTAAGCACTTCACTTTTCTTTTAGGATCCGGACTTAGTAAAGACAAAGTAACACTAACATTCCTTCCCAATTGATAAAACTGGTACATGAAGTACAATCATGAACAGTTAACAAGAAATGTGTAATGAAATTAAGTATCCCAAGAGATAAGAATAATTAAATAGCACTTACATGTATTCTGAATCACGTGAAAAATTATTGATCTTGTAATCGAAAGATTTAGGATTCAGTCAACTGTGAGTCTTAGGACAATAAATATTGACGATGTTGCCTATAAGAAATTCTACAATGTATCAATTTATGATAGTACAAGAGATAAATTGTTCGAAAATAATGATATGTTAAGTAGTATACTTACTGAATAAAAGGTCTCAGTTCATCGCAGTTAAATAACATATAATTATATGCTTGTTTGAATTCTATTTCAGACAAATATCTTCTCCTCATAATATTTTTTTGGTACGAGTTGTCTAGGATGGGAGAATATTGACAAGTTTCCACTCAAATGCATTTTCCTACCATCATCATGCCTTGAAACACAATTGATTTTTGTTCTCAATTAAGGCTTGAAATAGTACGAAATAAATATTGAGATCTCTTCAACAATATAGACTTCACATATTGAAGCTTCAACATATGCCTTGTTTTTTACTTTTCTTTTAAGGTTGAACAACTACCTATATGGAATTAAATAAATGTTTTGAATTATACAAAGAAAGATAAAATTTTTTAATTACGATGCATGAGTAATCCTTGACTTCTCGAATGGATACATCCATCTATATTGAATTGGGCCTCCAACAGTAAATGTATGGGTAGATGCTCCATTGAGTTGAAAAATGATGGAAGGAATATCATCTCAAGTTTACATATTGTCTTGACGATATTCATTTCAAACCTCTCCACGTGTTGTGTCTGCAACTTGTTAGAGCATATATCTCTAAAGAAATGACTAATCTCTGTAAGTGCATCTCATATTCCCTTTGGCAATAAATCCTGGTAAGCTAATGGAATAAGTGTTTGCATAAACACGTGACAGTCATGACTCTTCATTCTATACAATTTGCAATCCTTTAAATTTACCAACCTTGATATGTTCAAGGCATGTCCATAATGAAAACACAAACTTTTAAGCCATTGGTCGACAAGCAATTATACATTCTTGTTTAAGGGGAAACTGGTTTTGGGATTTGCGACCCGTGACCCAACATAAACGAACTCCATAGTTTTATTATGACAAAAAAAAGCTATATCAATTCTAGCCTTAATGTTGTCCTTTATCTTCCCCTTCACATCCATAACCATGTTGAAAATGTTCTCAAACACGTTCTTTTCTATACGCATAACATTAAGGTTATGACGGAGGAGATTGATCTTCCAATAAGAAAGCTCACAAAAAATACTTCGCTTAAGCCAATTATGGGCAAACCAAAATAAAAAAACTTCTGCTTACCGGATTGAAAATCAAACACAATGTCACCGTACTCCAACACCATGTCATACAATTCCTCACCCAAAAAAAGCTGTGGTGCAATATCCCTTTCAACTAAACCAACAAAGTCCTTATTCTTTATGTACTTGTGATCCGTTGGCAAGAACCGCCGGTGGCAGTAAAAAAAAGATGTTTTACCGCCATTTGTTAACGTGAATGCCTTGTTATTCTCCTTATAGTATGGACATGATAGTTTTTCATGCGTGTTCCAACCAGAAACATTTTATAAGCAAAAAAATCATTGACAGTCCACATCAAAGCTGCCTTCATCAGAATTGTTTTTCCTCGATACATCATAAGTCAAAGCCCTGGATGACCATAACTACTTCAACTCATCAATCAATAGTTAAAGACAAACATCTATATTCTGACCTGAACTATTAGGACTAAGTATGACCGTAAATAAAAACATGAACTTCGACCTCATACACATCCCCGGTGGCAAGTTGTAAATCATGAGTATCATCGGCCAACAAGAATAAGGAGTAGTAAATAATCCGAATGAATTGAATCCGTCTATACATAACCCAAGACACATATTCTTTGATTCTACTGAAAATTGAGGATGTATATTATTAAAGTATTTCCAGGCTTCACTGTCAGAAGGGTGCACCATCACTCCATCCACCGCATTGTGTGATCTGCATCATGTCATGTGCTCAGTAGTTTATGGTGACATGAATAACCTCTGTAGTTTAGGTGTGATTGGGAAGTATATAAGTTTTTTTATGTGTGAAAAGTGTCATTTCCCTGTCACTTTTGGGTTTATAACAAGAATGCCCATATGTTCTGCATTTGATCGACTCTATATTTTCAAGATAGTACAACATGTAGAAGTTTGGACACGTGTCAATTTTCTGTTATCCTAGACCGAGGGATTTTATAATGGACTTAGCAACATAAAAGTTCTCTTTCAGCCTGTTCCCTTCAGGTAAAATGCTTCTTGCCTATTCGACAATCGTCAGGTCATAAATTAAATATTACCGATGGATTTACCAATGAAATTATTTCATCAAGCATTCCATCAGTCATTCTATCAATAAAAAGTGCCACATCACCATACGATTTGTCTTTTTGAATCCCACTATAATTCCATTGGTATATACTAAGGGATTATTTCTGTTGGTATATTTACGAAAGAACTTTACCATCGAGTTTATTCCATTGGTAAAAGTCACATGTCATTGTACTTTTCTAGATTTTTTATTCTTTCTTTTCCCACTGCAATTCCCTCGGTATATACCAACATAATGTTTTCGTTGGTGTTTACCAACAAATATAGCAATAGAAAGTTATGTCAGTAAAGTTCACTGCAATATACTGATGAAAAAATTTCATCTGTGATTCCGTTTGTATTCACCAAATTACTGGTAGTGTAAAAAGATTAACAAAATGATGTGCATCATGGGGATTATAATCCATCTCGTAAAGTTGAACCTAATCTATAAGAAGATTCAGATAGCCCAATAACAAGAGCGAGAGCGAAACACCTGCAAAGTGCCTTGACGAGTCAAATTGGAATGATTGAAGCTGCTTCGGAGTTAAAAGCTAGCAATCTGTTCGAAATTGGTTCAAAGGTTCTTATTTGCCTACAATTGAAACTTGGGCATGGGAAAAGCCCTTAATGGTTCTTTTGATGTTAGGCTACTTGAGTTTGTATTGATAATGCAAATAAGTGAAGAAATTGATGATGTTTACGGTCAGAATATTAGATGAATTTGAACCTGATTTTGAAGTTATCCATTGCATGTGAAGACAAGACTAATCTACATGGATTTGAAGTTCAGAACGTGGTCTTTCTAGATTGTCCAACCATGATTGCATTGGACTTTTGTGCAAGAAGTTATAGCCGTTTCAAATTTGGCATGTTTATGTTTCAATTAAGGTCAGAAAACGTGTGCTAGTTAAATTTGTCTAGTTACTTTTTCAAAGTCTAATTTTTGGGCTTGACTTTGTCATGTTGAATTTTCCTAACTATGGAGGGATGTTCCAATTATAAATATAGTATTAGAACATGTAATAAACACATTTTGACCAAGATTTGAAACTTAATTCAAAGAATTAAGAGTTGTTCTTCCAAATTGATTTTGGAAAGAATCTTACCTGACTTATCACTCTTCAATCACAAAGAGTGTGGCGTCGAAATCCTAGATTGATCTTTGTGGCGTCCAGATCGACTTATCAAAGTATCATTCTAGTCTATCCTCCATCTTATTTACCTTAAAATCACTATAATCCAGCCTAAACACCAAAAGAAAGACAACCAATCAGACCCATCCTTCATCCATTTTCGTCAGATTTAGTATTGTCGATTTGTTAAATTATTCACGACACATCACAAAATCATTTTGTTTATATGGTTTTTCAGACTTGTGCACGCAGTGTGGTAGGATGTTGGGATCAAAGAGTCATTACCTAGTTGTTTTGTTTAGGGTTATTAAAAGATTCGGGTGGACTGGTCTTATTTGAAATTCTAGGATAAAGGACTGGTTATGGCTAAGAAAGGTATTAGAACCCTTAGCGCATCTTACATGAGGTAAGCTGCATTGTGTGGTCTAGATGTGGTTTAAAGGTGTTAATGGATTCCTAACTTGTGATCCGTCTATGATTCAGAACAAAGATTTACACTCATGAATAAATTTGGCAATTTGAATTTATTATGGGCTTTTATGCCTAGATAAATTCTTATAGGAAGAATCTATGTGGGTGTCCTGACAGGGTTCACATATCCTGAAAGGTGAAAGAGTTTTCCATAACTCGTATATTATGGTGAAAATACTCCCAATTAAAATTGGTGAATAATCAAAATAATTCTGAGAATTTTCTAGCCAACTTTTGATATTTAAATACCAGCCTACTTGTAGGTCCAACATTTATATCAAAATGTTGACCATTAATTTTAGGGTTATTGAAATATTGGCTAAATACTTAAGAAATTTTACAAACTTATTGTAAATTTCAAAAAAGTTTTTCTAAAAAGGATAAAAAATTTCTAAAACAATGCTAAGAAAAAAATTTTAAGGTTATGTTTTGTTGTAAGGATTGGGCCGTATGCAACAAGTAGAAATCATTTTTTTAAGGTCATGTTTGGCAAAAATAGATTTTTCCCTAAAACCAAAATTATCAAAATAGGTTTTGGGGGTGTTTGTCAAACACATTTTTAAGCCAAAGAAAACCATTAATAAAAACATTGCTAGCCAAACAGGGTCTTAACCTTTGACCCAATTTTGACCCAACTGGATTGACTCAAAACTTTTGGTTCGACCATAAACCGAACCAAAATCCACTGGTTTGACCTAAAAATAAACCAAGACCTACCACAATCCAAAACAAAATCAAACTTAAAAATATGTTATTGATGCAAATAAACCCTATATTATTGTCTAATAAAGTCGACCAAAGGGTTGTGTGCAAAGAATTGGACAAAAATAGGTCCAAATCATGGGGCTAAAACAATATTTTTTCTAAGAACATGAAGAACACTGCCTTAGAACCCAAAAAATGCCTAGATATAAAACCATCCATTACCAAACCTAGAATTGACATTTTAGGCCTCTAAAAATGTTTTCTTAGTTTTAACAAACCACATTACCATGACCAAGCATATTTGAATCAAAAGAACCAACAAACAACATCAAATCATCTAAATTATACAAGATGTTTCAAATTAAAAAACTATTAACTTAAAACAGCCTACATGTTCGGGCAATATGAATTCAAAATTGGTTTTTCTAGACTCATTTTGGTCATGAACAGACTTAGCAAATCTAGGATAAACATCATTATTTCAACATGCATTGCTTAAGTTAAACTAAAATAACATTGTTAGATAAAAAAAAAAAACTTGAATAAAAGACTTTTATTACATCTAAAACATGAAAAAAAAAACTTAAGAAAACAAAATCAAACTATCATAGTAACAAAAAGGGTAGCCACAACACTACTTGCCAAGTATGTTAAATCTCATCTCCATGCTTGTAAATGTCGCACGTGAGCGACGTCGCGGCGATCGTCCACCCACAAAAAATGTAATATGGGGGATATATATCTGGTCAATGTGGGGAGACAAGGAATTCGTTGTCTCTTAGT
>Ga0307517_10014938_pt1 | contig 10369 bp, 7 predicted proteins | sample 23_EM_MG_FD_194515 | JGI IMG/M metagenome (GOLD analysis project Ga0307517, IMG submission 194515) | Populus trichocarpa ectomycorrhiza microbial communities from riparian zone in the Pacific Northwest, United States - 23_EM | ecosystem: Host-associated > Plants > Roots > Unclassified | place...
ATGTGGCGCATTTTTCAATTCACAACAACTCTTTCATTTTTTAATCAATTAAAGAACTGTAAATTGTATTACAATAGAAATAGTTTGGTGATCTTAAAAAAGTGAAAAAAGTTTTTAATTTTTCATACTGAATATTTAAGCGAACTTTTGTGTTGTGGTATCGCCAAGACTTCATACAATGGATACAGCATTTCTTACCCTGAGCCTGATTCTACTCATGGAATGAGGGAAATAATTTTGCCACTCTGTGATTGTTCGAAGGAACACAAGATATGGGAATATTGATGCATTGTCGAATAAGAAAACATAAACAAAGCGGACTTTAATCATAATATCATATGTAAAAGGTTATTTTAGTTAGGTGCAATCATGAAATGTCAATCAGATTTCTAACCCCCTTTTTATTTAGAACCTGGGTATGTAGTATAGAGTCTCTTGCCAGCCAGAAACAAGCTTCACTCGTTGCACCAAACCAATCCACCCTTCCCCTTCTTATCGGTTAGGCCTAACCCAACTCCTCAACATTGACAAACAGCCTATAATTCCCAAATCAAGTTCAAGATTTCCTGTGTCGAAGCAGAAATTATTTTGACTAACTTCTGCAAGGTGCATTTCCAGTGATTTAATTTTAGATCTTAAGAATTACCAAACACAAGACTTTTTCATTCATGTTAAGACCCTCCACCTACATAGCCTTTGGACATCGGATTACTATAAATTGTAACGCTATGGGATTCTTATACCCCACAAGCTGCTCCCCCAACTACAATCTCCTTATCAGGTAATAAATCACAGCTAGCATGATTAATCCTGTCACACATTTTCAAACTCCCCTTTCTGTCTTACTAATGCTTACATTTTCACTCCCAACATCGTATCCAGCAATGAAAGCAAACTTCTGCATATCCTTTTTACACTATTTGTGCTGAATTTTGAAAGCAATTAGGAGTACTTACATTTAAAGTTGTCTTTATTACAATATCCTGATTTGCGGTACCCTTTAAATAATAGAACGTAATGGTACAGGTATTGATATTGCCGATGGCTAGAAAATACAGTGTAGATATTTCAATAGTTAGCCGAAGGAAGCTAATATCAGTACATGAACCAGCAAATTCAAGAGTGTGCACAAGAGCTGCAAGAATAGAATCTCTGGTTGCCAATTTCAAACGGCTGTCTGCCACCACCAGTGAAAGGCAATACCTACCATTAATTTCACCTGTATTCTAAAAGAGTGCCAAGAATAAAGTAACGGGTTCCAAAACGCAAGGGTCTCAAACCCTGAGGCCCTATCTCCCACCAGTATTCCTGCTTTATGACTTTCCTGGTTGTGATTATCATTTAGCACCCTGATCTCCACCACCTTCGTATCGAACACCGAGTCTGCCAGCTTAATACTATGAGGTTTGAATTGTAATAAAGGATTCTGGAAACTTGAAAACCTCGATGCCGACGTTGTCGACCAAACTACGTATTATAGCATCTTCCAAATGTACTCCTTTTTGTTCAATGATATCAATCGAATACATTATAAGCGGGTATCCCGCACTAGATATAGCTTCCTGGAATGTAAAGCTGAGGTCGTTCCAGTAGGTTGTGAAATATAAGGGCATAAGAGTTTATCTCTAGTAAATATACAGGTTATAGATGTTAACAAAATACTTGCAACTAGTTCAGCAAAGGCCTGGGATAAGGCAACTCTGAGTTCATTTGTGGCTAGCTAACTTCCAACAATCAGATGACCATTCCACCTTTTTGGACATTGGCATAAAAAGGATGTGATCCCAGTTTCTAGTTGCAAAAACTGGCAATCATACAATCCCACAAGTCTCTATCAAGTTTTACAACAATTTTTAAAACTTGACATTATCACGAAGATTTTAACTCTCATAGGCTTGGCTCTCACCCAATCCCATCTCAATATCGAATAATCTCCACCATTCGATCTTTTCTTGCATTTTATTCCACTTCTCATAGTGCATATGTACCTTAGCTGTAATCACAGACTCTAAGATAAGCTGGAGTTGATTACAGGAGAGTCGTATTTGCAGGTATCCCTTCTATCTGGCAATTTCAACCACTTGACACCCTTTTCCACCCTTGTGGCTTCTTCAAATAACTGGCTTCAATATTCCTGCTCTCCATTTAGGTTTTCGCCACTACCACGAGAGGTGGCAGTGACGGCACGTAACAGTTCCGAACCTGCTTCTCCTTGTTTGTGTTAAGAAATAGCTCTGAGTAGCTGGGTGGTTTGAATGATGGTAGTAGACCAAAGAAAGTCATCAACGAAGTTGGTACGTAATTGTTTTCAGGCTTGCTGAGCTTGAGCAACTGGTATCTGGTATAGGTCTTCAGTGAGGTATATATGCGCACTTGGTTATTCTCGTGTGCCTCAAAGTCACCTTAGGCATGTCGATTACAAATATTGCTCCTCAAGTGAGGTGTAAAACGAGGCCTTAGGTCAATCGTGCTAGGTATTTTGCTTGGATTATGGTACTGTCGGTAAGTTAGAGTGTGACATGTGTTTGCCGCTGTTAGGAATTCTTTCTTAGAGAAGGTTCCTTCATCATGAAAGTGTCTTTGTTTCCAGTAAAGTCTTGATAACCTTCCATCTTGACATTAGTTATCCTCCTATTTATTTTAAATTATAAAAAAGAATCTTACCATGAACAAACTCTTCGAAACTAGGTATAAGTACCATAGACTTTGGTATTGGTTCAATCACAAGGCCTGACTTGCAAGTACTCTTGTTGGCATTGTAATCACAATTTCTCTAACTGAACTCCCTTCTTCTTCTATTATCAATTAGATAATCATGCTCCAATTATATTGGTCCTCTGTAATAGATAAAATTCACCTTTTGCCCTTTCAGTTCTTATTGGTCTAGTAACTGCAACCCCAATAGTTACTATCTTGCCCATGTCACAGCTTCTATTACGCACATACTCCAGTCTACCAAGAACTCAATTGTCACCCTTCTACGATCATCATTGCTCAATTCCCTTCAGGAAAGTCTCTGTCTGAATGAATTATGTTAGTACAATGTTTTAGGCATCATATTGATCTATCTAATCTACCAAATTCATGACCAGCTAGAAGACCAGAAGTCTTTCATCATCTGCCAACACAGCAGGAACTTGAACTTGCTCTTCCATCACATGTATATTGAGATAAATATTGTTATACTCAAAGTCAGTAGTGGCAAATTGGGTAGAAAAGCAAAATCATTGAAAATCACAAAATGATACAAACTGTTGATAAAGAGAAGTGTGAATGGAGATAAGAGGCAAGAGAGAAGAAGAGAGGAATTTAGCCTGAGAGAAGAGATCTTATACAGATAATTAATACGAAAGGACTGAATAATTCTCCAATCATGCTCAGACTTACACAGGAGTTCAAGTTAATCAATCTAGATAATATAATAATAATATTTATTCGGTAATAATCATTGCATGTATTGATATTTAGATCACCAATAATATAAACTCTGGCGTGGTAAACTGCAGTATCTTATACTACTTGAGTGATAAGTATGATAATTGACTATAGCTATTTTATGATTAGAGAACAATTTTTCAAATACACCATTGGAATTTGAATATTATAATTTAAGAAGAATGAGCAGTAAACATAGATTAAGCTTTCTATAAGTGCTAAATCTATAATTAAAGATATACTTAGTTGTCACAAGATTTTCATATTTTATAATAGACAGTAATCCAATCATCAGAGATTTAGCTGTATTAACTTCTGTAACTGAGACCTAATTGAGTATTAGATGAAAAAATAGTATCTACTTTTAGGCCACAAATCATGTAAGTCAGAATATTTTTCTTTCTTTTAACTTGCTTATACACATAACTCAAACTACATGAATGGAATAAAAGCTCCATGCAGATGATTATTGTTCAACCCCCCTATATAATATACATTCAATATTTGTACACCTGAAACTAGAACTTCAGCATTCCACTTACCTTAGCAAAATGACTTTCCTACTTCTTATTACACCCTTTAGCTCTGCAGCTCCAGATATGATAACTAAAATGTTAACGCTAGCAGAATATAACCCTGTATCCTAGTCAGCCATAAAATCAAGATGTGAACTATCCAACTCACCAGACCCCACAACATCTATTAGCTAAGACCCAGGATACAACATGATTAAGTATAATATATATAAAACATAACTAAATGTAGCACCTAATACCCCCTTTACAAGCATCCAGTATCTAATTCTCTAATTCAGCAGAATCTCCTTTCTATTTCACATGACTAAGTGGCTGGTTATCCTCTTACCTTTTTCTAAATTTCTTTAATTGAGTTACTAAGTAGTCAATTACCATCATTATTATGGAAATAAAAGATGTTGGCGAATCATATTTGTTTCACTCACATTAAGAGACTATCAATACTCTGGTTGCTTTCAGTGTTCATAAAAGAAGACCCCTAGAGCCAACCTTTATAAATAAAGAAAATGTGTTTACTTAATTACCAATATATGTACAATTTGAATATTTGTAATAGCTGCAGCAATACCCAGAGATAATTGATGATACAAATAGTTGTATTATTCACAAGGGAGCATATGCCATATTCAGCCAGGTATTAAGACTTGGGCATTTTTAATCATCTTTATTATTAGGCCAATCGGTATTATAATTATATATGGAGATGGAGAATAAGGTTACTCAAATTCAATAACGTTGATGCAGCCCACAGCTATTTACAAGTATTTGCAACTAAGCACCTGTGGTCTCATTCTCCCTATCAACTAACTTGTATGTAACCTCAAGACATACACTAATTATAGCTCAATCAGAAGATATCGAAGCATAACCTGCTAGTTCACAGAATGTGCTGGATCCTGTCACTACTCTGTGGCTAAAATACAAGTAATGTAGATAAGCTTGAATGTCATTTTCTTCCCCCAGTTCACCTTCTCCCATTATCATGTGTACTTCAAATTTCCAGGTCTCCAATCCCACATCCTTGTTCATTACTTATTGCAAGTTATTTTGGTAATCAGAAAAGCTTAAAGGGAAGATATTTAAGTTACTTTGGTAAAAGTAGTGATTTGAAAAGACGTACAAGCAATGGAACCAGGCTGACAAAGAGTCGCTATATGAGCATAAAAGGAGAAAATAACTTGGACAATTTTGTTACCAATTGCGAAGAGAGCAGAATATCTTTATATTCTATATTAAACCCCTTGCCATGAATGACTTGGGTAATTGTCTCAAGAATACGAATCTCATTAAGGCAGGTGAGCAGCTGCTGAGTCTCGTATTGGCCAATTATTGCCCAACCATGTAAGGCCTTTTGATTCCAGTAGCTCTCCTTAAAGCTAAGTAGGACATAGCAACTAGATTCTGCTTGTAGGGAAGTGGCAAAAATATCAAGTATTTATACAAGCCTTGGCCCCATAAGGCCAAGGTTGGGACTGGATTTAATTTCTTGATTTGAATCCTTTGACAAAAACCAACCTGCTAGATCAAATTGACAAACATTGATGTTAGGATAGAAATTGTTAGCTGAAATATGAAAGTTTAGTGAAAATTTATTCAGAATATGACTAGTAAGAGCTGGAGTGCACATTTATACCAAGACAATTATTGTGCCAAACCTGTAAACAAGGTGCATAAGATCTGAAGAACGTAAAAGTTGGAAGAAGTAAGTCTTTCCCATAGAGGCTGTAATATGTTGACTGATATAAAGCACCAATAGTTGAGCCTTGGTATACATTCTTTGAAATGCAGAAAATACCACTTCAATACACACTAGTAAGAGTGTCTCACATAACACCATCCGAGTAGGCTGTGTAGCCAGATGAAATCTAACAGTCTCAATATGGTGATTGATAAAAAGATGGTCTTGGCAATTTGTGTAAGTCCAGTGCTTAGAACAGCAAGCATTAGCAGAACAATAATCCCTATAGGTTAATAATCTGCCAATAAATCTTACCCTATCTCACCTGCTTGATTAGTCATCCTGCCTCAACCTGTACACCATCCTGCCCTTTTAGCTCCCAACAGAACACCTATATATGTTGCACATAAACCTATTTAGATCCGTTTTCCGGATTTACTGCTCACATTATGAATATGATACAATACTCCAAGGTCAGGAACATCATTGTGTAGGCTCCAAGTAACTTAAGTTTAAGCAGTTCTGCCCCTTGCCGCTGGTATTTGAAAACTCTTTGAGCACAATCTGAGAAAAGAATTATCCCACATTGTTTTATCCCAATAGAAACTGCTTTCTTACCTAATATAAACAATAGTTACAAGTTACGTTGTTCAAGGAATACCCAATTGCATTGGCTGTACTTGAATCTGAAAGGTGGGCCAAGTGTTCAAGAAAGTAATTTACATTTTCCTGTCTCATAAGAGCAGAATACAGCTAATATACCTTGGGCAGCTTTATTATAGATGTCTTCTCGAACTATGAAAACACCCTACCACCATAAGGCTCTTCTAGTTACGTCTTTGATGTAACTGCCAACACCCCTTCCAAAACTCATGTAGTTCTAATATCTCTGTCTTGCTCGGATAATTGGTAGTGATCTTCTTGTTTTTCGAATATTATCTAACTACTCTCTATTAATAAAGTATGGGGACAAAAGGGTTCATCTGTCCCAGTTAAGGTAACCCTACCACCAGTTTAAATTTACTACCTATACAACCACCACCACTTAGAATGAACTCAAAATTTAGATAGTCATTCATTAAATATAAGAAAAACCTTATATGAAATTACATAGCAAACAAATCAATTCTCTGTATACCATCCCTTTGCATCCAACACAGCAGCTACTCTCCTAGCCTTGGGCTTCCATAACCTTTCCAAGAATTCTCCTTCAATATCTTGTGTCCAAACTACATTAAGGGCTTCTGCTAGCTGTCTTCTAATAGTATCTTGACCTTCCTTAGTCTTGTGAATGTGAGGAAAGTGTTGGGGCAACTTCACCTGTATCCGTTTCCAACAGTATTGAATTGGATTTAGGTTTGGGGAATTGCGTGGCCATTCCATAACCTGGATATGGTTTTCTGCAAACCAAGCCATAGTATCTCTTGCAGTATGTATCTTTGCACCATCCTGCTGAAATTTATTATCTCCAACTGTATCCTCCATCTTCTGCCAGACATCAACTAAACCAGCCTCCAAAACTCTAATTGTAATAGGGACAGTCTGTAGGAAGCCGGATCCTAGGATTGCGACCGCACTCAAGCCTAGTAGAAGTAAGAATCAAAATAAAGATAAAGATAATTCAAAGTAGAATCAAGGGGTAAAAGCCTAATATCGTTAAGCCTCAAAGCTTCCCTGAATATGTTCTCTCGAGGATCATTGGTTATCAGGATAGGGTGTGTCTCGCTTTACTTAAGTAGAATAATGTAAAGCCAGAGGACACCCGTCGACCATTCTGACCTTTCGCGAGCACCCTGCTCAGCTCAGAGCTTCCCAACTCACAGGCCTAAAGTGAACAAACACATGGAGGCAGTCGGACCACTCGGATCATCACTATCTCCACAAATAGGAAGTGCTCCCAGTGATATCTCTTCAACTACATCGGCCGGAGCGAAAACTCTTCCATATCGGTAGCCTGTCAGTGGCCGACCGACATGCCTACTGTAGTGATAATATCTATTGGGACTTACTGGCCCAGTGGTGGTTTCGTCTATACAAGCTACGCAGTCCATCGGCAAATCTACTTGGCTATACTAAGCTTCTAAATCTAACTACATGCTCCCACAATAAGAAATCTCCTGCTGCTTGACTGCATGGGCGCTACCCATAGCCAACCATGCGGGACCCTTGTAAATCATGACAAGATTCAAACCACTAGAGTCCACTAATAACCCATAGTAATGCTACAGTTCACGGGGTTGCCTGGGACTGGCATTGAGGTGGGTGTCCTGGAAGCCTTGCAACTTGCCTGGTGAGCCCCACGCCCTCTACTGTTAACAATACTACTATCCGGAGGTCAAAGTGTGCTTGTAGGTAGTTGTCAGGTGTTATCCAGGTTGTACCCTAGGAGGCACTCATTGTCACACCCCTTATATCTCCTGCGAACAGCTTCTGGTCAGTTGGACAGCCACAACTCATACGGTGTTGTAAGAGTGTTCCTCTAGATTTCACTTTACTAGGAAGCTCACAACTACACAGCCGTACAGTGCTGTCGCGCCGAACCAACGCTGGAGCCGCAGGCGGGTGTTAGAAATATCCCCTGAAAGTTACAGAAGGTTTGCAGTACTCCTATTCCGTTAGTAGCCCATTCCGTCCCATACAAAGCGGTCCTATGATCATCTAACCGCCCCACTATAGTGGGATAACTTTCCCCTAAGTCGGCAGAAGACTTTGTCGTTGAAGGTAGGCTAACTGGGGTACCTCAGTAGGGTAACTGGATCCCCAAGGTCGGGTAATCATGCTTCCAAGGTAGGGTATCCTTACCCCTTCATGCCTTTATGACCTTTGGAGTCCGCGCGACCACATTTAATATTGCCCCGGAGACCCGTGGAACATTTACTATCTGTCCTTAACTTTACGAGAACATACTCTCCGAAGGTTACCCTATCTAACCCTATGTCACCAAGTCACTTTGTAGACACTTGTACCAACCCATACCTACTAGTAGTATACGAAAAACCCAGGTCTATTCTCAATTTGGTTACCTCTTGGTATGTCATATGGGCTTGAGTCTAGTTCACTGTAGCCACCTCTCCATAGGCTCGTTACACCAATATATACAAATCTATCCACCCTCCTGTCAAAAATAGCAATCAGAGGACCCTTATTTTTGCCACAAATCCAAGCCCAGACCATTAGCCTTATCCCTGGCCCTTTTGCAACCCCTTGAACACAGTCCTTGTGCCACTTTCCTTCAGTTCTTCAGAAGACCCAAATATGCTTACTCTATTTACCTCGTCAAGTATCAGTTTAGGGAGAAAGAAGGGTGCATCCCCCTCCCCCATCACTTTGCAATCACGAAGTGTATATCAAAACAGTTTGTCCATTACTATGTTTACAAACAAACAATTGCGTTCCATCCAATCGATATCCGCCTACAGCAACAACCTAATATTCAGGTTGAAATAACCTATTGTCACCCTGTCATGCCAAATCTTCCAGTTACATATGTATTACTTATCCGTGACACTAACATCCCTATGCACCCCAAACCAACACTTGAAAAAATTCATAGATGTAAAGGACAAATTGTCAAACACGATCTAATCATAATCATCATGCCACCCAGAAAGATCAAAAACACCAGATATGAACGCATGAGAAACCAGGGACAGAGACTATTCAGTTTTACTAATAGGCGTAGCGTTCGTTACGTAGCCCTATTTCTGACACATGGGGCACCACGAGCAGGTTATTAACTACAGATTAAAAAAGGAATCATCCAAATCGGACCAAAGCTGAGTGAGATAGGGTTCTTTGAAGTTGTTTAACTTTAAAGAGCTCTATCTCTGTCAGTTCTGGTCCGATTTGGATGATCTTTTTGGCCAGTTAATCTGAATAACCTGGGTTATTTTGTCCCCGCTCCTCGGAAAGGGGGCCCCGTAACGAAGCCTAAATAGGCGAAGTACCCAAAATGATTAAAGAAATTGGTCTTTCTACATTTTTCCCAATAGATTGTGCCCATTCCATTAACAGGCCTGGAACGTTCGAATCGTTGTTAGGTGACCTGTACACCAGTTCAACCAAGGAATAATGGGGCTCAGCTAAGCTTCTAAAGTTATTGAAGCTTTCAATGAAAAGACCGAAATCCAACAATCTAATGTTAACCTGAAACTACGCATTTGTCAGCCATGATCCTGAACAAGCCTTATTAATTAAAGTAATTATCACATGGAATAGTCATTTAGGGTCTCCGGAGGGCATTTGGAGGGCCAGTATGGGGGAACCTACTTTATCTGTAGACGATGCATTGAAGCATCTATCCCATGCAGCCTTCGACCGTTGACCGGAGGCGCCTACTTGACAACTCACCCTTATAAAATCCTGAATAATCATGTCCTCATCCTTCCAGACATATTGTCATGCCAGTGCAGGAGTGCAGTATACTACATAGATATTCGGGTGGTATACTATCCCGCCGCATCACACATCAAGCACTCTGGGATTCATTGGTTCCAATTGTCCTCCACATACTCGACGGCAGAAAGCCTAGTACTAAACCCCTCCATCAACATGGAATACACGTGCAAGGCGGCAATCCAGTTTGGCTAGTCCGACATCAGCAAAAAATATTCTCCCTCATGTATTACATACATATCTCCCTGTATCACCTGGTAATACCATCTCCCCCTATACCCCCCATGCCTCTCATTTTTCCGTCCTTTTCTAAAGGCCCATGGGG
>Ga0307517_10014939_pt1 | contig 10369 bp, 4 predicted proteins | sample 23_EM_MG_FD_194515 | JGI IMG/M metagenome (GOLD analysis project Ga0307517, IMG submission 194515) | Populus trichocarpa ectomycorrhiza microbial communities from riparian zone in the Pacific Northwest, United States - 23_EM | ecosystem: Host-associated > Plants > Roots > Unclassified | place...
CCAAACACTCTATGCTATGCAAAAAAAAAAAAGATTTCAAGCCTGAAACTGAAATCTACATTTCACTAAAAAAGACTACTAATAAATTAATAAATTCAGAGTCTGAGGGATGCACCAGGTTACTCCCCACCATTATAAGAATTTTTTCCAAAATTACCAAGAACAATTGAATAACAAATGATTTTAAGTCTCTCGCTCGACAGCACAAAATGAAAATCTGTATTGCTCTACTGGTAATAACCAGCGTCTAAGAAGAAAGTCATATGTAGAAAGTTAATTTTGAACGATCACCACATAAATATCTGTATTTTAGATGAATTTATTTTAAGTTATACAATAAATTTAAAATGATTAGACCCTCCAAAAACAAGTTTGTCAATAAAAAAACTACACAATTTGACCGAGTAGTTATCTGTTTGAATCTTCCGATTTGAAAGGTGCATTCCTTCTAGAATAATATATAAACTTTCTGCCGTTCCTACTAAAAAAAGAATAATCCCCGATGCAAATAAAGCTTCCATGTCCATATTCCATTTAACTAATACTGAAATAGACATGAGAATTATAATTTTAAAAGCCTATCTCCCACCCAAAAATCCTCTCAGGAAAGATGTAGTCTTATCATCTCCCACCTTAAATCTGACACAATTTGTAATTGCATCTGATACTATTTTATTATCAAAGAATGGTAATCCATTCGCAAAACTGTCTATGTTGTCTCTGCCTCTGCATAGCTTGCTGCTGCTGTTTTGGTGCAGTACTGTTCCTCTTTTCTCCTCGCTGGATATTTCATCCTTTAGAGCTTTTAAATGGTATCGATCTCCTGGCACCCCTGCTGCTGTTTTGATGCAGTACTATTCCTCTTTTCTCGTTGCTGGATATTTCATCCTTTAGAGCTTTTAAATGGTATCGATCTCCTGGCATATCGGGGGTGGGGGTGGTGTGTGTGGGCCGGGGGGGGGGGGTATAATTGAGTTTTCACCAAGTTGGTAACCTATAACATATGGATTATGTTGACTAAAGTAATATATTTCACTGTCAAAATGATATGTAGTTAATGTATTTATCATGACTGCTTGATTTACTTGAGCATTGTTGTGCTAGCCTTGGACAGTAAACAAGTCTTCCTCAAGTGAACTTAATGCTCGAATGTGTGTGATTTTAGAGCTTCGTTACTTTATCATTCATCAGCTATATATTGAATGATACATATGTTGAATCATGAATTATTGATTGTTAGTAGTTAGTCGAAACATCTATATACATAGTTAACAGTATCATTCTAAATGATGTGCAACCAAAATTCTGGCCAGTAAGGCTCCATTTTGTACTTTTCTATTTTCTTCAAACAATATAATTAGATCAAATTTGAATCAGATAACCTTAATCGTTTGAAAAAATGTGGAGGCCTACTATACTTGTATACAGTCATTGCATTATATATAGATCAATAAACTCATTATTTGTAGAACCCAGATCATGTCGTGCCATTCCAAGCTCATCTAGCATGAACATTGATGATCTATCTATACATAACAACTGAAGAATTGCATAATTCAAGTAAACATTAAGCTCTGAACAGCTGTGTCTATCAATTAATGAGATATTACTTTCATGTCAGTGGAAAGAATACTATGTTGCTTGTTTATATGATTCAATATTTTAGATTTCTTCATGTTGCACTATAAGCAAGATCCAGATACAAAAGGTCATAAAGTTACTGGTTTCAGTAATCGCATCTAAGTAAGACCTTTTTTGATATGGAATTTAAAATCCATTTCTTCACAGTTCTGCTTCTTTCAATCATACTACTAGTCATGATACTGATCGCTGGAGCCTAATTGCTGAAAGAAATGGAAATCTGGCAAGGTACAAATGAAAATATATTTACCTGGGAGCCATTTGGCCGTGTTAAATTATTAATGCACTTGATGAAATGGTTCTAGAATAGAAGCTCTATGAAGATGCTGGATATATACATGCAGACTTCGAAGAGATGGAATTCTAATCTAGAGTGAGTCGATCGGTGAAAATTGCGGCTGATATTAGCTTTGTACAGAAGTAACAAACGATCTAGAATATTTATCTAGATATGGAGGTAGTAAATCTAGAATGATAGGCAGCTGTTAAACACTTGTGCAAGAGTGCCTTAAGTCGGTGAAACCTGGCTACAAACAGCCCGGGCACCCATTAGTTATAAATAAAAGCTTCTGCCTTGTATACTACAAAGTCGTAGTAACTTGAGTTCTTCTTTCTATCCCACGGTTCTTCAATTTATTTCTCAATCCTTTTTATTCAAAACTAAATTAACTAAACACCTAAACCATCACACTACTTTCACCTTAACCCATAAACACTAAAATCTTTCTATTAAATCCCCCAACTACTCCCTAAGATCCTGAAGAGCAACTCTGCTCATTCTACACTATAAAATCCTATCAGGCTGTACCCCATATTGCTTCCTGGAAATTGCAAGATCCCGAAATAAACACCATGTAAAGGCTTTTGGTTACCTGGGAACCACACTTGAGGTTTTCTCTTACCCGTGAACCAATGCTGCTCTCCAAAAAAGCTTTCGTTAGACCACTATAAGCGCCTTTTTCATTCCCAGCAAAAAAATAAATGCTGCCTTGTTCTTTAACTAGCTAGTATATATATATATATAAGATAATAAATAGGTAATGTATCTAATTTAGTGTTTAGTGGCAATTGGTGTTTTGTCAAAATCTCCAGGGATAAATCGTCACCATTTGTTACTCTAAGAAACATCAAAGTCCAAAAATGGACAACATTATTGAACATTGTGTTTAGCCCAGCTATGTAAGTTGAAAGATGTGGGAATTCTATCTTTACAGATGATTCCATTTCACCCCAGATTAGACATAAATATATAGAATAAAAAGCGTCTGAAATATTTACGCATGCATGCTTATTCAACTTTTCCCTGGATTTTTCTCTCTCGGCAACTGCTATTTGTCAACTTCATAACTTTGAAGTGATTTAAATTTTTGTACAAGAGAAAAGCAGGATCTACGTTGCGATTTTGCTGTAAATATTGTCGTCTTCACGAACATAGAAATTATGCTGATAAAAATCCCCCGAAAAATATCATGTATTCTATAGGCTGAACTTTCATGTAGCCTTTGGCTTATTTTCTGATTCTAGCTATACTTGATTTCTGATTCGAGCTATATATAGTTCAACTATGCTGAACTCGTTTAGCACTGTTTAGTAGCCTTTTTGGACAATTATCTCATAGCTGCAGGAAGATTAACAAAATATAGCAAATACAATGAATACTGACACGAAATACACAAACACGTTGCTAACAAAAACGAATGTGAAGACTTACACCTACATCTGTTAAAAAACAATTAGGGGAAGAGGTGGGTAGGGAAGCATGGTGGAAGACTATTCATTACATCATATTACTCTTTCAAGAGAAGAAATCTTATGGACTTGTACTTAGATTATAATACTTTTCATAACACATTTTTATTGTTTATAAAAAGTTCTAGATATTGAATAATCATATCATTGATTTTCTACAAATTAATAACCAAAACCTAAAATAACTAAAATTACTTTGAATGTAGGTTTCAAAATTAATTCTAACACAAAATGCGCACACACATTGCTAACAAAAACGAAAGTGAAGACTTACTCATACATCAACCCAATTTGTAGAAATGCTTACTATCTCTGAAAGAAATTATAAAGTTTTTCATTCTCCTTCCACCATTTAGAAAAGGATTCAATGGACATGAGTTCAACTCTCTAAGCAAACCTTGTCGGTTCAACTAACACAAGGTTTTAGACACTTCAATATAAGCGATCATAGTCTCTGGCAAAAATGTGACTGGAGGAGAATTGGTTTCCATTGTCAATTGTGGTGGTGGTCTTGAGAATTGAAATGGGATTTTGCTCATTGGGATTTGGCATGTTCATGAAAGCTGAATTAGGGCTTTCTTCAACATGGGCGTTTAATGTTGTCATGATCATTGTACTTAAGTTTGGTTCTAGGGCATGCGGGGTGGTCATGAAATTTACATTAGGGTTTTGTGCTTGAACATTACCTGATGGTAGCTTCATGTTTGGCAGTGCATTATATTTATACTGGACTCTACCATTTGTCACGTCCCACTTCAGAGGAAACCCTGAAAACTCATCCTTCAAAGTAGCCCCACTTGGAACCTCAATACTCTCAGAAAAATCGAAAATCGAAGATGATCTTGGTGAATTTGTGATCCCAAAAAATTTGTCAATGATGCTGACATGATCCATTTGATGTGGCAGCAAGTGATGATGATTGTTGGATTCTTCTTCTTCATCAACTACCTTCACAGAAGAATTAATTTCTTGGCGTCCAGAAGCCAAATTTTCACCATATTCGAGGGTACTAGAGTACCCAAACTTTTCCAAATTGTCAGGGTTTGCTTGAGAAGACTGACTTGACTTGTTTATGCCTTTGTTCTTCATTTTCTCTCTTGTTCGATCCCTTGCCCTTGCCCTTGCTTTCTCCCTAGATTCTCTATCAACAGGATTAAAAACTGGTTTATGCACTTTTTTGCTCCTTTTCTCTTTAGGTTTGCTCACTAATGAGTCACTCTTTGCCTCCATCACTCTCCTGTCTCCATTAGTGTCAGGTGTCAGCTTGATACCTGATACAACTTCACTCTCAGAAGTGGAAGAAACACTCTTGCCAGCACTAGTACTACTGCATTTTCTCACTTTTGGAACAGTATCTGTGAGCTCCTTGATCGCGGCCTTCGATTTTGTAAAGAGCCACTCGATAGTTTTGCTTGCTTTATCGAAGCCGAGCATGTCTTGGAGATCAAAGAACTTTCTGGCAATTTGAAGTGATAACCTCATCCTTCGGTCTCTCGGCCCTTGAGCAGTATGGATCTTACTATGCCTGTCCTTCTTCCCTGTTCGCCGTTGACGAATTGGCTGCTTTGAAGTATTAACATTACCTTTCATCTTGCTATTATTGAACTTTCTTGTACTTTCATCGTTTGAAGCTACTGGGTTAATCTCCTGAGTCTCAACTGCCAAAACATGAGTATTAGACCCAAAAACTCCCGGCTGCTGCTGCTGCTGCTGTTGTTGTGATAAGAGCTCACCTACCAGCAAATCACCATCATCGAGAAAGAGATCAGGGAAGTGCTGCAAGAACGACGTTGGAGAATAGTCTTCTATTGAGCTAGGGTTTTCTGGGTCAGCTAAAGTGCTTGCTATCATGGTAGGGTTTTCGTATTGAAAGGGATTGAAACTGCTACTTGAAGAAAACATAGCTGAACAGTACTATTTCTTTTGAAGAGCTATTTTTGGAGTGCTTTTAGCGTTTCTAAAATTGGTGCAAGATTGAAGGAAAATTAGCCCAAGGAACCTCTGTTTATGGGTGATAAAACTTTATCTTCATCTCTTTCCGAAATATAGAACAGTAGCGCAATTTGTGATTGTTGCTACGGTACACAGAAATGATACAGATAATAGGAGCTAGCTTTGATAGTGATTAAGTGTACGAAACTGAAGAGCCAGCCCACATTTCATTGGCAACAATTCACGTGGGCACAGGTGTGGTTGCCTGATAGGAACCGTTCTTGTTCTTTCTTTTTCAGAGAAAGATAAAAATAGATTGAAAGGTGAGGAAGTTTTTTGAGGAGCTTATGAGAGTAGCAGAGTAGAGTAGACAATAGACATGGCCACCTCTAGGAAACCTAGCTAGGGAGAGAGAGGGAAGAAGGACAAGTAATGATATCTGTGAAGCAGCAGAGTGAGAGCTAGGCATGTAAAAATGAGCCAAAGTTACTTTTACCACCATGGATGGGCAAAATTTTCTTTTGACTGGGAGACCAAATGTCACTTTCATTTCTCTGACTGTATCTTGTATTATTTAAGAAAAAAAAGACCAAAAACAAGGTACGATTCTTTTGTGATTATTTACCCGAGCTTATCCCAACTATTTTAATTTGTTTCCAAATGTTAATCCACAATTATCTTGATCTTCAATTGTCAAGCGCCTTCCACCTGCCAAAGAATAATCTTGAAATTACTTAGGTTTGTTTAAACAGTATACAAACAAATACCAACCAAGCATCAATCTATATATGTTATGGATCTTTTAACATCATTTGGTTCTATCATATACCAAATTTGTTTCAATATCAGAGAGATTTTAAATCCTATGATACCACTCCCATCCAGATCTCCTCCATCCCTTTTTTGTTTTTCTTTTTTACAAACAACTCAATCACTTCTTCTAACTAAAATCTAATCTATAATGTCTTAAATCATCTTAAACATCATTTTATTACTGATATATCAACGTGTTTTATATATATTATTTTTGTCTAAAAATTATGTTTAAAAGGATTAAAAGTAAGGTGATAACCCGATGTTCCTGGGCTCAACTATGCATTAAGCCCAAACATATACAGGTCTGGCTTGTTAAGCTCGACATCCTATGATCAGCAGCTCACCAAGCCTAAATGGATGTTAAACTGTTGATTTTTCTAAGCTCCTTATTGAGCCAAAAGACTCCGTTTGTCTTTTTTTTCTTGTGACCCTTAACATAAAATATTATGGTCAACGGTAATCATCTCTCTACACATCTAAGTGTATAAAAGTCTTCAAAATAACATTAATTATCCCTCGTTAATGATATATAGGGGATATTTATTCCTTTTTAATGCGTGTCAGAGATATTTTTCTTCGTTAATGCTATCAAGGCAAGATGACACTTCAACCTCTCATCTCTACAAAAAAACAAGATTCAAGAATTATAATGACCCAATGAATCCTTCAATGAAAAGGGGGTTCACAATCTCTATTATTTATTGCATATTTATTTTCAGAGTCTCTCTCTAAAATATCATTGACTTTTCTCTCAAAAAAAATATTTACTTAAGCATCACAAAGTCCTCAAATCCATAAAAAAAAAAACCTTTTAAAGGTATCAGTTGCTAGTCATTGTGGTCAATAAAAATGAATAAGATTATTAGAACCAAGAGATTAGCTGATTATCTAAGACATAAGCCTTACTCCTAAGCTACTTTGATTTTTCAGGACATCATTAATGGCGTAATTTATGGGAACTGATAAAAAAGCCATCAATTATTCTTCCTAATGTGGTTTTTGACACCTCTTATCACTATTAATGACATAATCAAGACACACCTAGAATGAAATGTGTCATGGACTTCCCTACAGCTCCTGGCACAACTACTCTACTAATACATCAACAAATTTTCTATAAAGTTCAACTCCTCATGGAGGTAGTGCCAGTCATTCAAGAGAATTATCAAGCTTAAAGAGCCCGATACAGTAACTTAGAACCAGCCTCTATAATGGTTTTTGGTGGTATTAGTATTAAATTTGTATCACTTTTTAGCACCAGTATACTAGCCAAGAGAAGCATTACGAAGCTACAACATCACTCAACTAAGAGGATCGTGTTCATTCTTATGATCCCGTTAATGGTACCAATAAATGAAGGCCATGCATCATTTTTGTTGTTTTAAGTCAGAATATGATTACTCTTATTATGTTCGGGGATAGGATTTTCTTAATTTAATCAATACATTAAATGTAGGGAAAATCTCAAAAATGTCTTCCAATTATATAGGTAGTCTTAATTTTATCCTAAACAATTTATTATCTCAATCAAGTCTTTCAAGTTTAGGATTTCTCATTTAAACTTTCTATTTATATTTACAAACTGTTTTTTACCAAAGTTTATAAATATATTAAACTAATGAGCAGAGATGTTTAGTTTATCATAATAAGATATTAAATATAAGAATGCTTTCAAAGAAAGTCTAGAATTCATACAAGTTTAAATATATAAACATGCAAAAATAAAATGCGTGTCAAACATGTTTACAACACAAATATAATAATAAAATACTAGCATACATACTAAACATATAACTAAACTTACAATTGATATTAATTAATTCAAAGTCCTAATATGTATACTAATAATAAAAATACGTGTGCTTAAATTAAAACAAAAAATAGCACTTGTTGAAGCACTTTAAAGTAAGAATATTTTGTTGTTGTCAATGATAAATCATTTGTTCTTAGAGGCCTTATTGCTCCTCCTTAAAGGTCTAGTTCTAACTTTTCAAGTACAACTTTATAAATATTAGAAAAGTTTTATTTCTTTTTAATGTGAGATAAAATTCTTTATAGAGTTTTAGATTTCTCAAAAACATATCAACAAAGGGTTTAATTTTTAGATCAATTTCTCATTCTCCCATAATTTATTTAAATCATATTGATGCTTTAATTAGTTTAAGAGCATATGTTGAATATTAAATTCTAACAAAATTTTAACTTTAAAAGTGAGTGGACTCTTTTTTTAATTCCATCTTAAATGTGCTCTTTAACCATATTCTTTAAACAAATTTCAAACAATTTATATGTTCTTTTAACGAAGAAACTCTCTTCTTTTTTGGTTGGCGCTCTTAGTTTCTTTCCTATATCATTTTTTAATTAGAGGTCTTTCCAATTCAATATATCTCTATTTTTAAAAAAAAAAATTAAGAGTTTAATCTATTAAATGGAGTCTATGATCATGAAAGCTTTAGTAGCTTGTCATACGAGCTGCTCATGTTTATTTATCTGCTCGTGTTTATTTATTTATTTATTGTCAGCTTGTGATAGTAAACCAATCATTGATTTTCAAATGTATGAATATTTTAATAACTAAAGGTATAAATGCTTATATAATTATTTCTTGTTTTATATTTGAAATATAAATAGAACAATTATAGTGATGGATCTTAGAGAATAGAAATAAATGAGAAATTTACCACAACAGAAGTAAATCATATACAAATACTTGAAAAACAAACTATTGGATCATAAAAATATGTGTAATTTAATGTCTTAAGGATGGTCAACTTAATATTCACCATTATGATCATAAATAATTCAATCTTCACATTATTAAAACTGCCTTCACAACGTGGGGTCTTTTCTTACACAATGTAAAGTGAAACGTGCTCCTTTCTTTACGCGTCCTTGATTTTATAAGTCGACCTTGGGTTACTTAAAGCCACCCCAAGCAGCTTGATCAAATAAGTCAAGTACTTGTACTAGAAGGGGAAAAAAAAGCTAAATGTTAGAACTTATTAAATCTAATCCTTCAAGGAAACGGTGAAAGAAAAAAGACAATACTAACATATGCATATAGCATGGTCGACTATTCTATTTCTCGAAAAGAAATGGTTGTGGTCAATTATTCATATATGATTTATATCAGGGTTTCGTGCCTACGGTAATCATTTCGCATGACAGGATCAAATTAATTGAAACGTTGTAGATGGAGAAAGAATCCTTGAAATATTAACTTCTGGAGACATTAATTTTTTTTTATAAGCAATAGATTGGATTAAAACGTCAAAAAAAGAGGCAAAAAAAAGACAAAAGCAAATATTGTGCAAAATCTAAGAATAAAAAAAATCATCTTGCGAAAAAATAGTTGTTTTAGTCATAGTTAGCAACTCAATTTCATTTGAGTCCCTTTAATCCCAACAAGAGCATAGAAAAAACTCGGCACCAAGTCTTTAGGATTGCGAACAACCCCTCCAATATATACCAACCAATCCAGGTTTGCTAATAAAAGAACCGTCGACATTTCATTTCATGATATGAGATTCAGGGGGAGATCATGAAATGAGAGTTCTGGCACTCTTGTTATTTGACCATGAAACCAAACCATCAGTAAAGATAGCACAATAAAAAAAAATCAGAGAATAAAGTTTAAAAAATCAATAGCATAATCTGGTTAGAATTAGGAGAAAGATGACATCATAATTAGGTTGCTTATGATTGAAGAGTAATTGATTTTGAAGAAGCCAAATATAAACCAAACTTTCCTGAACAGGAGATTCCCATTGATGAAATAAGGCTACCATGTTTTTTGGGTAGCACCAAGATAAACCCCATCAATCAATAAATTTCGACCAAATGCACCATTAATTATGGCAATAAATAAATAGGTGATCCACAGATTCCTCGGACGCCAAACGAAGCGGACAAAGTGCATCACTAGCTTCAAGAATACCTCGCCTAACCAAGACTTCTCTAGTATTTTGAAGGAACCAATTCTTTCCATACACCATGAAAAGAATTACATGAATAATTAGGTAGTCCATGAGATGATAAAATACCACACATGGATTTGACTGAATAAACTCCATCATAATTGAGTTTCCAAATTATTTTATCATCAATTTCACTTGATAACACCACATCAAACAACTTATCAAAGAGAGTATTGAATTGAAATCTGTTGATCACGTAGAAGATTGTGCAGATCACGTAGAAGATGGTGCAGCAACTAAAAATCAGGCCAAAC
>Ga0307517_10014940_pt1 | contig 10368 bp, 12 predicted proteins | sample 23_EM_MG_FD_194515 | JGI IMG/M metagenome (GOLD analysis project Ga0307517, IMG submission 194515) | Populus trichocarpa ectomycorrhiza microbial communities from riparian zone in the Pacific Northwest, United States - 23_EM | ecosystem: Host-associated > Plants > Roots > Unclassified | place...
GAAGAATAATTGAGTGCTAGCTATCGGTCATAGAACGTCATACGTACTGAATGATGGCCGTCGTTAACGGTCTTTTGTCGCTGATCAGCGGCGGGAGAGCGCAGCAGAACGATATCGTCGTCCACTCCAAGTTCCTCAGGTTCCTCTTCGATCTCTCGAATCACCTCCTCCAACGCCATCGAGGCACGTTTGAGCGCATCAGGACGGAAGATGTGAGAGAACCGGATTTCGGTCGAGGTATTGGGGGAAGAATCGAGGTAAGTGGATTGGGAGGCGGATAGGGATTCGCGATCTGTGAGCACGTTTGGACTGGAAGGAGCAGAAATGCCGGATGAATCAGCCTCCTCGGGGGATCCGGGGCGAAGAAAGTTGTCCTTGGTCTGTAGTGTGGGTGAAATGGTGGCAGGATCCGATCCGGCGTTCGACAAGGCGCTGCGCCCACTGCTCCCTCGGATGTTCCGGATGTAGACATCATCTCTAAACTTTCCAGACCCGAACAGATTGTTGCTGTATCGTTTCTGCCCACGTTTCGTATTCTTGGGGGAGGGGGAGGGGGAGACATTGCCAATCATATTACCCATGAGGGAGGAGGTAGAGGTGTCGAGGGAATTGGTAGAAGATTGCCGCGGGGAGATGCCCGAATCGGACAAGAGGTCGTCCTGTTGCTCAGTGGCAGCGGTCCTAACACGCATCCTACCCAAAGCCTCGAGGATCATGCTTTCTTCCTCCTCTGAAACCTGATTGAGGGCACCGCGGGCCCTCTGTTCCGCAAACCTCGCCCTAAGCTGCTCCAGTCCTACAGGTTCTCCGTCTTCGTAACGCAAGAGGGTGAATCGGCGTGTCAGGCTGTGCCACAACATATTAGCCGACGATGACACACAGAAGGTGGGGGTAGGGTGGAGATGGGGGTTGAAGGGTGACAGGGAGAAGGTATACACGCACTCTGGGAGTATGAGAGAGGTCCGAAAATCACTTGTGAGAGGCAGCGCGGGCAAGGATCCTGGGTGATCTGAGTCGATGGGGCGTGAGGCCTCAGGGTTGGTCGGACCTCTGGTATCAGTTTTTTTCCTGGAAAAGGGCCGGGGCGGGGACGTTTCGATGAACACATGTCGGAGTGAAATACCAATAAAGGCGCATGGGAGACGTACCGAAAACGGTGCATGACTGCGTCCGCACGAAGACCACGTTGTAATGGGAATAAATGGTCGGTTATGGGAGCTGGGGTTTAGGTAGGTGACGCTTGAATGAACAAGCCTCAGCCGAATTGGAAGGAACGTGGTTGACACGAGTCCGCTATTGAAAGCGCGCGACCCTTTTCGTGTAGTTGCCGGTTGATCCAGGGCAATGGGGTTGAGGTAATGTACGTTCCCCGATGCCGACGAGGTCGAAGTGGAGGGGGAAGGGCGGAGGAGGAGGAAGTGGAAGAGGATGGAAGAGAAACAAGGTATTGGATATTGTACGCAAGTTTGCCGCCGTGTAACCGCTTCCCCCGCCTACAGTCAAGCGAAGAAAAAAAAAGCGCATTCGGGAAACCTACTCCCAGTACCATACATACATACAGGAACTATAGGAGAAACCACGTTTTACGACGACTTGGAAGAAAGAGAAGTGAAACTTGGGCTCATTTTGAACGACGACCTTCTCTGTTTTCGGATGACCAGGAAAGTGAGCACAACATGTTCCAGAAACGCGAGGGCGGGCTCGTGAACGGCCAGCGAAAGCTCTTGCGAACCGGCCTCTGCAATCAGTCTGTGCTCGCTTTTATCGTACAACTGCGGAAGCAGATAAGCCTATGTTTCATTTCAAATGGGGTGTAGAGAACCGGAGCAAGCCCTGACCTCGAGTTGGTCATTCTTCGACCTCCACACGTACTCCTCCTCGTTCGGCCCCACAAACGTACGCGACCTACAGGTGAGTGTCCTCTCTGTCACCACGCTGGACATATAATATAGTATCACTCACAGTCCAAACGCTCCACCGATGTGCCCAGAGTGCAGAAACATGCTCAACGGCATCACCCTCTTCCCCATCCTCACCACTGAGGGTCGTGTCCTATGCCAATCAATCTGCGCGACGCACCCTCCAGATCCGTCCTCGTTCGCGGCCGAACTAGAACACGACGCTATCTGAATCTTCCCTGGCTTCCGCACAGTCGTTTGTCCACCCATAAACTTGGGCTCGGTGTAGACCGTGAATAACGTCTCGTCCGTGTCGAGGTCGATGACGGACGTGTTCAAGGGATCCTGGCTCGAGAATACGACGTTCATCCGAACAGTTTAGACCGTGAGTGAGTGTGGAGACGACCAACTGTCCCTCCATATTTATATGCGGGCCCTGGGACGAATCGCATGATTATGTGAGATGATAGGGTAATACCTAACCTACTCCTAGCCCGGCGCTCTGGCATGAGCCTATCCCAGTGGGGTGCTATGACCTCATTCCTGCCGAGCCAAAAGATAAGAGAACCTCTCGTCCCGCCCGCCGATCCCCAGTCAAGCATGGAGTAAACACCTCACGCGCTGTGCAAGACGTTTTTATCGACCTCGAATCCAAAAACTCAGGCTCCTCGGAGACGAAACAGGGGTCTCCATTAAACGGCGGATGCAACTTGTGCGTTCTTGATCGAACCTCACCCGGTCTGATCCCCGATCGTTCTCTTTGGCTTGGCGATGCCGCGGTGGTGGGGTTATCCGTTTCCAGCTGACCACAACGACACTGACAATGAAGATAGGGGTCCCCCCCTTGGCAAATATAAAGTAGTCGTCCCTCTTGTAGATTCTTCCCAAACGGAAAAACACATCGCCCACACCGGCCGAATTCGCGACCAGGATCCCAACATGTCCGTAAGAATTAGGCGAACTGTAATTACAAACAATAGTAGTCCTTGCTATCATATAAACCAAGTCCTATCCCACTGGGAGACATCGGCCTCCAATCTCCCTCCTCTTCTATCCCCAGTTGAGCATCCGAGTTCTGGGTAAGGGATAGGTGTGTTGACGGCATCGTGATGGGCGACTTGGAATCAATACCTAGTGCAGGCGTGGGCAAGTCGAGGAACCAAGGATCGCAATCTCCCTGGCCGTCTTCGGATCCTGAACCATCGGGTATACGCTCCTCAACAGCGTTATCGCACCCAACGACAAAGTTATCGAGGTCCGAGGTCGGGTCCATGAGCCTCTTGAAAGCATCCATGTCGATTCTTCCAGCCCCTGGCTGGAGAGCCGAACCTTCTTTGGAGACATTGTTTTCTGAGTTCGTCGATCGATGGCGTGACGTCCTGAGAGCCCTATTCAACCTCTTCTCCTCCTCCACCTCGTCCCAATCCACCAGCCGCACGAGTACGTTCATTTCCTCTTCAGTCCTAAACAGACCCTCCAACTCTCCCTCCTCGAATAATTCCTCATCGGCAATGGCGTCCGACCCGCCGGGACGTGCAGCACGGAGGAGCTGGAGGCGCGTGGGGGGACGGACGAACGCGTCTGAAAATGAAGAATTGTCCGAGGAAAGGAGGTGAGATAATAGCTGGTTGTCCTCGGTGAGTTTCGAGGGTTTGATAGGGGTGTTCGATGGATTGAGGAGAAATTGAGACGCGGATTCCACGGAACGGTAGTGCCGGGTCTTCCGATTCTTGATCGGCCGAGAGGTGAGCTCGACGGAGGCCACTCTCGAAGAGACGAGCCTCTTCCGCTTCGTCACTGAACTGGTAGTCGTCACCGCGGAAGCGGAAGTAGAGGTCGTGGAGTTAAAATCGCTCTCATCGTCCCCATCATCGAGAGAAGCCGCGGGTGTCATCCTGTCATCTCCGATCCCGTCACACTCATCAATTGAATCTAGATCGAGGGAAAATTTCTCCATGCCGCACAGAGCCTTCTTCCAGATCTCCTCGTGAAATTGGACGACGTCATTTAACCCCTTGGCGACAACACCCCGAGTTGTCACCTTCGATCTGGATGGCGGGGCACGGATGCGTGGTTGTATCGATGGTTGTAACCATGGAACTTGCTTGATCCAGTCCTCGATGATCCCGTAGAGGATCCGGTACCGGTCCATAACCACCCCTTGCTTCACATCGAATCGCGTGCCTAGAGCTTGGGCTAGCATACCGCAGTTGGGTAACGGGGAGCGGATCTCACCCTCCAACGCAAGAAGAAAGATCGCACATGCCGTAGGTGCGGTCGCCAGATGAGAAATCTTTCCGGACCGGGTTACGAGAGCAGCCAATGACTCGGCGGTCCGTAGCACGCAAGGAAGGCGTGGCTGCAAGCTCCGAACCGCTGATGCGAGGGTTTTTGGGAGCTCGAAAGTTACCGGATCAGATATGATGCGGGTCAGGTGGGCATGTAATGTCGTGAGATGAACGCCCGGATCAGAGGTTTCGATGTCGAAACCGAAAATTTTGACAACTTCGTTGTAGGTTTTCGTTAGCGAAGGCAGGGGCTCTTCCAGCAGCACCTGGGAAAATGCATGACGCAATTAGTAGCACATTGACAGAAAGATAATAAATATGAGGAACAAAAACTCACAGAAATGTCACGCAGGGACACGCTCTTACGAGATTCGCGGGCGGCAATCGAGACGGACGCCCCGGCGGTTAGCTTGGCTTTACGACCCCAACGAAACTGGCCCTTACTCATTGCTTGACTGAACAGTGTCTGCGCGCGGCTTGCCAGCCCGGGGTAAGACATGCGATTGCACACGGTAGTGATGAACGCATAAGTGGAAAACTGGTATGGAACCTATCATCAGCACCCGCGGGGAAAAACAGCAGAGAGGTATCAAAGACGCACCATGTTCTGCCGCAGTCGGACTTCCTTGCCTTGTCCGGACAGTGCGCGTCCGTCATTGTTGCGGATGCTTTTGAGCGTTGGGTTACCCAAGTCCCAGGAGAAGGGGCCCTCATGACCCGAGGATGTTTCGTAAGAGTTCACATGGGATGCGAGCGTAATTTGGGTCGAATTTGAAAGAGTTCCACATGCGGTACAGATGAAAGAGCCCAACTCGCCGTCCCATTGCGTGTTCTGGCCACACTCGAGACAGTCGCAGGACATGTAGAGCCAGCGGGGACGCGCTGGATTGATGTGGATCGACGGCAAGGGCAGGGGGGTGTGGCGGAGCTATTAGTGGCGAGTTTGTTATTCGACTACAGATGACTACAACCGGTTTGTTATCTTTTCGTTACCCACCATTCGAAATTTTAAACTCCTCATTCGCGCCTCCAACTGTGACTCCACCCCGAGCTGGGGCTTGTTTTCAGGGTCGTTCCTGCAGCCTTTGGGGTCGCTTCTCTCTCATCGAAAACTTACGCGGGGTGCCTTTGGCCTGGGGTCCTGTTTGATGCGAATAGCTGCAGACTGGAAATTTACGGGGCGTCTTAATTGCGCTGAACGCCCGGGATGTGCCAGCGACCTTGGGTTTGTTGCTTTCTCCTTTTTGAATACCACAAGATCCATCCGTGATAGAGACCCTGTCCGCATTGCCCCCGTCTTGATCTTTTTTTCTTTTGAACGAGAGCTGATTTCGCCATTGCGACTATACCCAGGTGAGATGCTTCACCCGTTCAACCTGGGGTCGAATAGACATAGACTCTCTCCGGCTAAATGTTCCGTGCCAATCTGGTGGCTCACCTGGCTAATGCCTTGCGGCAACGTGTGCATAGATCCCGAAACTCTGTCTAGCCGAGAGCAAGAAGGTCTCCACCTCTCCAGAACCAAGAACGTGGTCTAGCTCTCTAGCGCACCTTCCGATTTTTGGGCCATCTTGTACCCCGTAATCGTATTAATATCCGGATATTTATGTGTAGTAGTGAATCCCACGCAGTCACGTTGAATACATCACCTGGCCAGAACCATCACAGATTTCAGAATCTCATCTCGTTATCTACCTTACCACTTGCGGGGACCAGGGCAACTCCCAGAGTATAAATTTCAGACGTCGTACCTCTTCTGCTTCCCACCCATCTTGCCCTCTCGCACCATGGCCCCCACCTCTCAGCCCTTCCAGTCAAAATTCTCTTCGGCCGCCAGGCGTAGACTGTCCAGCTTGGATAGCACCGCCAGGCCCGCCGCAATCTCCAGTCTTCAGGTGAGTGTGTCGATGCGATCTTTCGACGCCCCATGCTGATCTCTTCATCGCCTTTAGCCTATGTGGGCTGGCATTGCTGGCGCGCCTGTCAATAACGGCTCGGGCTTTGAGATCGCCATATCGATTCACGATTCGGTTTACAATACCGATTTTTCATCGGAGACCATCACTGCCCACCCCAATGACTCTGAAAAGACCTCCAACGCTGTCGAGTCGCATATCGTCGACGCCCTTCGCGAGTTCTCCTCCGAGCATCTCTGCAAATTCCTCGGTGCTGGTATCACCATGTCCCTTTTGAGCGAGGTGCATCCCGCTTGTTTCCCCACAATCTGATCCGAACTTAGGGCTGAACATTTACCAGGCACCTAACCTTTGCACCCGTCTCTGGTTGGAGTTGGACATCGTTCCCGTCGTCTTCAACATCAAGGGATTCCACACCGAATCTATCACCCGCCCCAACTTGAAGCACCGTCTTTCTGCTACTGGTTCCTATATCGCCTCGGGCGCAGAGACGCCACTTCTTCTCGTTGACAAACCCGATACCGGAAATCTCCAGTCCGGAGTCACCCAAAAGGTTCCTCTCCAGCGCACAATCGACGAACAGGCTGATTCTGCTGCTCGCAAATGTCTCATGTACTACGGCCCTGGTAACAACCCCCGTCTGGCCATTGCCGCTCGGAACCAGGTCGCTGTAGATGCTGGAGGGAAGATCCACCTCGTCGACGATCTCGAGGAATACCGAAAGACCGTTGGAGAGAGTACTTGGAACTGCGTTATCAAGATGGCCGACGAGCTCCGCGACAAGAAGGTCAAGATTGGCTTCTTCTCATCAACACCTCAGGGAGGTGCGTGTATCTTTCCCGGAATTCAGTCATAAACTTTTCCGATTGATCGGTCTTCGGTGATCCGCTCAATAGGTGGAGTCGCCCTGGTAAGCTTTTTTCTTGATCACTTCATTTCGACGATAAACTCATGGTCATTGCCCAATAGATGCGACATGCCCTTATCAGGTTCCTGTCTGCTCTAGACGTTGATGCTGCCTGGTATGCGTGTCGCTTATCTTCACCGCATGGTGTAGTACCTGACTGCCATCACCAGGTACGTTCCGAACCCAAGCCCGGCCGTCTTCAGGACGACGAAGAACAATCACAACATCCTCCAAGGTGTTGCAGATCCAGACCTGAGATTGACTCCTGAGGCCAAGGCCGCTTTCGACGCCTGGATCCTCAAGAACGGTCTCCGATGGACCGCCGAGGGCGGTCCCCTTGCCCCGGGTGGTGTCGATATCGCTTTCATTGGTGGGTTCTCTCGGGGTACACAAACGAATCGACCTGACCCTCGTTCCAGATGATCCCCAGATGCCAGGCTTGATCCCTCTGATCAAGAAGACCCGCCCAGACCTCCCCATCATCTACCGTTCCCACATCGAGATCCGGAGCGACCTCATCCACAAGAAAGGTTCCGCTCAGGAGGAAGTCTGGGAATACCTCTGGAATAACATCAAACACGCGGACCTCTTCATCAGTCATCCTGTGCGCAACTTCGTTCCGGACGACGTCCCCGTTGAGACTCTAACTCTCCTCGGGGCTGCCACCGATTGGCTTGATGGCCTTAACAAGAAACTCGGCATCTGGGACTCTCAGTACTACATGGGCGAGTTCAGGGGCATGTGCGTCAAGGAGAAGATGATCGAGCTCAAGTGGCCCGGCCGTAAATACATCGTCCAGGTTGCCCGATTCGACCCCTCCAAGGGTATCCCTCACGTCCTCGAGTCTTACGCCAAGTTCCGCAAACTCCTCACGGATAACGGAAAGACTGAAGAATCTCAGATTCCCCAGCTCTTAGTCTGTGGACACGGTGCCGTCGACGATCCTGACGCTAGCATTATATATGACCAAGTTCTCCACTTGATCGCCACCAAGTACGAGGGGTATTCCAAGGATATTATCGTCATGAGGATTCCCCCAAGCGACCAGCGTAAGTCGACTATTTTAACGCTCAAGAAGTCAACCTAATCTCCATATCTATAGTCTTGAACGCTCTTTTGGATAATGCTCACGTTGCGCTTCAGCTCTCCACTCGTGAAGGTTTCGAGGTCAAGGTTTCCGAGGCCCTCCACGCTGGTATCCCCGTTATCGCCTCCCGAACTGGTGGTATCCCTCTCCAGATTGTCGACGGCAAGAGCGGGTACCTCTGCACGCCTGGGGACAACGACAAGGTCGCCGGCCACCTCTATGACCTATTTACCGACACCAGCCTCCAGAGGGAGATGAGTAAATACGCCAGGACGCACGTCAGCGATGAGGTCGGAACCGTCGGAAATGCTGCAGCTTGGTTGTACCTCGCTCTGATGTATTGCTGTCGTGGGGAGAAGTTGAAGCCCAACGGTGCCTGGTTGAACGATCTGCTCAGGGAGGAGTGCGGAGAGCCGTACCAGCCCGACGAACCCAGGCTCCCGCGCAATCTCAAGCGTTGAGTTTATAAAATTAGAAGGACTTGGGGTTCGGTTTATTCTTATTACCCCAGAGGTTCCGCACGCTACTTGGAAAGTTGGTGTATTTGCGCTGCTGGTGCCATGTAATTCCATAGAATGTAGTGTACCCAAAGTCGAAATCAAGTGACGCCTTTTGTAACACCGTTTTTGTGGAATCTGGGGTCGCGTTTGAGCGAACACCTTTATGCCTTGACGAGTTCACGACCTTGGTTCATCTTGACTCCAGCCAGCGGGACCGCAAGTTCGAGAATATATTCCATAGTCCGACTGATGTCGAGGAGGGCGAAACCCTTCACCTGTAATAAAAAGGGTTTGCGTCGTGACGACACACACGTACAGACCCTGTATGTTATTCTGCACTCCACCGTACACATTATTCCGGATTCTACCAAACGGCCCCGGTTGATATTGCTAGCGGCGTCCCATTGCGCCTTCTGGTGTTCATGAACCTCCTCAACAGCTCTGTCCTCCCTCGCTGATCCGGGGGCCGAGTCTTGTACGAGACTTCGGAGGGACGGAAAGATACTCTGCTATACGTCCGTCCAGAATTTTGGGTTCCACCAAAATCCGCCGTGTAACGCCAGGCGTTCCAATCCCACCATGGCGCTTACCACGCCGACGAGAAAACTGTACCCCCAATCACGGTTGGGTGGTGATATTGTTGTCATCACACTTGCCCTACACACAGTGTGGAATGGTAACACGCCGTAACAGCTCACCTCGAACGAGGATAAGTATACTGTCCCGATTTCCAGCTTCAATTGCGATCCATCTAGTCCATCGAACACGGACCTTGTAAAACCGTATGGGAACCTCTGGAAGTTCTACGAGTTTCGGAAACTGGTAGGTGAAGGAGAGTGGGGGGAAGGGCATTGCGTCCCAGTGCGGTATCACATCTGTGGCCACTTTCTTCGCAGCTAGCGGGTGAAGCGCGGGGAGGATGCGCAGCACGTTGAAGGTGTTCGCGTGTGAGCTAGTCAACTCGGTGGAGCGCAACCTCGTGAGTTGGACCAGACAAAGTTCAGCCTAGTCTAGTCCCGCGCCGGTGGGAGGCTCACCTGTGATCGCTGCGCGATCGGTGTTCTGATTGCAGGTTTCGCCTCCTAACCGTCTTGTGAAATTGTACCGGGGATGGGGGATCCCCCGGTTTGGAAGGTGGCTTCGTTGGGTCAAGAGCCCCATCCTGCAAGGTGATTGTGGTGATCAACCGGATGGAGCCGAGACTAAGTTCAACCGCGTCTTTCGAGTTTGTTGCTGCTTCACAGGATTCATGGTATGTCAATGTTTTTCAATTACAGGTTACTCGTTCAATCGGCTGATGACTGCACATTCCGCAGCTTCAATATTCAATGGTTGCTGATGGCTGTTCCCTAGATGCAAGCACCACCTGTTTTCCAGGGGAATGTTCAAGGTCCCCTTTCCAGAGAACAATAATGATGATCTGCCGGTTTTCCCCAGGCTGGTGTAAATAAATCTGGAGCTCGGTTCGTCGAACAGACTTGCTGTCCGTCTGCGTTGGTTCCGTTCCCACCTTGGTTGTGACCATCGCCCACCGCAACACGAGGTTCCGGTGATGAAGTGGGAAGGGGGGAGGAAAAGGTCCGCTGAGAAATAGTCCGCTGCGCGTCGAGCTTGTCGAGCTCGCGACGTACCTACTGGACGACCTCGTAGAAAAAGCAGCCGGGGTACTTGACCTTGATCTACTGCTCGACCCACCAGTAGGGGGTGAGGTATGTAATGTCGGTCTCGTCGGTAGGGCCTGCGCCGCCGGTGAGGATTCCGACAATGCGACC
>Ga0307517_10014941_pt1 | contig 10368 bp, 14 predicted proteins | sample 23_EM_MG_FD_194515 | JGI IMG/M metagenome (GOLD analysis project Ga0307517, IMG submission 194515) | Populus trichocarpa ectomycorrhiza microbial communities from riparian zone in the Pacific Northwest, United States - 23_EM | ecosystem: Host-associated > Plants > Roots > Unclassified | place...
CGCGTGGGACGACGCCCGCTCGACGGTGCGCTCCGAGACGGACGGCGCCTACGCGGACCTGCTCTACTCGCCGGCCGAGGAGGCGTCCAACCGCGCGATCATCGACGCGGTCGGGCAGGTCGCGGATGCCCACGGCGTCAGCCGCGCACAGATCGCGCTCGCCTGGCTGCGACGCCAGCCGGTGGTCACCGCGCCGCTGGTCGGCGCCGGCTCGATCCGGCAGATCGACGAGGCCGTGGCCTCTCTCGACATCGAGTTCACCGACGACGAAGTGCGTGCTCTGGAGGCCCCGTACACCCCCCGCTACGACTGGCAGGGCGTCTCGGACGAAGCCGAGATGGAGGCCATCCGCCAGCGCGTGCCCGGCATGGCTCTCGCATGAAACCCATCGTCCGCTCCGGCGCTGCTGCCCGCGCCGGAGCCCTCCTCATCCTTCTGGGCCCGCTCGTGTCCTGGGTCGCCGAGTTCATCACCGCCGCCGCATGGCAGAACCCGCCGTACTCGCCCCTGTACAACTGGGTCAGCCACCTCGGCCTGACCGGCCCGCCGCAGACCGCGTTCGGACAGGCCGCCAACTCCCCCCTCGGCGCCGTCATGGACACAGGCTGGGTGATCTACGGCAGCCTCCTGATCATCGGCGCGTTCCTCGTGTTCGATCCGCGCAAGGGCACCCGCCCCATCATCATCATGATCCTCGCCGTCCTCGCCGGCGTCGGGGTCTCACTCGTCGGCATCTTCCAGGGCTCCAACGCCAACGTCGACAACGGCCTGATCGCGTTCCACACCGTCGGCGCGCAGGGCGTCATGCTCGCCGGCAACATCATGGCGATCGCCGTCGGAACGGGCGGAACCCGCATCGGCCTCACCAAGGGCCGGTCGCTCGCGAGCACCGCGCTCGGCACCGCCGGGCTGATCGCGTTCCCCCTCTTCATGACCGACGTGTTCACCGGCTGGATGTGGAACATCGGCCTGTTCGAGCGCGCCGTCATCTACCCGATCATGATCGGCCACGCCCTCCTCGGAAGCAGCGTGGCCGCTGCCCAGCGCCACCGGGCGACGCACCCGCCGGCACCCCTCACTGCACGAGTCGAGAGCTGAGGAGAGACAGATGACACGAGTACTGGTCACCGGAGGAACCGGATTCATCGGGAGTTGGTGCATCCAGGCCCTGCTGGATGCCGGGCACACCGTCCGCACCACCGTCCGCGACCTGCAGCGCGAACCGGCACTGCGCTCCTGGCTGCACGCGGCCACACCGTTCGACGACGACCGACTCACGGTCGCACGCGCCGACCTCGAACACCCCGACGGCTGGGACGCCGCCGTCGCCGACTGCGACTTCGTCCTCCACGTCGCCTCGCCAACCCTGCGCCACACGCCCGCGAACGACGACGACCTGGTGATACCGGCACGCGAGGGTGTCCTTCGGGTGCTGCGCGCAGCACGCGACGCCCGCGTACACCGGGTCGTCCTGACAAGCGCCTTCGGCGCCATCGGGATCGGACACCCCCCGCGCTCGACCCCGTTCACCGAGGAGGACTGGACCGACGTCGACAGCGACATCCCGCCCTACCAGCGTTCCAAGACGCTCGCCGAACGCGCCGCCTGGCAGTTCGTCCAGGACGAAGGCGGCGGTCTGGAACTGGCGGCGGTTCATCCCGTGGGGGTCCTCGGCCCCCTGCTCGGCCTGGACGACCCGCCGTCCCTGCGTCTGGTCCGCAGAATGCTCGAAGGACAGGTTCCCGCGTGCCCACCCTTCGGGATGGGCTTCGTCGACGTGCGCGACGTCGCGGACCTGCACCTGCGCGCGATGACCGATCCGGCAGCCGCCGGCGAACGCTTCCTGGCAATCGCCGGGCACAGCCTGCGCGTCATCGACATCGCACGCATTCTGCATGACCGCCTCGGTGAACGGGCCGCGAAGGCCCCGACCCGTGAACTGCCCGTGTGGGTCGCCCGCACACTGGGCACCGTGAACCCGGAACTGCGACTGCTCAAACACCAGCTCGGCCGGGATCTCGACGCCACAAGCACCAAGGCGGAGAAGCTCCTCGGATGGCGAGCGCGTCCCCTCGCGGACACCATTGAGGACACCGCCGAGAGCCTCCTCGCCCACGGCATCGGGACAAAGACCGCCCCGTAACCGACCGCCGCGGCAGCCCTCCGTCGGCCGGGTGACGGCGTTGGCGTCCTGGCCGGGGAGAGGCGGCCCTGCTCGTCGGCAGGGCCATGATGATCAGTCCCGTTCGTGCTCTCGGGAGAGCTGCTGGCCCGTGCGGCGGGAAGTCCGGCGGGTGATGTGTCTGGTCATCAGGGTGGTGGCAGCCCGCGTGATCAGCGACTCGCGCTCTGAGTCGCCTGTAGCGCACCCTCGACCATCCCGTCGGAGCCACCCACGCAGACCGGCTTCCGTCCATAGGACGGCCCCGCACCGCATGCCGAGCTGCTTGACAGACCCTGATTCCACAGAATGAGGGTCTGGACCGCCATGTGCCTGGAGCGCATCGACCGCAGGATCGCCTATATCCAGAAGCGGCAGGCCGAAGAGGAACACGGCCGCCGCAACCGTCCCCGGCCCCCGGACTGGGTCGTCGAACTGAGCCGAGCGACGGGCGAGCCGCTCCAGGTCCACGACGGCGAGTGCGGCATGAAGGGCAAACGGCACCGTGCGATCAGCCGCGACGAAGCCCGCCGACTCCTCACCACAGACGCAGTACCGGCGTGTCCGTTCTGCCACCCCGACACCCAGCTGCGCATCATCACCGGCTTAGCCGCCCGGCGAGACCGCTCCGGCCGCGCCTCGAACGATCGTTCCATCCCGCCCGCTATCGTGCCGAATAGGCGACTTGTGATGACCGCCTAGAACAGGACCCTCCCGATGACCACGGCTCCCCCGCGCACCGAACCCGACCCGTCCGCACTGACCTGCCCCGGGGACCGGGTCGGCCTCTGCTCCGGATGCCAGCGCAAGACCCACAAGTACGGGTCCGGCGGCAGCCTGCTGTGCCAGTGGTGCATGGCGCCGGTGCAGGCGGGGTGGGGCACGTTCGTGCGCTACGTCAGCACGCGCGTCTGACCTCGCACACGCCGTCGACCCGGATGCCGGTGGCTTCGCGGTCGGTGAGGGGAAGTCGCCGGGTCAGGGTCAGCAGCACACGATCCTCGCCCAGCACTGGCTCGACAACACCGCCCACGTCAGCGGCTGACCGGCGCAGCATGAAAGGCCAGCGGGGCCCGGACTGGTGTCCGGTCCCGCCCGCGGCCTCAACACTGTCCTCACCCTTGCGGGCCAGACTGAGCAGTTGACGCAAAATACGGTGCACGCGATCGAGCGCGGCTTCGGCAGCTAGTGCCGCATATGGCGGGACGCCCGGTCGCCGCGCGGGCAGCGCCTGACGCAGCAGCGGATGCAACTCCCTGCAACCCGAATCGCGGCCGGGCGCCGGGTCGTTGGCCGGACATGACGACGCACAGACCGGCCGACGCCGACCAGGTCGCCGGGGAGACCGCCGCAGTGGACCTGGTCCTCGCCTACCTCGCAGGGGCGGTGCCCGCGGCGCCGGCCCTCTCCCCGCTCGCCGCCGACTACATGGAACAACAAGCCTCCGGACTGCTGTCCGGCGCGGTCATGCTCGACCCCGGCTTCTCCCCGCACCGGCGGGCCGTGATGCCGCCCGCCGGACTCGTGTGGCTGGAGAGCGTGTCCATGACCGAGCCGGTCGCCACTGCGGTCCGCGCGCTCGCAGGGGACGGCGGCGGCCGGTTCTCCTTCCTGTCCCAGGAAGAGCGGGTCATGGCCCTGGCCCTCTCCGCCGCCGCCCGCCTGGCCGCCCTCTACGAACCGGCGGAAGGAGTGCGGCGGCTGCACAAGGTCCGCGACGTCGTATCCCGCCCCTGATCTTCCGCCCGCTTGTTTCGCTCTCAGTCGGTGTTGAACGCCTGGTCGACGCTCAGCGTGTCCTCGTAGAGGTGCATGCGGACGATCTCGCCGTCTTCGACCACCAGGTGCATGGCCGACGGGGTGGTGAACTCCTTGCCGGTGGACGCGACGGTGTGCGTGAAGACCCCCAGCAGCATCACGTCACCGCCGTCGACGATGACCCGCTCCAGCACGACCTTGCTCTTGCCGGGTACGAAGTGCGGCCACATCGTGGTGAAGTACGGCGCGACTTCCTCCCGATGGGCACGACGGCCGGTCCAGGGCAGTTCGTCGTTGCCGGGGACGTGCCAGTCGATGTCTGCCGCGAACAGTTCCTGGATGCCGTCCTGGTCCTGCCTGCCGAGGCGCTCCACGAACTGCTCGGCCACGGCCCGTGAGGTCTGGGTGTCTGTTGCCATGGGGTTCTCCGAATCTTCGAGGTAACCATTTTTGTTACATTGACGGGCGCGGAAACGTGCCACCACCGAGACCAGGGGGTGGGCTAGGCGGTTTTGAGCACGTCCCGCAGGACGTCCTCCAGTGTGGTTCTCGCCAACTCCCCACGGAGGACAGCCTCGATCTCGTCGTAGACAGAGGCCAGCGCCGGCCCTATGCCGTGGCCCACGACGCACTCGGGGTCGGGCAGCGAGCGGTGCAGAGCGAAAACCGGCCCGGCGCCGATCGCCTCATGGACGTCGAGCAGGGTGATCGATGCCAGGTCCCGGGCGAGCATCCAGCCTGCTCCTGTACCTCGCCGCGAGTCGGCGAGGCCGGCCTTGCGCAGTTCGGCCAGGAGGCGACGGATCACCACCGGATTGGTGTTGACGCTCGTCGCGATCTGCTCGGAGGTGGCTACCTCGCGACCGCGACGCTGATACAGACCTATCCACGTGAGCACATGCGCCGCGATGGTCAGCCTGCTGTTGGCACTCACCTCGAACCTCACCTCCCTCGAACCTTCAACTTCATCGTAACAGTAATAGTTACAACGCCGCTGCCGCGCTTGACGAACCTGATTCCTCAGAATGCGGACCTGGCATGCCATGTGGCTGGCCCGCATCAACCGCAAGGCCGCCGAACTGGAACAGCGTCAGGCCGAAGAGGAGCACCGCCGGCCAATACCAGACTGGATCCTCGAACTCAACCGCGCCACAGGGCACCCGCTGGCCGTGCACGTCGGCGACTGCGGCATGGCCGGCCGCAGAAGACGGCAGGTCGACCGGGACGGCGCCCGCCGCCTCCTCACCGTCGACGGGGAGCCTGCCTGCCCTATCTGCCGCCCAGACACCGCACTGCACATCACCGAACATCACCGACTAGCCAGCACCTCCTTTGTGCCACTCGTCCGCAGGTCGGCGCAGCCCTCCTCGCCCCCGTTGCGGGGCGCACAGTTAGCCCCGTACCGGCATCGAGTACGGGGCCCACTCTCGCGTGTGACCGAGGAATCTCGGGTCGGGCAGCCCTCACGCGCGCATGACGGCAGCTGAAACGACCACGCCCGCCACCCACGCAAGCGCGGCAGCCTCCCATTCCTGCAGTCCGTTCTGGAGCGCCCATCTCTTCGCGATCGTGTGAGCGCAGGACCCTACGATCGCCGCAGTGATCTTCTTAGGCACGATATTGCCTCTCTGTATGTGCGTCGACTTCGCCCCAGGAGGGGGCCTGTGTTCTCAGCGAAGCAGGGTGAATATGCAGGTAGCAAGGGGGTATAGCCAGTTTGCAAGTTATCGGAGCCTCCCGTGGGAGTACCCAGCACGAAGGAGATATCGAATGCTCTGCTGGGAGTACTTACGGGGCTACGCTCTCTCCATGACTGTCGACCCCGCAGGTATCGAGAGCGACGATCTGCTCCAGGCCGCAGCCGCAGCCGGGCACCCCGTAAGCGCGCGGCTGCTGGAGGAGTTCCGCTCCCGTGCACAAGGCCTGCTCCCGCACCCTCAGCGCGGGCCGAATCGAGGTCGCAAGCCCGTGTGGCTGTACCCGCCCGGCGCCGAGCGGCAGTTGGTGAGCCTCATGCGCTGGCGCGAGCACACGAAGGACCGCAACGTGCTGCGGGTGCTGCTATGGCTCGACGGTTTCCCTATCGCGACCAGCGCTGTGCGTGAATCCGTGAGTGCCAGCCTGACCACGATGACCCAGACGCTGGAACGCGAACTCGAGGCGGAGGCCTCCCGCCGGGAACTGGATCCGGCGTCGGACCGCGAGGCCGCGCTGAACTCCATCGCCTCGACTCTGGCTGCACGGCGCGGACCGCACGCCCTGCCGCGGACAGTACGGGTGACGGCTTCAGAGCGCACCAAGGCGGTCGAGTTGATGCTTCGGCTGTTCGCGTTCGGGGAGACGCTCGACACGACCGAGGAGGAAGCCGAGACCGTCGAAAGGGTTCTCGGTGTCTCTCCGGGGCGTCGGCAGCGCGTGGACGGGGACGGGCCGTGGCTGGTCGGTCCGGCGCAGGATCTGTTCGATGCGGCGCAGGTCATCTCCGTGCCGAGGATGGCGGAGACCCTCGTGGACGCAACGGATGCGGAGCTGGAGTCGGCTCGGCAGCTCGTAGCGATGCTGTTCCGGTTCCTGCCTCTCGTTGCCAGGATGATCGGCGCCGTGTTCGGCAACGACAACTACGCCGGTATGGAAAGGGTGGGGCACCTCGACGACCATCCGGAGTTCGTGATGCTGCTCGTACCGATGGTCGTCGCGATGATCCGTGCCGGATGGCAGGAGAACTTGGACACCATCGCGACCGCCTTGGAACCGTTTCCTGCGCTGACGGCCGAGATCCGGCGTGTCCTCGATATGCCGTCGAACGAGGTGGAACGCAACCTCAAAGGTCAGCCTGCCGCAGTACAGCGACAGGCGCATCGACTGATCGAGGCCGCCGTGGACGGGAAGCTGAACCAAGCGCCGCACCGGCGGCCCTGACCTCCGGATACGTCAGACCGACGCCAGGTCCGGCCGTGGACCGAACGCCCTCCGGCAGCGCGGATGGGAAATCGGCCACTCTGCGGCGTCCTCGACGGTTCGCACTGTGCGGTTGGCCTTGTCGGAGTCCTGATGGGTGGTCCAGCCGCAGTCGAGGCCGTCGAAGACCTCGACCATCGTGACGCCTGCCTGGCGGGTGCGGTTGAGGGTGCCGGCGTTGTAGGCGACGGCCGACTTGGCGAGGGTGGCAGCTTCGGCCCAGGCGCGGACCGGGACGCGAGCACCGTTGCGGTAGACGACGTGGGTCAGCTTGTGCTCGGTCGCGAGTCTGCCCGCCATATTCTTCGCGGCCTGCTTCGCCGTCATGTTGCCCGCAGCAAGCAGCGGGACCTCTCGGCGGGCTGCCTCTCGTGCCGCCCGATAGAGCTGGTTCGCCATGCGCTCGGCTTCCTGCGAGCGGCACAGGAAGTCGGCGTAGGAGTCGGCCGCGAGGGACTGTAGGGCGTCGCGGTGGAAGGTGGTCCAGGTGAAGGCCACGTCGAGGGCTTCGGCGGCGGCTTGAGCGCCGGCGGCGTACAGGTGCGGTAGTTGCCGTTGGACGAACTGCCGGGCCTCCTGGTCGACGCGTTGGCGGAAGGCGCGGATCGCCTGCTTGAACTCCTCCAACGACGCCACGGTGTGCGGCGCCCTCGGGTTGTCGGCGAACTGGGTGAGGACGGCGCGCTGTTGAGCGGCGAGTCGCTGCCAGGCATCTTCGAGGACGGCCGCGACGCGACGCGCGATCTCGTCCGGGTCTCCGGGCACCGGCGGTGGCCACTCGTACGGCATGCCGGTCTACCGTCCCCGGCGAGCGCGCAGCAGCGGCGCGGTCACGAGGTCAGTACTTTCCTCTCCATCGACCAGTTCGTCCGGTGCAACCAGGTCCACGAGCGCAGTGATCTGGCGTTCGAGCCCCGCGAGGTTGTTGCTCTGGTCGATGGTGACCACGCGGTCCACGGTCATGCGGAGCGGGTCAGCGAGCAGCTTCGCGCGCCGCTCGGCCAGGACCTCGTTTGCGACAGCACGAGCGGAGGTCAGCCGCGCGTAGCGTGCATCCAGGTCAGCGGTGTCCGTGGTCGGGCCGAGCTGAGCCAGCAACCAGGCTCGTACAGCGATGTCCATCCGATGCTCCTGTCGTACGAGGTGAGGCTCGGCACCATGACAGAGCCGAGCCTCACTGGTGATGTACCGCTACCTACGCACCCGCACCGGCTACCTTCGCGGTCCGTCGCCTCGGAACCCTGACGGGCTCCGGCTCCGGCTCCGGCTCCGGCTCCGGCTCCGGCTCCGGCTCCGGCTCCGGCTCCGGCTCCGGCTCCGGCTCCGGCTCCGGCTCCGGGGCAGGATCCGGGGCAGGATCCGGGGCAGGATCCGCCACGGTCGGTGTGTCTGCCGCATCGCCGTCCGCGCCGACCGGGTTCGGGGTGGCCTCATCCGGAGGGGGAGCCGCCCCCGACCATGCGACCGGGTTCGGGATGAGCGGGGCGAGCCGGTCGGGAACCTCCTCCCCCGCTTCCAGCCGGACCGGGCCCTGCTCGGGGTCTCGCAGGAATACCGTGCGCGCCAACTTCGCCATGACCAGCTCCCGTTAGAAGACCGTCGCGGCGATGTGGATGTCCGGCACGTACAGCACGGGCATCGCAGCAGCAGCGGAGATCGTGGACAGTTGGACAGGGGTACGCGTCTGCACGTGGGTGGTGATCACGATGCCGGGGGCCTCCTCGGCGGTGATGACTCCCTTGCCGCGCAGCTCGATCGCCTCGGCGGTCAGACCGTACTGGGTCTCGCCCCACTGTTCGCGGCGCGGCGGGATCATCGCCCACAGCGACTCCGGGGTCGTGCGCACCAGGGTGTCGCTGCTGTCGTACGCCTGCACGTCGTAGGTGGTCACGGGCGGCAGGTTGTACTTGGCGCGGACCCGGTTGACCTCCTCCGGAGCGAGCATCCCGGTCGGGATCTGCTCGGTGGACGGCGAGTTGTGGAACGCGGCCCGGTACTCCGCCGTGGACCCGAGCAGCCTCAGCGCCTTCTCCGAGCTGATGACCCGCTCGGAGCGCGGTACGCCGATGCTCTTCAGGTACTGGATCCACGCCAGTTCGTCGGCGATCGGGGTGGCTGCATCCGACTGGGACCACGGCACCGCGACCGTCGGCCGGTTGGCGGCCGGCACCTTCCAGTCGACGTCGAGGGCGACTCCGGGCAGGGACACCACGCCGGTGGACAGCATCTGTCCGGCGGCGATCTCCATGGCGGCCTTCGTGGACCTCGCGGCGGTGCAGGATGACCGCGAGTGCCTCGGCCAGGCCAGGGACGATGTCGCCGGCCGCCGCGGTGCCGGGGACGGTCACGGTCTGCTCGGCGAGAGCGGCCACGACCTGCTCGGTCATCTTCTGCGCGGTCCGCATCCGGGGGCTGCCCCGAGGAGAGTGCGGGTGATCTCTTCGGGGCCGGCCTGGGCCAGCGCGGCCGGGGAGCCGAAGGCCTGCAGCAGCGCCAGCACCGCCGGGTGACGCAGGCGGGGGCCCAGGACCCGTTCGAGGGCCGGGTAGATCGAGGTCAGCAGTCCGCGCAGCCGGTTGGAGATGCGGGTGGCATCACCGGCCAGGTCGTCGTCATGGCCCAGCACCATGGCCAGTTCGGCCCGGACACTCTCGTCCGGTGTGATGCTTCGCAGCAGGTGGGGCATGGTGCGGGCGGCATCGAAGATGACCAAGGCATCGCGGGCGTCGGTCTTGCCGGAGCCCGGGCGGAGATCAGCCAGCCGTCGCATCGACAGGCCCGGCAGATAGGCCACCTCGCAGCCGCTGGCGCGGGCCACCGCCACCGGCAGCGCGCCGATCGAGGCAGGCTGATCGACCACGACCAGCACCCTGCCCTTGCGTTACAGACGGGCGAACAGGTCCCGCAGCTGCGGTTCGTTGTTGGGCAGCGGCTTGTCGAAGGTCATCCGGCCGTCCGCCAGCAGAGCCGTACCGTGGTGTTCGGACTTACCCACGTCCAGAGCACAGAACACTGCGATCGACGTGAAGTTGCTGGTCACCGGCCTTCCCTCCCCGGAGTTCGTTCCGGGTGGCCTGCCAGGGCACCGGCAGTCGACAGCCACATTACGCAGCCCGCCTGACGGCGGACACGCTCTCATCAGCGATCAGCCGGTGCCACCAGAACCAGCGACAGCACCCCCCGGATCATCAACAACAGAGGCAAAGAGTCCTACCGGACCTGGAGGCCACGAGCCCGAACCGGGCGCTACGAAGAAGGTAATGGGCAGGCAGGGGGGCTATCGGGCTGCGTCGATCGCGCACTCGGTGGCCGGTACGGTGGTTTCGGGGTCGCTGGGCGAAGACCCGGCCGCTGTCCGGGCCCGAGCGGGCGCGGTTGCGGTCGCGGGCGTCTCACCGTCGTCGTCCGCGTCCGGTGCCGGGGCCCTCTCCCCTCGCTCGACCAGTCCCAGTGCCACCCCTGTGATGATGATGACGCCGCCTGTCGCCTGG
>Ga0307517_10014942_pt1 | contig 10368 bp, 10 predicted proteins | sample 23_EM_MG_FD_194515 | JGI IMG/M metagenome (GOLD analysis project Ga0307517, IMG submission 194515) | Populus trichocarpa ectomycorrhiza microbial communities from riparian zone in the Pacific Northwest, United States - 23_EM | ecosystem: Host-associated > Plants > Roots > Unclassified | place...
TCCTGGCCGATCGCATTTCCGACTGGTGCTCAGCCAGGCATTCAACTCCTTCGGCACCGTAGTAGGCCCCTATCTTGCCGCGCACACGCTTCTCCAGGGCGGTTTGTTCGACAACGGCCCGGTGACGCCGGCCAAGATCGCCTATTCGCTCCGCCGCATCGACGTCGCCTATTTGTTCGTCGCAATGGCGATCGGCCTGCTTGCGATCGTTCTCTGGCGCGCCCGCGGCCAGATCAGCGCGGCTGCGCCACGGTCGCAGACAGGCACCTCCATCGGCAGCGCCCTCTCCTCGCCCTGGGCGCTTGCTGGCGCGGCGGCGATATTCCTCTATGTCGGGGCCGAAGTAGCGATCGGAAGCTCGCTGGTGAACTTCCTCGAACAGCCGGACGTGCTTGCAGTCAGCGCGGTTCGCGCAGGTAGCCTAGTCAGCCTCTACTGGCTTGGCGCGATGATCGGTCGCTTCCTGGGCTCCGCGCTCTTGACACGGGTACGCGCAGCACCGCTCCTCGCCGTCGCGGCGGGTATTGCGATGCTGATGTGCGCGATCGTGAGCCAGACGACTGGCAGCGTCGCGGCGATCACGGCCATCGCGATCGGCCTGTTCAACTCGATCATGTTCCCGGTGATTTTCACGCTCACCATCGAGCGATCGGAAGCGCCGCCGGCGGCGACATCGGGCCTGCTCTGCATGGCCATCGTTGGCGGCGCGTTCGTGCCACTCGCCTTCGCCCGGGTGGCTGATACTACCGGCAGCCGTTTCGTCGCTTTTTTAGTGCCGATGATTTGCTACCTGCTCATTCTTTTCTTCGCTTTGCGCGCATCCTGCACCATGACTTCCCGAAGCGCCGAAGAAGGAATTTCTACCGCAGGGCACTGATGGGGGGCATTGTCAGACGAATGTGGCAGACAATTCGCAGCGCTGCTAGCGGTCGCGGATGCCCCGCAAGTCGAGAGCCAAGCCGTACAGCCCGTTTCGATGTTTTAACTCGTCACCCGAGATTATCCGGCTGGTCGTGCTCATGTATGTCCGCTTTCCGCTGAGCTTGCGGCACGTCGAGGATTTGCTGTTCGAGCGCGGCATCGATCTGAGCCGCGAGACCATCCGCTTCTGGTCGAACCGCTTTGGGCCGATGTTTGCAAGCGAGGTTCGCCAACGCCGTGTCAGCTACATGCGCGTGTTTCGACAGTGGCGCTGACACATCGATGAGGTGTTCGTGAAGATCAACGGCGAGACCCACTACTTGTGGCGCACCGTGGATCACGAGGGCGAGATCCTCGAAAGTTACGTCACCAAAACGCGGGACAAGACGGCGGCTCTGGCCTTCATGAACAAGGCGCTGAAGCGCCACGGCTCACCCGAGCGGGTCACAACCGACGGACTGAAATCCTACCGAGCCGCCATGAAGGAACTGGGTAATAGCGAGCGCCAGGATATCGGCAGACACACCAACAACAGGGTCGAAAACAGTCACCTGCCTTTTCGACGACGAGAGCGAGCGATGCTGCGCTTAGGGCAGATGAAGACGCTACAGAAGTTCGCCTCGGCCCACGCCAACGTCCACAACCGCTTCAATCTTGAACGCCACCTCGTCGATCGTCAGACTTTCAAGGAGCGCCGCTCGGTCCGCTGAATGTCGTCGCCCGGGGTCGTCATCGGACGTTCCCGCGGAGGCTGACAATGTCGCTTACGTCGAACGTCGCAGCCGATGGCAGCGCCTATGCGGCCGAGCCGTCGGGACTAGCTAACACAACCGTATAGCCATCTGGGTCGCGCATCCAGCATTCCCAGTGGTTGGGGCCACCGTCGCCGGATTGTGGATTACGATGCCGCGAAAGCACGACATCGATCCTCATGTCTTCGGCGCGGCGCATCGCCGCATCGAAATCTTGCACCTCGAACCAGAGAAGTACTCCGTTCCCGTAAGGCCGATCCTGAGGATCGCCAATCGGCCCATGGTCGTGCAACTCATCAAAGCGATGTAACTGGAGGATGAGGCGGCCATGCGAAACCAATCGCTCGTACTTCGATCCACCGTGGTTGCTCGTGCAACCTAACAGCTCTCTATACCAACGACTACTCACTTCTACATCATGAACGCATATCAGAGGTTGAGATTGAAGCACACATTCCTAAATTTAGTCGAAGTTACAATCTACATCGCGATTTAAAATGTCGACCATTCTCTGGTTATAAATTTTTCAATTTCCAAAATTTTTCCTATATTTATTAACTAGGGGTCTTCGTATTTTATTCCTCGAATAATGCTTTTGCCAGCATTGTCAGACCGAATGCACCGCTGATTCCTATTGATTACTACAGGTAGCGGGGTATTTTCTGCGCCGATTAGTTCCGTCAAAGATCCGTGTACGTTCTCATTTCGACCCCGCCGAGCGATCCAAGCTCTAACCAGTCACGACCCAAACGAACCAGCTTCTGGTTAGTCTGACAGTACCGTTGCGCGCGTGGCTGGTCACTGGGTGCAAGCCGCCGCGCGGGCAAGCAGGAATTCTTTTTCGCTGCTGTTGCGGGTTAGGTTGGCCGCAACCGCAAATTGCTCCTTGGCTTCTTGGAGGCGACCGACGCGAAACAGCAGGTCTCCTTTTGCCGCAGGCAGAGGCGCGTAGTTTTGGAGCGCCGCAATTTCCGCGATCTCGTCCACAAGCCTCAGCCCAGCATCGGCGCCAAAAGCCATGCTGTGAGCCATAGCGCGGTTCAAATCGACTACGGGCGACGGCATGATCTCGCGTAGCCGATCGTAGAGGGAGGCGATGCGGGGCCAGTCTGTGCACGCTGCCTTCGGGGCCCGCGCGTGACAGGCGGCAATCGCCGCCTGTGCGGCATACGGCCCAGGATTGCCGACGGTTTCGGCTTGAGCCAATGCGGCAAGACCGCGGCGGATGAGCAGTTGATCCCAATGCGCTCGGTTCTGGTCGGTTAGTCCAACGAACTTGCCATCTTTCTGTGTGCGTGCCGGCAGGCGCGACGCCTGGATCTCCATCAGGGCAAGCAGCCCAAGCACCTCAGGCTCACCCGGGGCGAGCGCGGCGAGGACGCGACCTAACCGCTGGGCTTCCGCGCAAAGCGACGGTCGGATCAAGTCTTCGCCGACTGTCGCGGCATAGCCCTCATTGAAGATCAGGTAGATTACTTGCAGCACGGAGGCGAGACGGGCATTCCGGTCTGCACCTCGCGGCACTTCAAACGTCAGCCCGGCTTCGCCAATCGTTCGCTTGGCGCGGACGATGCGTTGCGCGATCGTCGTCTCGCTCGCTAGCAGAGCGCGGGCGATCTCGCTGGTCGTCAGCCCTCCGATCAGGCGCAACGTCAGCGATACTCGCGCTTCGGTAGTGTTGACCGGATGGCAGGCGGTGAAAAGCAGCCCGAGCAGTTCGTCACCAATATCGTCGTCCATAGCCATCTCGAATTGTTCGAGCGTGGTGTCGATGCCGTCGTCAAGGTGGCCGATCTCGGCGCGCTTTCGCTCGCGCATCTTTTCGCGGCGCATCCCGTTGAGAGCGCGCCGCTTGGCCACCGCCATCAACCACGCGCCGGGTTTTTGCGGGATGCCGGTCTTCGGCCATTCGGAAAGTGCAATGAGCAGCGCATCTTGGGCCAGCTCCTCCGCCAAATCCACGTTCCGGACCATCCGGGCCAGGCCTCCTATCAGCCTGGCCCGTTCGATCCTGAAAACAGCCTCGATCGCTCTGTGACTCTCAGGTTCGCTCATGCCTCCCTTGTCGGCGAGACGCCGATTCAAGGCAAGCCGAGGCACGATCGTTCAGTTGCCCGACAGTCGGCCGCGCAACTCCTCTTCCTTCTCGGCGAGTTCCGGAGTGAACGCCTCGCCGAAGTCGCTGGCCTCGAAGACGGGGCGGATTTCCAGCTCGCTGGGGCCGGGCATCGGGTTGGGGCAGCGCTTCGCCCAGGCGATCGCCTCTTCCATATCCTTGACTTCCCACAGCCAGAACCCGGCAACGAGCTCGCGGGTCTCCGCAAACGGACCGTCCGCTAGCGTCCGGCTAGCACCGTCGAACGCGACGCGCTTGCCCTGCGCAGAGGGCTTGAGGCCCTCGCCGCTCAGAATGACGCCGGCATTGACCAGTTCTTCGTTGAACTTGCCCATCGCCTCCAACATTTCGGTCGAAGGCAGGATGCCCTGCTCGCTATCCTTCGTCGCCTTTACCAGAACCACTACACGCATTGTTCGTGTCCTTATTGATCGAAGCCAGAAGCGGCCTCGCAATCTGACGACAATCGAGCCTCGCCAGAATCGACATGGCCGGAAAACTTTTTTTCGCTGATTATCGCGCGCTGCAATGGCCTTCGCGTCACGCTGCCCAGCGATGCGCCGCGCCAGCGTCGCCAGCACGTCGTCGCCGGCCTTATGACCGTGAATATCGTTGATTTCCTTGAAACGATTGAGGTCGATCCTCGGTTGGGAGGCCCCAGCCAGTTGCCTCACCAAGCAGGCCGGACCGCCATTGCTCCCCACGCCAGGCGACATGTTGATCCGGGCGGATCAATGTCAACAGCTTCGGATAGAGCTCGAGTTCATCGTCGCCCTCGAGCGCGACGACAGCAATCGGGACGCCGCATGCATCCGCCTCGGCCAGCGCGGCCGAGAAGTCCGCGCCGGCGTGGTGCAGCAGCGTGAAACCCGCACCGAACAAATCATACAGGGACCGGCCGTCCGCACGCCAAGCGTGCGGCGCCAGACACCCCGGCCCGCTCGAAGCGATATATCCCTGTTCGCCGCGCCCAGAAGTCCCGGCGCAGCTGCCGTCGGCTACAATGATTGGCGAAGACGCGTAGCAAAGGCCAAGCACGGTTCCCAGTGTGTGAAACTCACGGCTCTTTTCAGCAATGATGCGTCGACCGATTGCCGCGCGGGCTGTCTCCGCTTCCGGGGACGCGCCTTCCAGGCCGTCCTGCCAGAAGTCATTCGAAAGAATGGCGTGGTTGGCCCGGGCTTCGGCAATAACCTGCTGATGAACGGGGCGACGTTCCGCTTCGTAGCTGTCGAGCAACAAGGGGCCGCCCCAGCCCTGGATGATCGCCGCGAGCTTCCAGCCCAGATCAACAGCATCGGAAACACCCATGTTCATCCCATAGCCACCGAACGGCGGATGGAGATGACAGGCGTCCCCGGCGAGTACGACGCGCGCCGCGCGATAGCGGTCGGCAATCAGGCTGCTGGCGACCCACTCGTCGCGCCTGAGGATCGCATAATCGAGATCGATGCCTGTGGCCTGACGGATCAGATCGGCTGCATCCGCATCGGAGATGGCGAAGTCGTCCTTGAGTCGGGTGGGCATGAAGAACCAGATGTCGCCGCGGTCCATCGGACCGATCAGGCTGGGCGTATCCGGATTGACCTGCCAGTACATGCTGGCGGGGCCGTGCCGATGGGCGTCCGACAGACCTGGCGCGTGAAACACGATGTTGTAGTTGCGGGACAGGCCATATTGGCCACGCATGGATGCCCCGATAAGGTCGCGCACCGCGCTGCGAGCGCCATCGGCCCCGACGAGGAAATCCGCGACGACGTGCTGTTCGGCACCGGTATGACGGTCCCGCAATGTCGCCGATACGTGCCCGTCATCCTGTGAGGCATCGACTAGTTCCGTCGAGAAACGGAACTCGACGGCGTCAAGGGTCGCGGCGTGGCCACGCAGCACTTCCTCGAGCTTGTACTGAGGCACCCATTGCCCATGTTCGGGATACAATGGGCTGCGTGTCGGTGCGCAATTGGAGGCATTTCTGATCGTCGTCAGCGGCGGTCCCGCAAGCCTGGTGACGAATGCGACGTCCGAAGGGTAGTCGACACCGAAAGGCGAGACCGCGGCAAGCTGATCCGCTATGCCCCAGCGCCGCAAATGGGTGCGGGTACGGACGTTCGTCGTCTTCGCGCGCGGGGCATGGCCGACGCGATCATTGCGCTCGACGACCAAGCAGGAGATGCCCCGGCTTCCGAGCTCGATCGCCAGCGAAAGGCCGGTGGGGCCCGCCCCGACGATCAACACTCGACAAGCCCCCGCCTTCACACGCTCCCTCCCTGGCGCTTTTCGAAATCTACCGGATCCGCTTCATAATTATGGACGAAATCGTCCGGTACTTCCGGGCCCCAGCTGGCAAGGCTGTCTTCCATCTCGTAATTCGTCGGCGTCCACAGCGCGTGATCGTCGATATGGTCCATGTCCGAATAATATTCGAACCACGAGCCCCAGGGATCCTGGATGTAGTGAAAGAAATTCGATCCGATCGTGTGGCGGCCAAATCCCCAGTCGCCGCGCCCCGACTTGGCCAGCAAGGCTCGCCCGCCTCGCCCTACCTCGTCGGGGTCGCCGACCTGGAAGCTCGCATGGTGGAAGCCGATCCCTGGCGATTTGGCGAAGGCCACGACGTGATGGTCGCTGTTCCGCCTCGCGCAGGTGAAGGCGATAATCTCCTGCGCGCGATCGGCGAGTCCCATGCCGAGCGCGCTGGTGACGAACGCGACGCTCTTCATTACATCCGGCGTGAACACCAGGATATGGCCGAGCCGGAGTGGCCTGGCGGGAGGATAAGCGGACTGAGGTAGCATCGCCGATATGCGGGTACGCACGACGCGCCCCGGGGCGTTGATTTCGAACGACGTTTCGGATGGGCCGAGCTCGGCATCCGCCGGTCGGTCCGACAGGTGGATTCGCATGCCGTTCGGATCGACGATCCACAGGCCGTTGTCGTCAAAGCCCGATGGCGGCGCAGCAAGGGTACCGCCCTCGCGCTCGACCCTGGAGGCGATGCCGTCCAGATCGTCGGCACGCAGCGAGATATGGTGCAGCTTCTTGCGGTTCGCGCCGCCCAACAGAACAATCGACTCCCGGTCCTGCCCCTTGCAGCTCAGGCGGGCGATATTTCCCTCGACCTCGGCCGCGAGACCAGCTTCGGTGTAGAACCGCACGCCCGGCTCGACCTCGGGGACTTCCAGGGTAACCGACAGGGCGGCCAATACTGCCATCGTCTCTCTCCCGACTTTATGCGGCGGCGATCCGGTTCTCGATCACGCCGATCCTTTCAATCTCGCAGCGCACCACGTCACCCGGCTGCAGGAAAACAGGCGGGTCCATCCCCACGCCGACCCCTTCGGGCGTTCCGGTCGCGATCAGATCCCCCGTTTCTAGCGTGAACGCGGCCGAGAGATAGGCGATCTGCTCCCACAGATTGTGCACCATCTTCCCGGTGTGGCTCTCCTGGCGAAGGTCGCCGTTCACCCAGGCCCGCAGCACAAGGTCGTGCGGGTCGCCGAGTTCATCGGCGGTAACGATCCAGGGGCCGATCGGGCCGTGGGTGTCGAAAGACTTGCCCATGGTGAAGGTCGGGGTGTGGAACTGCCAGTCCCGTGCGGACACGTCGTTGGCGACGAAATACCCGAATATGTGATCCTTGGCGTGGGCCTCGTCGACGCGCCGCGCCGGCTTTCCGATCACCGCGCCGAGTTCCACCTCGTAATCGAGCTTCTCGGTCGGCCCCCGCTCGATCGGATCGAACGGCCCGGTGATGCAGGTGGTCTGCTTGTTGAACCACGTCTGATAGCTGGATCGCGCGACGCCCAGCTTGTCCGCTTCCTCCAGATGCTTCGCGTAGTTCATCCCGATCGCAAGGTACTTGCCCGGCCGCTCGATCGGCGCGAGTAGCCGTAAGTCGGCCAGCCGCTTGGTTGGCTGGCGGCGCTCGACCAGAGCGCTCAGCGATTCGAGCGCTTCGTCACCCGAGGCCGCGATCTCGCGGATCGTCCGCCAGCGACTGCCCGCCGCGACGATGTCGACGACGCCATCGCCCCTCACCACCCCGATCCGGGCCGCGTTACCATCATCAAATCGAACCAGCCTCACACGCTTGCTCCGTTAATTCAGCCCAGGAAGACGCGACCGCCGAGAGACGTCGAGATCACGCCGTTTGGCTATTTGGCTTTCCCGGTCAGATGCGATCTAATGGGCAGCGATCGGTGCCGTCGATAATGATGCTCGGTCGAAAAACTCAGCCACCCTCCCTCAGTCCAATACGACGCCTCGAACAGAGGCGCTTGAGCCTCTTGCTGGTCCGTCGGGTTGGGACTAGCCGAGGCCTACCGATAGAAAACGATGCTAAAAAGTCGGCGGTGATTGCAAAAAGATATCAGGATGAAGCTCACCCAACTCCGTCAGGTCATCGCTGTCGCCGAACTCGGCGGCCTACGACGGGCGGCACGCCACCTCGGCATCGCACAGCCCGCTATTCGCGAAGAGCATTCGGGACCTGGAGCATGAGCTCGGCGCCACGCTATACGAGGGCAGCGCGAGGGGCATGGCGATCACGCCGATCGGAGAAGCATTCATCAGGCGCTGCATCGCCGCTCAGTTGGAGCTCGAGCGCGCGGGGCTTCTCGCGCACATCCCGATCAGGGAGCAGATTTCCGCCCCGGCAATCTGCATGGTCTCTCGCGCCAACCGGCCATTGACCCCGTTGGTCGAATATCTGAGCGACCTCTTCCGTCGCGCAACGCTCAACGCCAACTGACGCCAACTCTACCGAAGCCGGTGCGGAGAGCCGGGACAAGACCCTTGAGCATCCGGCGCTTCGGCAATCACCTGTTCGACATCATGCCGCCAGATCCTTCAACGCGCGCGTCGAATCAGCAAGAAAGTCCGGAGATGGCCTCGCTCCGGCGAGAATGAGCGCCCGTCCTTGAACATAGTCCTTGGTGGCATTGACGCTGTCGATCGCGATCACGCGCGCCGCCTTGGTGTAAATGACCGAAAAACTCCGGCTTGCGGGATCGCCTCGCAGGATCGCCCGGTCATGCCCGGTCGACAAACCAACCGTCTGTAGGCGCAGGTCGAACTGATTGGACCAGAACCACGGCACGCAATGATATCGCTCGGGTGCGCCGGTCAGCGCCTTGGCAACGATCGTCGCCTGATCGTTGGCATTCTGCACCGATTCCAGGCGGATCGTGGCGCCGTCGGCGAAGGCGTTGGCATGCGCCGCACAATCGCCGATCGCATAGATGTCCGGCAAGCTGGTCCGGCAATGCTCGTCGACCTCCACGCCGTTTCCGCCAGCTGCGCCTGCCGCCAGGAGCGGCTCGACCGCCGGAATGATGCCGATGCCCACGATCACCATTTGCGCGGGCACCACTTCGCCGGTGGAAAGCCGCACCCCGCTTGCACGACCGTTCCGCTCCTCGATGCACTCCACGCGGGCGTTCAAGCGGACATCGACGCTGTGGCGACGGTGCTCGGCCTCAAAAAAACGAGACAGAGGCTCGCCCGCGACCCGCGCGAGCACCCGGTCGAGCGCTTCCAGAACGGTCACCTGCTTGCCCAGCTTGGTGAGAACGGCCGTCGCCTCCAGCCCGATATAGCCTCCGCCGATCACCGCCACCTGCGTCGTGGCGGCGAGTTCGCCGATCATCCGATCGACGTCCGCGCGGGTGCGAACGCCATGCACCCCGGCCAGGTCATGTCCGGGGCAGGCAAGCCGACGCGGATGCCCGCCCGCGGCCCAGATCATCGCGCCGTAACCGAGGGACTCGCCATCGGAGAGGAACGCCACATGGTTGTGCGGATAGAGCGCCTTGACGGGCCTTCCGGTCACCATCGCGATATCGCGCTCAGCCCAGAACGAGGGTGGCCGGATCAGAATTCGCTCGAACGATTTCTCGCCCGCCAGATAATCCTTGGACAGCGGCGGCCGTTCGTAAGGAAGTTCGGGTTCCGCACCGACGATGGCGATGCGCCCCGCAAACTTGCGCTGCCGCAGCGCGATGGCCGCCTGCGCCCCAGCCTGCCCCGCCCCAACGATAAGCACATCATAACGGTCCATGGATCATTCCTGACCAGCCGGCATCCGCATCACCCCGATGGCCCGCATCGCCACATTGCGTCGCCGGCCTGCGCCGCTCGCCGGAGGCTGAGCGCCCCAATCGTCCCCCGAAGGGCATCCAGCACGCCCTCGCCTTGGCGGTCGAGGCAGTCTCGAGAGGCGTCAACGGCTGCTCATTCGGGCGTGAAGCTGTACACGGCCAGCTTGTTGCCATCCGGATCGCGCGTATACGCGGCGAACGCGTCGGGAGCCCAGCCACGCGCGCCGACGGCGCCTTCGTCGGGCGAGCCGAGCGCGAGCGCAGCGGCATGGAAGGCCTGGACCGCTTCCCGGCTCGGCGCGCTGAAGCTAACCGTCACGCCATTGCCGATCGTGGCGGACTGACCGTTGGCGGGCCGGAGCGCAAAGAACGAAGGTTCGCCTTCGCCCCAGATCGAGCCGTTGTCACCCAAATCAGCGACGCGCGCCCAACCCAAAGTCGCGAGAACGGCGTCATAAAAGGCCCGTGACCGTTCGAGATC
>Ga0307517_10014943_pt1 | contig 10367 bp, 7 predicted proteins | sample 23_EM_MG_FD_194515 | JGI IMG/M metagenome (GOLD analysis project Ga0307517, IMG submission 194515) | Populus trichocarpa ectomycorrhiza microbial communities from riparian zone in the Pacific Northwest, United States - 23_EM | ecosystem: Host-associated > Plants > Roots > Unclassified | place...
ATTGCCATATGGAATATCCAAATAGTGGAGTCATCATACTAGACATACGAAGTAATTAGGGGGTGTTTGGCCAGCCAATTCTGATCTCAAATTGTGATTTCAGATCAGAATTGAGAGGCCAAACACCCCTTAGATTTCAACCTGCCATTTGTTTAGTCAGAGAATATCACTCGTAGGAATAAGTGGGGCCCCGCACAGGGGCAAGAGTGGGGGACGAGAAGACGGGGGCCGTCTAGGCAATCAGCGGGGAAAGTAAAATACCCGCCCCGCCCCACAGCCCGGCCAGGGCCCCGTGTCATACGGGGCGGGGAGGAACGGCAAAGAGTTGACCCCGGGCGGGAGTAACGGCGGGGTCACAAAGTGAAAACCCGCCCCGCCCCGCCCCGTAACGAACACTAGCCCTTTCTCATCGGAAAACGACCTTAATTTGGCGAGCTTCTTTGTCCAGAGCAAGGTAGCCAAGTCGCAGATTGACACGTACTTTGCAGAAGGTTTAGGAGGTACGGATAGCAGATCATTCCAGTCCGCCTATACCTTGCGACAACATCTCGATATAGTGGACCCATTTCGGCAATACTTGGTGTGGGCGAAAGCCTGTATGGATGATGGTCGACATGCAACAACTTTCTATTATCGAAATATTATTGACTGTATCCGCTACCTGATCCGTCAGGTCGCGTATAGTGGAGATATGGTTTATGCACCTATTCGAGAATATGATTCAAGTGGGGAGCGATTATATTCAGAGATGCATACAGCGAACTGGTGGTAGGATATGCATGTATGAGATAGGTCCTGACAAGTTCTTGGAGTGGTGTTTCCAGTGCTAACCGCCAATTCCATTCCTTGGTAGAAAGCTTTGCCCGCCAGGTCCACAGTGGTGACCATTATCGGATTGTCTGACCAGACGAACCTTACCAATTCCTCCGGAGATAAGAAAGCCTGGCCGGTATACATGACGATCGGCAATATCCTTTCGAGAACAAGAAGCAGCCCTGCCAAGATGCCAATCCTGCTTCTGGCATTGCTTCCAGTACCGCCAAAGTTCACTGGCCAATCAGCCCGTGCCAACGAAGCCCAGCGGCAGACCAACGCGGATGTCCTGCGGGCTGTCTTTGATTTTGTCCTGGCACCATTACAGCAGGTTGCCCAAGTGTAACGACCCTATAGATAGGCAGCTACAGTGGACTAAACTCAAGCCCATATGATATACCAAGAGGTAACCAAAGTGAGGATAGACCAGTATACTTAGTATACTAACGGTAGACATGAGTCGGTACAACTTGAAGAGTCTACAAAGTGACTTGGTGACAGCGGGTTAGACAGGGTAACCTTCAGAGGACATGTTGGCGTAAAGTTAAGGAAACATAGTAAACGTTGCACCGGTCTTCGGGGTAACATTATATGTGATTGCGCGGACTCCCGAAGTGAATAAAGGCATAACAGGCTAAAGTTACCCTACCTTGGAAACATGATTACCCTACCTTAGGGACCCAGTTACCCTACTGAGGTACCCCAGTTACCCTACCTTCACCGACAAAGTCATCTGCGGACTTAGGGGGAAGTTATCCCACTATAGTGGGGCTCTTAGATGTTCATAGAGCCGCTTCGTAGGGCACGAAACGGGCTACTGACGGAGCAGGAGTGGTCCGAACCGCCTGTAACTTTCAGGGGATATTCCTAACACCCCCCTGCGGCCCCAGCGTTGGAACGGCGCGACAGCACTGTACGGCTGTGTAGTTGTGTGCTTCCTAGTAAAGTGAGATCCATAGGAACGCTCTCACAACACTGTACTATGAGTTGTGGCCGTCCAACCGACCAGAAGCTGTTCGCAGGATATATAAGGGGTGTAAGGGTGACCGCCTCCTGGGGCGCCACCTGGATAACACCTGGGAACCACCTACGGGCATACTTTGACCTCCGGGTAGTTGTATGGTTAACAGTAGAGGGCTTGGGGCTGACCGGGGAAGCTGCAAGGCTTCCAGGACAACCACCCCAAAGCTAGTCCCAGGCGACCCCGTGAACTGTAGCATTACCATGGGTTATTAGTGGACTCTAGAGGTGGGAGTCTTGTCACCATTTAAGAGGGTCCCGCATGGTTGACTGTGGGTAGCGCCCATGCAGTCAGGCAGCAGGAGATATCTTATCGTGGGAGCATGCAGTCAGGTTTAGAAGCTTAGTATAGCCAAGTAGATTTGCCGATGGACTGCGTAGCTTGTATAGACGAAACCACCGCTGGGCCAGTGAGTCCCAATGGATATTATCTCTACCGTGGGCATGGCGGTCGGCCACTGATATGCTACCGATAGGAAAGAGTTTTTGCTCATGCAGATGTAGTTGGAGAGACATCACCGAAGCACTTCCTATTTGTGGAGATAGTTAATATCCGAGCGGTCCGACTGCCTCCGAGTGTTAACTCACTCTAGGCGGGTGAGTTGGACAGCCCTGAGCTGAGCAGGGTGCTCGCAAAAGGTCAGAATGGTTGACGGGTGTCCTCTGGCTTTACATTATTCTACTTAACTAAAGCGAGAGACACCCTATTCTGATAACCAACGATCCTCGAGAGAACTTATTGAGTGAAGCTTTCAGGTTTAATGATATTAAGTTTTACCGCTTGACTGTACTTTGAATTATCTTTATCTTTATTTTGATCCTTACTTCTACTTTGAGTCTTCAGTGCGGTCGGAATCTTAGGATCCGACTTCCTACAGAGTGCCCCCGTTACACTGAGAAGGAACGGTAATGGATTATGCAGACAGTAAAACACGCATTGGTTTTCTCATTTTGTCAGCCTGGATCCGGATCATGCTGAGCATGCAGCCTTGCAAGGAATAGGCAGCAAGTCATGCCCAAAGTGTGAGGTTCCGTGTGAGGAGCTTGGGGGGGATCCACGGCAGATGTACAAGACCTGCGACTACATGCTATATAGAGAGAAAGCCTTGAGGCATGAACCAGCAGAAGCGGCTGGCATTGCAGAATACTTTCAGCGGTTTGGCATGAAAATAGGAAACAATGTATTCACCGGACTCGACCGAGTAAGCCCCGCGGACCTACACAAGCCGGACCTCTTGCACAATATCTACCTTGGCTTATTCAAACATATGATAGAATGGGTGGAAGGTTTCCTGAAAAAGCATAAACGGCAGCAGGCGTTCGACGATGCTTGGAAAGAAATTCCTCCTTACCCCAGATTCAGCGTACCAAAAAAGGCCTGTCGCAAAATCGCACGATAGCAAGGAAAGGAGATGCGCAATCTCGGCCGTTGTATTGCAGCAGTATTGGCGTCCGCATTGCAAAATCTGGACAGTTCTCAGTATCAGGATTTCAAGAGCGCTTTGAAGTGTGTTAGCGCCCAGGTGGACCTCACTCTTATGGCTCAATATCGCAGTCATACGCCAGACACACTTTCCTACATGGAAAGCTACCTGCAGACATTCCATCGGACAAAGGTCATTTTTCTTGAGTTCCGTCCCTCGAAGGCTACCCACGCTCAAGCAAATTGCCAGGATCGGGAGCTAAGGGAACCAATGCCAGATCAGCGTCCTAAAGAAGTCTACTATATAACCGTCGCTAATCGCCGTCCGCTGGCTGATCAAGAGAGGGTTGAAAGGTCTGATCGGCGGGCAGATTTGATACGGCGTGAGAACCACTTCAACTTCATCAAGATGCACTACCTGACTGACTTTGCCTCCCACGTACGGCGTTTTGCATCCATATCGATGTATTCAACTGAGATCGGTGAATTAGCACATAAGGATCAGATTAAAGATGGCTACCGCAGGTCAAACAAGAATGAAGCCGCACGACAGATCTTGTCGCACTATGGCCGCCAGCACGCCCTAGGAATAAGGTTGCAGACAATAGAAGCACTTTCGAAAGTTGAAGGTGTGATCGTGGTAGAAGATAGTGGGATGGAAATGCTGACTGTTCCAAGTCGCAGCACACCTCGCCGGGTGGTTAAAGGCTCTATGAAGAACACCAGCACGCTGACCGAATTATGCACAGCCCTCGATATCCATTATTCCAACATGCTGGAGGAGATACTGCGTTTTATCAGGCAGACTGCTGCGGATGACCGGCGGTTGCCTGCGACCCGGCCGAACTCGGGTTACTTCCTCTGGAAGGATTTGCTCAGCTTGAAATCCCAGTGCCCGACTTTCAGGAAACTGACAGGTTCCAGATCCACCGCACCCGCTGCACTGGAACCAAGGCATTCCGCAACGGTGGCTCTAGAAACAATTGGGTGTGGGTCCAGACTGGTGGGGAAGCGAACTATGGACATTTACAGGGACGCGTGGTGGCTCGGTTGCTAGCACTTTTCAAGATAAGAAATATTATAAGTGAGGCCGCAGCTGTCCATCGCCTGGTATTAGTTCGCATACTCGATCCGATCAATGGTGGCAGATTTCACATTCCGAGCAGACATATTCGAGTCGGTAACCGGATCAATGCTCGAGACATGCGAATAGTCAGTATAGGGGCAGTGATTGGACAGGGGCAGGTAATTCCTAGCGGTAAAAAGCAATGGATAGTGAATCACAGGACTGGTCTGAGGACGTTTAACGAAATATATTAAACTATTCTATCCAATTATGTACAGTATTTATTCGGCTGAGTTGAAACTGGGCACTTAAGGTGGCAGTTCACATATTGAGTGTCCGGCTTCAACTTGGCCGGGGGAGTACTACACAATCCGCGGCTATTTAAGGGAATGTTTTAAATAGGAAGAATTGTTCTGCATGAATATACGGCCAAGTTGAAGCTGTACGCTTAAGGTGCCAGTGCCCATATTTAGTGTCTGGCTTCAACTCGGCCAGGGAAGTACTACACGATCCGTGGGCATTTAAGGCAATGTTTTAAATAGGTTGAATTGTTCCACACGAATATCCGGCCTGGTTGAAGCTGGACACTTAAAGTGGCAGTTCCCATATTAAGTGTCCGGCTTCCACTCGGCTGCAGGAGTCATACATGATTCGCGGGTATTGAAGGGAATGCTTTAAATAGGAAGAACTTTTCCGTATAAATATACAGCCAAGTTGAAGCCGTACACTTATAGTGGCAGTCCCCATATTGAGTGTCCGGCTTCCACTCGGCTGGAGAAGTACTACATGATCCGTGGGCATTTAAGGCAATGTTTCAAATAAATTGAATTGAATAGGCGGCCAAGTTGAAGCTGGCGACTTAAGGGAGAGATTCCCATAGAAAGTGTCCGGCTTCAACTCGGCCACCTGAGTTTTGCGGATGATTAATGTGAAACAATGCTCTCCTGTGGGAAGGAAAGTCAACCAAAGTAGGGGGTCTGCATGGCGGCCGCGCCGGGCATCTTGTGAACAGTAAGGGAATTATCATGATGGAAGTGACAGTAGGGTGCAGACCAAGAAAAAAGAGACGTAGGATGGCAGCGGACGGAAGCCGATGGAAGCGGACAGATCTAGGTCGCTAGAGGTGTGAGGGTAGCAGAGATGGTCGCCAGACGCGCGCAAACGCAAGGAGTAGGCTGGAGGCCAGTAGACGACTCGGAGAGGATAAGGGGGCGGATACAAGGGGGAGGCACGAGGAGGGGGTGGGGCCGCAACAAGCTCGTCGGACCCGGTGGAGGGAGAGTGGGGGGTCCGGGTGGACCAGATGCAAGACATGAAAGACAAAGAAGGCATGGGAGATCCAGGAGGACCGGACACAAAGAGCGGACGCTATTCGTCCCAAAGCGGGCTCTGTCCTTCCGGAGAAAAAGGTTTTTTTGCTGATGTATCTAATTTTTAATATTATACTCTTTATTTTTATTGAGTGTTATTCATACTTTAAGTATGTTAAACCTATCATAGTCTAGTTCTGAAAGAGCAGATATAAACTAGAAAACTTGTTTATGAGCATTGGCTTAATATGTTTTTTCTTTGCAGCATTGGCTTAATATATTTTTTCTTTGCAATGCGAAGAATATTAAGAAGTATAAGTAGAAAATAAAAAAGAGGCAACCAAACTTCATATTTTTAATGTTAGGTTAATAATTTGATATTCTTAATTTATGAAGCCAAGTTGTAATAAAATAACTTAGCAAAAGTGTTGATAATTCTCCCAGTTTCATACTAAAAATAGGCAGATGATAAATTTTTTAACTACTATTATCTTATTAGATATTTATTTGTCTTTTTCTAAATTCATGATTCAATCCTATTCCACTCATGTAATATCCTATTATTAATTTCAAGTACGCTGATTACTACCTGCAAGTCTCATAGGCCTGTAAAGTTCCAACTCATCAAGATAATTGTATTAGCAACTGCTTACCAACAATCATTCAATATTTGATCAGCTGTAACATAATAACTGAGTACCAGGGGACTGGGTAAATTGCTGAAGGGTAATCTTAATATATAAAATAACTACTATATATTTTTTGGAAAGTTTTCCATACTGGTTTAATAGAGAAGCTCTGTTAAAAACAAAAAAACAAAAAGGTCAATTTTTGGTAGTAAAAGTGTCCAATTGCTAGGATTTTTTCTTAGTGACTTTAGGATATAAGGATCATGGTGGCTATTATGTTCAGGATTGCTACACTTTTTTGGTCAAAAATAGGTTTATGATTGGTTTTCTAGAAGTATAGGTAGAAATCTCTTAACTCTTTGCTTATTGTGTAACTTTGCAAACAGATTAGACTATTTCTCTTCACAAATCTTGATATATTTTTTCTATAATAATGGTAATCTCATTTCTTAAAGTCTCAATTGATATGTTTCAGACTTTTCAAGCTAAAATGTTATTAGCTTTAAACAAATAATCAGCGATTTCTTATAAGTTAGCTATTGCTTTTTTCTTTTATAAAATTCAAGAAGAATATTCATACCTAACTGAAGGTTTGTATACTAGTATTAAGGAAGAGTTTTGAATTTGTCCTGAAAGGCGGAGAGAGAGATTAATGGTAATCTGAGAGGTATTTATGTATATGATAACCAAACTTGCATGTATTTTATATTTCGATAACATTTACCATTTATTTTCCAATCAGATCAGATTTCCTGATAAATTACCTTGACAATTATCATAAGAATAATTATTATCATACTTATGATAGACGTTATGATCTCAGCGATAATCTCATTGCCAAGACCGCCCGCCAAGGTTTAATCCCCAACCTCATCCTCAGTCCGCACCTAAACCATCCCACCCACAACCCAACGAAATCATGGCGGGCGGACACCACCAAGAAGGTAGCCAACTCCCGCCCCCATTCCTTCTCCTTCTCCTCCGCCGACCGGACTAAATTACTAACGAACAAGCGACAGTCCTCCATCAGGACCCCGCACTCATTAAATACGCCCGTCAGCTTCCCCCGCTCCACGAAGGTCCCATCAATTACTAATCCCCACCCTACAGAACTGAACGCAAACCGCTACAAGTACTTCAGATGGAATGCCCGCACAGCCAAGATATCCTTCATTTACGTTATTCTTATACCCGGCGCGCTGATGACAATGGCGTTGAAGACCGAAGTTTGTGCCCCACACTGCCTCCGCCGATCTATCCCAGGAGGGGGTAGAAATAAGGAAAGTGGCTAATTGATATCTATATCAGGGAAAATACAACCTCCGCGGCAAGCGACGTGGCGATATTCCGCAGGATTTCTGAATCTGTTCCGCTCAGAGAGGTGGCATAGGGGGTACTGTGGGAGGAGAAACCAGGTTAGACAAAGTGATGGGTATGGCAAATGAACCGCTACCGACACACCGGTACTCACTCGTTTCAGTCGTAATCGCACAATCCAATTTGTGAAAAAAATAAAAATAAATAAATATTAGGCATATCACAAATAGTTTAACCTGTTCCCATTCGCCCCTTTTTTCTTTTTTACCCGATGATAAGGGGAACCCATTATATCATAATGCTATTGCGAAAGCATTGCTGCCGTTCCCGGAAGGCGCGGGATGTACTCCCGCCGGGTTAGGCCTAGCATAATGCATAGCAGGCCCGCCCGTCCTCCTCTCGATGTACCGTATGTTGTCATATCGTCGCTTTCCTCTGCCCCACCTCTCCCCACCTCTCCCCACCTCTCCCCACCTCTCCCCACCTCTCCCCACCTCTCCCCACCTCTCCCCACCTCTCGCACTCTCCCGCAAGCCCCCCCCGCACCATACTCCGCCCCCCTCCTCCTAAACGCCCTCCTAATTGGCTACCTCCCGTAAGCAAGTAATCGAGACAAAGCACTCATATTCGCCAACCCACTACTGGCACTGGCTGACTAGCCAACTGGCATCCGGGGGTCCAGACCCGCCCCTGCGCTGTGCTTGTCTCATGGGTGGAGCTGAACCCATCACTGAGTGTCGCAAGCAAGCAACCTTCTTGTAAAGAAAGAACCAGCCAGCTGATGCAAGGAGATTTTTCTTCTTCTACTCGAGTAATTTGTTTTATTGCTCGTGTGCGCTCAGGCCTTCTGGATGGATGGCAGGTGTCCTTGATTGGTGGGTTGTTCTAGAATGGTGGGGGGTGTTGTGTCATAACAGCTCACTCGGTGCACAGCAGCGGGCGGCATTGGTTAGGGAAGGGAGGGGGGGAGCCTAGGGGCTGGGATAATGTAGAGGGGGGGAAAGGTCGGGTCAGGGGCGATGCACGTACGTGTGCAGGCGCAGCACGATCGAAAGAAAGAAAGAAATGTTGCGGAACCAAAATGCTCCTCTAGACCTCTCCTAGGAGGAGGACGCACGCAGATATTTTGCGGCGAAAAGATCAATGATTAATAGCGCTTAGAACAATTACTGACTTATGGCCCCAGCTGTCACAATCCCGTTTTCGTTGCCATACAAAGTAGAAAGAAAAAAGAAAGCTGCGCTATTCGCCGTACCTAACTGCCCTCCCGGGAAGTAGGTAATGAAACCCCTTCCACTGAAAAGTCTCCTCTAAAATCAACAAAGTAAAAGGACAACAGTAGGGATATAATATATACGATAAGGGAACACGAAAGGAATGCTAATATTCATAAGGAAGGTTTTATAGTGAAGTAAAGGAGAGAATCGGTTCGGATCGTTAGATATATGTGGAGAATGCCGGGGTTTTTTTCCACCTTTCCTAGCTGGGCCCCAGGCCCGTTTAGGACATATAGCCACCGGATGGAAGTGTTACAAATATAGCGCTTAATATTGCGGAAGCAATAACGGCAACGATCATGCTTTGCAAAAATATCGCATCTTGTATTTGACGTAACGCTGGCTCTTCAATCCAGACCTGTCTGTCGAAAATCTTTCGAATAGGGTTGCGATTATCATACTGGGCCCTCCAGGGCTAACGATGTCATTAGCAAATAGCTAAAGTGTCAATCCAATGATGACTTACTTCATCTTCGTAGCTATTTGGGGTTGCTAGAGATTCAAATGATTCCTTAGATTCGAAGGAGTCTCTACCCTCATCTGCCCATAGCTCCCTTTATTTGAGGAGTTAGTCGGCTCTAATACTACTTCTAGGGCTAAAACAGCTTACCAAGGACGGATATGGCGGGCATGCAGGCCATGGAGGACAACACACATTCCCTTATACGCAGCGAACAAAGTTGCTATACCAATGATCCACGCTATAGCAGCCATTGCTCTCCACCCCCGAAAGCGATTGCTGAGAGTGAGCAGGATGGCAATCATCAATCCGGCAAGGATGGTGCCCGCTCCAAGGCAGCGAGCGAAGAATACTCTAGGAGCATTTCCATTGCAGATGCTCCATCGGACAAAGTTCGGGTGAGCCTGGTAGCGAAGCGCATCTTCAACGGTCTTCTTAAGGGGATCGAAGACATTAGGATGGGTTGTGTGAGAAATTCCGTAAAGGGCTGCTACACGATCGCGGGAGGAAACGTTGAGTTCGCGGGGACCACCCTCGGCGATGTAAATGGCGACCACCCGAGTTACCTCCTCACGGAATGGGTGAACACTAACTATTGTTTCGCCATAATGTTAGCCAATAATTAACTTTACTTAAGCTTATTATGGGGGCGGGCTATCAGGGGGCTATCTCAAGGAACAATGGCTGAACATACATGGCTGCCATCCCATCCCAATGGACTGATATGCCTCAGCCGCTATCTGCTTGTGATTAATCTTGTTCAGTCCCACACTTTCAAAAGTTGAGAAAGGTTCAATCGCCGAGCTCCCGGGTTCGTAGCCAGAATCCCCAGATGAGTGGGGTGTGCGCGGTGGGGTAGTAAAGGGATTGGCCATTGTTGGGTTCGGGGCGGCGAGTTGTTGAGAGGGGCTAGAGAAAGCACTAGATAGTATTGGAAATGCTGCTCGCCAGGCTCTCCTGGTATTTCCTTTGTTCTTAGTTAGCTTCCGGGGAAGTGCTGTGGAGTCGGGCATATGGATATGGCTCCGGGCGTGTGTTTGTGGAAAGCATTT
>Ga0307517_10014944_pt1 | contig 10367 bp, 15 predicted proteins | sample 23_EM_MG_FD_194515 | JGI IMG/M metagenome (GOLD analysis project Ga0307517, IMG submission 194515) | Populus trichocarpa ectomycorrhiza microbial communities from riparian zone in the Pacific Northwest, United States - 23_EM | ecosystem: Host-associated > Plants > Roots > Unclassified | place...
AGACAAGCTGAACCGAAGGCGGCGCGGGGAACACGTCGCCGATTCCGAAGTATGCCAGTTTTTAACCGAGGCTTCTACGAAGATCATTCCAGCAAAACACCGTGTCACTGGGCGACATTCCAGTCGTCAAGCAGGGTTTATCTGACCAAAAGCTCCGTTGTACAAGCCAGACTTCACACGGTCTTTGCCTCTGGGAGGGGTAGTTGGCAAAAAAAGGTGGAACGCGGAGAACAGAATCTCACTCGTCGCTTGCTCGGGCGCCGCCGGCGAGAAATGATATACAATGGCTTCCCGTGTTTCTCCCGGTGCTCTCGCCTTGAAGGTTCAAAGAGTGGATGACGATCCGCAAGGCTACACCGAGTGTGGAATCTCGCAATCCTTGAATATTGAAGAAAATGGCGGGCTGGGGTAAGACGACTGTCTGATGGGAGGAGTGTCTGGCGCGACCAGGAGAACCCGCACACACCCCACACTCAGGAACAAATTTCAACCGTTTCGCTGGTGTCCTTGTCCCATTGTTGGGCAGAGAACGACGGTCCGCGGTCCCACACAGAACGGTGCACCTGCGCCGACGTGTTGAACCTCCTCGTGGCCGATGGAGACGGGAAGGACCTGCTACATTGAACAAACAGCTGCGTGCTATGGGTCGTGCAGATATATTATGAGGTGACGTTCGCAGTCAGGAAATGGTCCAATACTTGTGGTTCAGGACGAGCTAGCGCACAGTCTTCAATGAAAGAGGCCGAGTGGAAAGCGGAGACATAGGATGCGGTTCACCCAGGTGACGAATGATACAAATGGGTCACCGTAAATGCCAATAAAACCGGAGAATTACAGACGAAGAGTAGGAGGTCATGGTTGCGACTCCTTGATCAACTTCTCGATGCTATCTAAGAGGCTCAACATCTCCTATAGAATGGGGTTGTTCAGCAAGCCGATATTTCAGGATTGGATGGGAACGCACAGCATTTTTAGGTTCGAATTGCAGGCCGACGTTAACAGCATCCCGCGCTTCCTCGTATTCTTGTAAACCGATGAGAGCCTTGGCTTTGCGGAAGTGACCCTTGCTCCATTGACGCTTGAGGTTGATAACATGTTCGGCATCTACGAGTGCACTGAGGAAGTCACCTGCTTCCAGGAAGGTGACAGAACGGTTCGACAAGACTGTCGCCAATTCTTCCCTCATGACCTGATTCGACTCCCACAACGGTCGCTGCACGGCAATGCTAGCAGCCATGGTGTATCGCTGGAGAGCCAACTCGTACTTTTTGGCTTTGAACAGGGACTAGATGCGGTGCTTAAATGTTTGGCAGTCATGTCACAGCACAACAAAACGGACACACGTTTCCTTCCTCCTTGGTCCCGTTGATCACATGCGAAAGTTTCTGGGAGACGACGGTTGGGGGTGGAGGGCACCGGAGGTTCGGGTTCGCCGACAGCAGTTTGGAGAGTCTGTTCATGCGAGTAAAGTCTAAGCCATTATCTTCATCGACCTCCTCCGAGTTTGCTCCTGACAGGACAAAGGTGTTATCTGGACCGCCGAGCTTGAGGTTCACTGGTTTGAAGTCGGCGTCGATGACTGCCTGGAGAACGGGGTCTGGGGGAGGCTGCACCATCACCTGAGGCTGAGCCATATCGAGGATGTTTTGTAATGAAGAACAGCAAGCGTGGCACTCTGCACTCGTTAACCATTTCCTTATAAGGCAGGCAGGGACCCCGTAAACAGGAAAAAAAAAGTGGCCGGGGTCCGCCATCGCTTAGTGTGCAAGAGCGTTTGTTTTTTTTTCCTCTTCTCTTCTGTAACGGTGATCATCACCACCTAGAAACCTTCGCCTTCCAACGTCCTGTCTCTTAGACAAACCAAAGTTTTCACCCAGAATCCTCGTCAAAAGTATCCGCTTAATATGACCAATGGGCCTGTAAATGGATCTACTCCGCTCGAGAGCGATTTCGGTGCGTCCACCCTTCCAGCTGGCGCGACACTCGTCTGATTCCTTTTGTCACTAACAGCCTCTCTCGGCATAAACGGTGGGAGAACTTACGTTCCTCCTCATATGAGAAACCAGCAGCGGGCTGCCTCCACACCCTCTCTTCCCGTCACTGGGTGAGTACAATCGTGTCCTATCACACCTGTCATCATGTTGACTCTCCCCTTCCTAGGAACGGCTGGAACGACTCCCGTTCTTCTACACCCTCTATTCGTAATAGCGACGCCTTTTCTAGACCACCTGTCAACGACAGAGCCTCTCGCAGCGGCCATGTCACACCTGACCGGGGAGGTGGCAACAGGTGGGGTGGGGATCGACCCCAGTCTGCCGGCGGTTGGGCCGTCCCTCAGAAGGAGTATCGCGGCGGAGGAGGCGAAACGCCCTTTGGTTACGGTACTTGGAAGGACGGAGTTCACGTTGTAGGCGCGCGTAACAATCGTTTGGAGAAGGAGCTCTTTGGTGACCCCGACGACCCTTCCAAACAACACACCGGTATCAATTTCGAAAAGTATGACGATATCCCCGTCGAGGCTACCGGTGCCGGAGTTCCAGAGCCCATCACCAGCTTCGCGAACTCCCCGCTCGACCCCGTACTCTTGGAGAACATTTCCTACTCTCGTTACAACACACCTACCCCCGTCCAAAAGTATTCGGTCCCTATCGTAGCGGTTGGTAGAGATTTAATGGCCTGTGCCCAGGTATGCCCAATTCCTCATTTCATTCTCTTCCAGTCGCTCACCTCTAAGCGCATCAGACTGGCTCAGGTAAAACCGCCGGCTTCCTCTTCCCCATCCTTTCCGCTTCCTTCTCCCAGGGTCCCCGCCTTCCCCCCATTGATGCCGGCGTTCCAACCTACAATCGCGCCCGCAAGGCCTACCCCACCGCCTTGATCCTTGCTCCCACCCGTGAATTAGTCAGCCAGATCCACGACGAGGCTCGCAAATTTGCTTATCGTTCGTGGGTCCGTCCCGCTGTCGTCTACGGCGGTGCCGATATCAACACCCAGTTGCGTCAAATCGAGAGGGGTTGCGATCTTCTAAGCGCCACACCCGGACGTCTCGTTGATCTCATCGAGCGTGGGCGTGTCAGTCTTTCCAACATCCGTTACCTTGTCCTTGACGAGGCAGATCGCATGCTCGACATGGGTTTCGAGCATCAAATCCGTCGTATCGTTCAGGGAGAGGATATGCCTGGCATTCACGACCGCCAAACCCTCATGTTCAGTGCTACCTTCCCTCGTGACATCCAAATTCTCGCCAAGGATTTCCTCAAGGACTACGTCTTCCTCTCCGTCGGCCGTGTTGGCTCCACCTCCGAAAATATCACCCAGAAGGTCGAGTACGTTGAGGACCATGATAAGCGCTCTGTCCTCTTGGACATCCTTGCCATGGAGCCTCAGGGTGGCCTGACTCTTGTGTTCGTCGAGACCAAGAGGATGGCCGACATTCTATGCGACTACCTCATTGCCAACAACTACCCTGCCACGTCTATTCATGGTGACCGAACCCAGAGGGAGCGTGAAACGGCCCTCCAAACTTTCCGTCAAGGTCGCACTCCCATCATGGTTGCCACCGCCGTTGCCGCTCGTGGTCTCGATATCCCCAACGTTACCCATGTAATCAATTACGACCTCCCCTCCGACATCGATGACTATGTTCACCGTATCGGTCGTACTGGTCGTGCCGGTAACACTGGTGTTTCCACCGCTTTCTTCAACCGTGGCAATAAGAACATCGTCCGTGACCTCATCGAGCTTCTCCGTGAGGCAAACCAGGAGATCCCTGGTTGGCTCGAGACCATTGTTCACGAGAATGCTTTCGGAAACGGCGGTGGCTTCCGTGGCCGGGGTGGACGCGGGCGTGGTAGGGGTAGCGCCAGCAGGGATTACCGATCCGCCAGCAGCAGCGGTGGTTACGGAGGAAGGAACGGTGGTGGCGGGGGCGGAGGCGGAGGCGGAGGCGGAGGCAGTTACGGTGGTCCTCAATATGGTGGTGGAAGTTCATACACTACTGGAGGTGGAGGAGGATGGTGGTAAACCCGACAATCGATGCTGGTCCGATCAAATCCTGAACCCCTCGCATGAACTTGCCTTCCCAGCATCATCCAACAAATTTCCCCTTTCGCTCGTCACATCCCGGTTTTCTTCGGCTCGTTTTCCTGGACTCTGTGCGCTGCTCTCATGACCCATCGCTGGCTTTGTCTCGTTGCTCATCTGCTCATTGGTTGTTTGTTTTGGCCCTATCATTATTGTCTTGTCCTTTCAGAAATCTGGCGTGCATACTTTCCACTTCATTCCCTCATCTCCCATTTTGTTCTGGCATACACACTACCCTACACGTCCTGTCTCTGCCCGCCTTTTTATGATCTGCTAATTCCTAGACGTCTTCGGGGCCTTTTTATGATTATGAGCAGTATTATTGTTACACATTTCGTCGGTCGACGTTTCGCGATACCCGCTTCTCTTTTGCGACACGCAGTCGGACGTTGTTTTGTCTTCCCCTAGTAGCATTACGAGGCAATCTGTTGTATAGAGCATCGCATACACACTCACATTTCTGTACCTACTATACTCTATAAACCACATGTCTTTTTTTCCGATGGGATCGATCGTACACGGACGAGTTGATGGAATGTCGCCCCGCCTGGATATCCCGTTCTGGGTTTGCTATCATCCTTTTGAAGCGATACCACCACGTCCTGAACGACCTGAGTGGGATTTCAGAGAACATCGTACACAAATCCAAACGCAAATCCTCCAGAACAATTCCGTTTTTCGCGACCTCCCCTCCAAAGTTGTTATGTACAGAACATCCGAGTCCTCCCCGATCTTTGACGTGCCAGAATTCCCTCCCCCCAGGAGGGTCAAACCCCTACCAAAACGAAAGCGTATACACCCTCCATCCGAATCCGACTACGATTCCAAGCGGACGAATGGTTACCCGACTCCGGCCATCGTCATCCCGCGAGCAGCCGCTCCCGCTCAACCTCGCCTGTCTTCCACCACTGCATCTTTGCGGACCTCGCTTCCAGGCCGGAAAGATGGCGGTACGAACCCTTCCGAGAGCGTTGGCGCTCAAGCTGACAGGATCTCCGCCCAATTGGACTACTACAAGTCTACGATCCTAGGTGGCCCTCTAGCCAATCCACCGGAACGACAGCAGCAGGACCTTTACGACGACGACGCCCCTCGGAAGAAGGTAGCCACCCAGGACACTACTGGGTTCCCCAGTATTCATGACATTCCGTTGGCAGCCTTTGGGATTTACATCCCGAATTCCAACTCTGGTCCCGTCGCCGATGGCTCGGAAGGGGTTGATGAGGATCATGGAGAAGGGGATTACGTCGACCACCTCCAACAGCACGGGAACACAAAGAAGAGGAAGGTTCCTGCGAATATGTCTGGAGGTGGGAGGCACGGACATCGTGGGGACGCCGGGTCGGGGGATAACTCTGGCGCGGAAGACGATGACGGGCATGGTGGGTTTGGGGGAAGCGGAGGTCTCGGTGAGATCAGTCGTGGGGTCCCTACCGGACGGCCTTTCGAGTATGATCACCCTTCTCAGTCTGGCGACCAGGGTCCCCCATCCCCCTCCTCTACTTCGGGTTCGGCTCTTTCGTTTCTTCCGGGACGGAAACTGAAGATGAGCGCTGCCACTCGGGCTGGACTGCAGCATAAGGAGGTCCTGAAGAGTAGGAAGAAGCAGTTGGCTGCTGTCCTCGGTGCTCTGTCTCACGGAGATACTCTTGCTTTGGACCAAGCGTTGTCTGCGCGGTATCCTTATGGCTTGCCCGGCGAGCTCAAGGGGGCCCTGGTGTCTCCGAAGACCAGGCTTTCTAAACGGAAAGGACCTCGTATACTCAGGGAAATGAGGGCTAAAAATGTCAATGGAGCAGAGAATACCGACTCCGGTTTTCCCTCTGAAGATTTCTTGTTCGCCCATGACAGTGCTAGTGAGTGTCCAGCTGAGCGCGTGCATATACACTGGTGTCTGATGATGGCCTCTCAAAGCTTCGGACCGTCTCAAAGCGACAAGGGAAGAGGTGGCAGTCCTCCATAGCAAATTTGAGGCCGAGCTAGCCAGACAGGCAGCGAAATCTGAAGCTTCGAGGCAGGCAACCACTGCTGTCAGCACCACCAGCTCTAACTTGAAGCGCTCGGCCCCAAGCAACAAACAGCCCGCTCCTGGAAAGACCTCTAACGCTAAATCCGCCGACCCTCCCCCCGAGCCCCCCGTGTCCACTAAGAAGGGAAAGAAAAAGAAGAGGTCCGCGTTGGCTAACGCCTCCAATCCTCATCATCTCCGAAATTATGTCCCCTCCCGGCTCCCGAATTCTGGGCAGGCGAATTCTACCCAAAACGCCAACCCTCAAAACTACCTCAGCCCACCTCCCCTCCAATTCCTATCGGCCCGTCTTCCACCTCGGCGAAAGCGATACGGGGGCGCTGACACGGCTCCCGCCCCATCGACTTTGGCGAACCCTGCGGACGAGTGGATTTGCCCGTTCTGCGAGTACAAGTTGTTTTATGACGACGAGGTGGAGTACCAGCGGGCGATCAGGAACAGGAAGAAGGTTTTGAAGAGGCGGAGGAGGGCACAGGAGAGGGCTGCGGCGGCTGCGAGCGGAAAGTCCGCGTCGAACGCTGCTGCCACCCCGGAGAGGAATGATGCTGCTTATGATGATGGGGACCGTGAGGTGGAGTACGAGGGACCCTATGCTAAGGATGCGGCCCAGGAACAGAGTAAGCCTCCGCGATGGAAGGCGGCGAATAGCACGGTTGATGAAGGATCTGGGGCAGCTACGACCGGCAGTGGTGCATAGTCACGATCCCCGTCTTTTGCCCCCCAACCCCGCTCCTGTGTTTCTTCCCTTGTTTCCCTCTTTCTCCTCTCCACTTCATTCCTTGTTTCCCTACTTCCCACACACCCCTTTTTACCCTAACCTCGCGCCACTTGTCACTCCCGCCAGTTCAGATGCCAAACTTCCCATGGAAATCCATTCACCCATTTCACGTCTGAAGTCTTTCGCCCTTACCCACGCTCGGTCCCGACTGCCTTACGCTCCTTAGATTTCCACATATCCTGCGATACATGGTTTTGCATTTGTACAGTATATGCACGTCCCCCCCCCCCTCTACAACCCATTTTCCACTCCTTCACACTTTGGATGGTGGTGCATTTTATTGTCACAGAAATATTATCCGGTTATCTCGCGTCCCCAGCACGATTTTGCCGGTAGCTTCGGAGAAGGCACATCGTACAACTTCATCTGGGAGGTGATTCCAGGAAGATTTCAGTCATTCGGCTGAAGCATGATTCTTTGGGACGGTTCGCTCACCATTGGGGCTCTGGGATTTGATAATGAAAACGTCGCTTGTTCGTTCGATTCGGGGAGCGATTTTGCGTAATTCTCGCAAGTCGTCGCCAGACTCCATTGGTACACCTGCAAGGCCGCTTTGATCGAAAGACGCCGCGACAACGAATCTCTTAAGCTGGTTGGGTGAGCGTTCAATCCAAATACCGCGCTTCCCCTCTTGACCTAGCCACGCTCCTAACTGCACCAGGCGTGGACTACCCACCCGTGGTTTACCCAGCTCGTACACGCCAATGAGATCGATGCCCACCGTAGCTCTGGGCCCGGAAGGTATATAGTCCGGGTTATAGATCGTGACGCGGAAGTAGAAGAAACCTACGACCGTCTGGTATGCGAGGATGTAGACGATGAGTGAATTTTCGGGAGATTCTGGGTTGGGTTGCGGTTCAGATAACGAGGCACCTGTGAAGACCACCTCTGGGGATTTTAGGTGGAAGCGGTGGGGATCTGGGAGGTGTCCTGAGGTGGGTCGTCCGTCTGCGTCGGGAAATGGAGGGACGTAGAATAGTTCTATCCATCTAGATTTGAAGGATAGAATATAATCTCCAACCAGGCGTACGCCAAGGACAGGTTCCTAGTCATCGCATTTGAGAACGTTTTTGTCTGGGGGAATTACACGCGGAATGTACGCACAAAGGCATGATCACGGTCCGCCCTTGATGTGCTGATTACGACCGACTGGTTGTGACTCCAGTCACGGATCTGGATGTCAGTGCCAAGGAGTTCCGTGATTACTGCCCTTCTGGAGGGGTCTAAGGTGATTGTCCCAATGTTTGGGTGAGGGATAGCCATAAACTCTGTAAGTTGGAGGGAACCGCTCCCCGGCCCCGCTAGATGCGCCCGCAATATCTGCAATGTGGACGGCTCCCTAAAAGTGGTAATCAAAATACGCCCTACGGATCCTCACGCCACGCAGCTACTCACCTCCGAAGCCCGATGATAATGTCACCCTGGTGAGGGTCCACGGCGACTGTGGCGGCCCAGGTTCGATCCTGAAAAGAGTGCGACGTCAACTCGCATAACTTTGGGGGGTTCTCTTCGGTATCCCAGATGGTAGGTGGACCGGTCGCTGGAACGGATACGACCCATCGGTCGTCCAGAAAGTCCAGGAGGCGGATGCTGGAGTGTCCGTCCATCGTGAAAAGCACCAAGCCATTCTCACGCCACTTCAGCCACCGGCGTTCAGCTATGAAGGAATGCAATACGGCACTTTTGAGTTCGGGGTACGAAAAGCTGTCCAGGTGACGGGTCCTCAGAGCTCGTTGTAGTGGCGGGTTGAGGTGGCGGAGTATGCCCCTCCAGAGGAGTTTGTCCTGACTAAGACTATACAGGGATTTTTTGGTCTGGTTGGGCCTGGTAAGCTTGCGGGGGGTTTTGGTTTGCCGGGCGTGAAACGCACCCTCCTCAATGCCAAAATATCTCTGATCTCGAGCAAGGATGCAATACGGAGGATTAGCTCTCGTGGTAGGTCTGGTAGCGCCAAGCCAGCCGTGGTTGCTTCATCGACTGGTGAACGTGCCACCACCCTAGGGTCGGACATGGAGGAAGGTCGATGGTGGTACCGCCCAGGAATTACCCGAACAACACATTCCAAGTTTTGATCCGCGCTTGCAACCTTTTTTCCACGGAACTATGATCACCTTCACCTCATTCCCAAAACCAAAGGATTCGTTCTCCTACGCGCCCCCGAAATTCGCTGCCGTAGGTGAAAATGACATGGACATCGATGCTTATGAAGACGACGACGACGGAGAGGACTTTGATAGCGGGACGAAGTTGACTTGTCCGGGAGAACCGATCACCTCGTCCCATGCCTACATGCGGTGCGTTATTCTCTCTACGCTTTGGGCACCGAAATCGTGTTGAAGTTCAATCCAAGCGTAGTGGCCATGGGACTTTTATCGATCAAGACAACGTGATATCTTCTGTGGCTGGGACCATCGAACGGGTTAACAAGCTCGTTAGTGTTCGCGCAATCAGGACGAGATACAATCCTGAAGTGGGAGACCTCGTTGTTGGACGTATCACGGAGGTATGATGCATTCTCGACCTTCGGTGGGATATGTGCCGCAACGTCCATTTCAAGGTCCAACCACGGCGGTGGAAGGTGGAAGCAAACTCTCGCCAAGATGCAGTTTTGATGCTTTCGTCTATTAACCTGCCAGGTGGTGTTCAAGTGAGCGAATCCGCGCTAGGTATACCCCAGAGCTGATTGTGTGTTCGTAACAAAGCGGAGGAAATTAGAGAGTGATGAGCTGCAAATGCGCCAGTTTTTCGAAGAGGGAGACCTTCTGGTAGCAGAAGCACAAGCATTTTTCGCCGACGGTGCGATGTCACTGCACACTCGCTCGTTGACATACGGAAAGGTACCTTCCTGTATATTGTGTTCCGGTGTTGAAGACTCTCACCGTCATCCAGCTTCGGAATGGGCAACTCGTCTGTGTGCCTCCGATTCTTATCAGACGGCTCAAGTCGCACTTCGTCTCGCTACCCTGTAACGTAGACCTCATCTTGGGGTTGAACGGGTATATCTGGGTCAGCAAACACATCAACCAAAATCGACAACCAGGGGAAGAAGGGCTGGGTGCAGAATCTGTGTACTCGAATCAAAACGAAGTGAGTCTACGTTCAAGAGAGATCCACAAGCCTTTGCACTCAAAACTTTCCAGGCGATCGACGCACCGACTCGAGCGGCTGTGTCCCGCGTCACTAACCTCATCAAAGTGCTCGCCAGTCATTTTGTGCCCCTGTCAGATGCGATCCTCCTTGAAGCTTATGAATGGGCAGTTGAGAACGACGTGGAGGTTAAGGACCTGATGCAACCAGATGTTTGCGAAGCACTGATAGCTACGGTTGGTACCAACGGATGAGAAATATAATGCATTGGTCTTGTCCCACAGTATTGCTGTTTAATAGTCACTGCTCAAGAGGTCTTGACTGTCTATCCTCAAAGAGTCATCCTCGTCGACCTCAGTCGCCACCTCCTCTTCGTCTTCTTCCTCTTCG
>Ga0307517_10014945_pt1 | contig 10366 bp, 5 predicted proteins | sample 23_EM_MG_FD_194515 | JGI IMG/M metagenome (GOLD analysis project Ga0307517, IMG submission 194515) | Populus trichocarpa ectomycorrhiza microbial communities from riparian zone in the Pacific Northwest, United States - 23_EM | ecosystem: Host-associated > Plants > Roots > Unclassified | place...
GAAAGGTAGACTATTTGGAAAGAAATATTCAGTAATAAAATTTTGACTATAGTTTTTGTGTGTTGACCTTATTCGATATAATTTTGTGTTGTCTATTCTTGAAATATTTCTTGGGTTGTTTTTTATCTGTGTCAATTTCCAACTTAATTTTTAATGCAAAATAAGAATGTTTCGATGTTATGAATGTATTTTTTGATATTTTTTTTTAATTGAGAAATAGAAAGATGACATCTACACTTAATAGAATAAATTGAAAAATATATTAATTAACAAATAAAAAATTATTGTTAACGTTAATGAAAGACTAAAGCGAAAAGTTGATCTTCCTTTTAAGAAGTAAAAGATAGATGCATATACAGATATTTTACTCCAACTATTCCTTTTATTTTAAAATTTTTCTTTAAAAAATTTATCTTAGAAGTTAATTTTGGTCGCTAAATACATTTGATTTCATTTTTATAAATGTATCGTGCAAATAAAACTTATTTAACTAAAATTTAAGAGAAAAAAGTTTAAAGATAAATTATAATTTTTTTTGAAGTATTATGAAATTATAGAAACAATTCACAAAATTAATCATTAAAAAAAAACTAAACTAAACAGTTTATAAAAAAAAAATGAGAGAGAGAGTATTAATTAAGATTTAAATTAAAAAAAAATCAATTCTATGCACCTGACCTAAAATAAAAAGGTGAGGCCCATATATTTGATTTAGTTTTTATTATTATTACTATTATTATGATAAAAAAATCAAGGTCTGAGTTTTTGGACCTCAAAAATTCATTTTTTTCAACTTGGTTGACAAAAAAAAAACACCTTATAAACCTCAATAAAAATATTTTTGACCCTAAAACACTCTCTAATCCATTTAAAAATATAAAATTAAATCAAATAAAAAAATCGCAGGTCTCGATTTACTTTTTCCAGCATATTAAAGGAAAAAACTATCTTTATTGAACTCTCATCTTTAAAACAAACTCATTGACACCAAGTTTGATATGTTTTGTAGCCGGTCAAATACTTTATCTCTCTTTTCCTAGTTTTAATGACTTCTTTTTTTTCTCAACATCGAGGGACCAAAACAGACATAAAAATAAAAATTCAAACTCAAACATAAAAACCTAAAATAATAGGGATCAACTATATATAATTTGAAACTTTAGGGGCTAAATTAAAGTTTTCCTTGTCTTTTATTTTTTTATTTGGTCATTGTTCTTTCAAGTTTTTGGTTAATTATAATCTAAAATTATATTACGTAGAATCAAACTATGATTTCTATTATATATTAAATATTCAATAACATGCAAATAGAAACAAATCCCTATACATAAAACCATTTTAACATAACTAAGAGGGATGAAATTGAAAGGAAATAAAGTTGAATGTTGGAAGTGCAAAAATATAAAACAAAAAATTTTGAAGACTTGAAAAGAAAAAATTGGCTATAAGGAGTGGAGACGGCGGAGAAAAATATGAGAAGATGAGATGTTTGTACTGTGTAATCTTTTTAATATATAGTCGAAGAAAGTTAAAGTTACAATCAAACTAATTTAATGAAAAAATAATCATAAAATTAGCTATAAATTTGACCAAACCAATTATTATAATTTTCTATTAGGTGGATTTAGCCTGATATGCCAACAAATTAATATTCTCTCTTTCTTTCCTTGTCCTCAACAGAAAATAAAATAATAAAATAAAATAAAAAACCGTCCAGTTTCTCGCACAACAACCAACCTTTCTTCCCCCCTCTTTCTTCCCTATTTCTCATCCTTCCCTTCCTCCCCGAGTCTAGAGAGAGAAAGGAGGAGGATTCTGCAAATACGAAGAGATAGAAAGACAGGCTTTCGGGAAGGATCGTCTAAATAATTGAATAAAAAACACTAGGCAAAGAATGGAGGTTGGAGGAAGAGCTGGGCCTCAAACGACGACGGCGTCTTCTTCTTCATCATCGTCCGCAATGCTACTGTACAACCTTCCTCTCCTCTCTGCCTTGCTCTCCTTCGCTCTCGCTCAATTCCTCAAGCTCTTCACCACCTGGTCATTCTCTTTCCCCTCCCCTTCTTTTCTTTTTATCAAAAGGACCCATCTCAATTTCATTTGATTTTTTTCAAGCTATTTTGTTTTATTGAAGATTAAAGGATCAAAATTTTTTAATATAAAGATTTCCCTATTCAATATCTCTCTCCTTTTAAGTGGGTTTTATTTTTCTCTCCATGCCACCCATCGTAGGGATTGTACCATCCATTTCTGCAACGGCAGAGATAAAAGGATATGAACTTGAATAAATATGACTTTGTCTTATGGCTGTAATTAATTTTTTGAGTTTAAGATTCTATCATGTAGCTCAAATTTTCAATATTTTTGTCCTAGATGCTCAGGTTTAAAGAAAAGAGATGGGATTCTAAAAGAATGCTTGATTCTGGTGGAATGCCATCTTCACATTCTGCAACTGTCACAGCTCTAGCAGTGGCTATAGGTTTGCAAGAAGGGACGGGATCGCCTGCTTTTGCCATTGTTGTTGTCTTGGCCTGTGTTGTGAGTCTCTTTTTTTTCACCCCTTGGTGTTTGCTCGCTTGTATTATACCTATTCCCGCTGTGGTGGTGTGGGCTGATTGCTTGCTGTTTTGGATAAATTTTACCGACATTGTCGTTCAACCTTCTTCAGAACTTGATTAGTTTAAAATGCTTTTTTTTTTCCCTCTTTGTACTGATTTGAATTAGAATCACTCCGGTGGGTTAGTTTGAAGCTTTAGTAAAATTTTCAGTAAAAAAGTCGTAACGTTTTGGAGGTTTATAGGAAATTTTAGTGGTGCGAAACGAATTTATGCCTTTTCTTCATGCTTGAAATGCATATTTGGTGATGAAATGGATGCATTTCTACTTTAACTTGTTTTGTGCTTCATTCAGGGATCAAACTATATTGTATGTTTTGCTAAAAGGTTTATAGTTGGCACTACTGACGTAAAATGCTATAAACTTATTTTATTGTTGCTGCCATGATGACTTACTTCAATAGCTTCCAACCAAAAAGGAGGGTAAAAAAATCTTGGCTCTGTAAGGAATTACTTGGTTGAAATTTTATTTCTTGACCTGGAGTCTCCTTTGATATAAAATCTAGGGTTAGATTAGTATGTCTCCTTGTTTGAACCAAAGGAATATGAAAATGGTATGTGAGGAAGTAGTCTCAGGTATTCAAGAAGTGGTCAATATGCGACTGAAATGATGTAATGGAAGATCCTAAGAATAATTGATTGGAGGCGGTGGAAAGTTCATTGATAGACACTGCTAACTCTCCATGTGAAGATATTTGTTGATTTCCCTTCTCAATTCTCTTAATCAAGAGAGTTTTGCAATCCCAAGATGCTATAGGCCAAAATATGTAGCAAGATTCCATATATAATTTCCTATTCTAATATCTAGGTTTTAGTGGATTGTTACTGGGCAGCCTTAAAAGCTGGTTTAGCTGGGCTGCATCAAGAAACCTAAAGTTTATGATCTAAACTGCGTTATTCAGCTTTTGATCTGGATGATTTCACACTAACTATAGAATTCATAGGGCTGTAATGCCATTTGTGTTCTTTGTTTTCTGTTAATCTCTCTTTAATCATGAAGTTTGATTCACCCAAATATATTGCTAGGAGCTGCTACTTTTTTTGTGTGGGCATGATTGACTTTTATATTTTCTGCAGGTGATGTATGATGCTTCAGGGGTCAGACTTCATGCTGGTCGGCAAGCTGAAGTAAGTCATCCTGACACAAATGTGTAAACTTAGACTGCATTTTTTGTTTGCTTCTAATATTGCAACTTGCAAGTGAATTTTGACACATTCATAGGTGTCTTCTTGCTTGTATTGCTTTACATGGTTGTGTTTTTGTGCCTATTACAGTTGCTGAACCAAATTGTCTGTGAGTTTCCTCCAGAACACCCGTTATCCAGTGTTAGACCTCTGCGTGAATTACTTGGGCATACTCACCTTCAGGTTTGTTGCATGATTACTGCATTTTGTTTCAACAAGCAAGTTCTCTCTTTTGTGCTTGCATTTTCCCTTTCGAGGTTCATGTATTCTGCAATTCAAACTCTCTCAATCCACGGTCAAATGATTATCACCCGGATGAGATGCTTGTTGTAGTTGACTAGGTATTGCAAGGCTTGTCGCTGTACCTCTTTATTCACACTTTAGACAAAGTAAGTTGGAAATGTCTGGAAAAAAAAAAAGAATATGAAATGCCTTATAATAGCAAGATTAAGAACAATAAATATAGGAGAAAGAAAAGGAGAATTGAGAGATGGAGACTTAAGCAAGGTCATAAATATAGTAAGAGCGTTTTCCTTGTATCCCAAGGACAGAAAGTAGATAGAACTGTCTATAAACCAAATTTTGTTATTTGAAGGCTTTATTGATAAAGAGATAGCCAAGTTTTGGCGTATACATTATCATTAAGTGCTGAGGGAAGATAACTTTCTTGAAAGTTGAAGACAGTTCAAAAAATGTTAAAATGCAATTGCCTTGAATTTTTAAGTCAAATCGAGTTTTTATTAAGTTGATTGGGTGATATAAAAGTCAACTCTAACCCAGTTTACTTAAGTTTATCAAAACAGTAATAGTGCCTGTAAATACTTTTTTTTTTTTACAATAAAAAATAATTTTTGATTTGACCCATCACGGAGCACGGGTAAGTTAACTATGGATTATAATAGTAATTCTCTCACGGTTTTTTCCTTTAATTATTTTTCTAAACCCAAGTCATCTTAATTCTTTTCCTTGATTTCTTCAATTATTTTGGCTATCATTTGCACATTTTTTTTTACATTCAAAAACATTTTGGTACAACCCGCAACAAAGCATGGGCCTAGTTAATAAATAAAAATCGAAAAGGCATGGCTTTTTTCATTGTGCACATGCCATTGGTCACCCTCTCATTTTACTATAGACCTACTATTCAAAATTTTGCTTTGAATACAATTTTTTTTTATAAGAAAAAAACAACTGACCCGCAGGGGGTCAAATAGCTAGAGTAATACCAATTCGGGTAGAAGTTTGTCAATTGTATTGACTTTGACGTTCAGGTGCAGATAACCAACTTACTGTTCTGGACAGGTTGTAGCCGGAGCTATCCTGGGATTCATTGTAGGCTACCTGATGAGAAATACTAATTAGCAGATTGTGTTTCCATCATTTATTATTCAGCGGCCCGCAGCAATTCCAACAAAGAAGAGTGGAAGAGCTGTTGTATATTGTAGTTCCAGTTGTTGGGAAAACAGATGCAGTTGTTGGGAGTGATGCCTGTATTATTGGAATTTTATGGATTTTGTAATATATGTAAAAGTACGTTCATGAATATAAACAATGCTTCCAGAATGAAACTGACATCTCTGCGTTGAGCTTTTCAGCACATTTATCTGCTAGATTCCATGGCGACCTGGTGATTTATTTGCGTGGCAATAAGGCAGGTTAGTGACAGTCTACTGATAATAGTTCTGCTTTTCTCTAGAGCATACTGGCGAACAGGGAAGTGCTTTCCTCTGCAAGCACATCTGCTTGCGTAACAACAGAGCCATTCTGGACATCACCTGAAGAAAAAGCTGAGCCAAAAGGTTCCTGCATGGTCCAACTTAAATGCTTCTTCGATTGTTTCTGACTTGGATTTTGAACCAAGCAACTGGCAGAAACTACTGGTGATATTATAGAGGTTGCAATTGTTTAGTTTTGTTCGCATGCAATATTACAAGACAAGGCAGACAAATTTTTAGTAAAGTTGAAACAAAATACTAATATGAATGCCAAACATATAATAATAGAATATTTAAGTTTGTGCTTGTATAAACAAAGATCTTAACATATATACTAATAAATACAAAAAAAACCATTATACTAAAATTAGTATAAGAAATATTTTATTGTCAAGGATTAAACATTTTGTCCTTGAGACTAGAAAGCTAGCTACCTCGCGCAAATAATCTTGTAGGATTTCAACAATTTAACTTTTAAATGATGTATTATTTTTTAAAATCTACCTCTTTACAAAGAACTAGAGCTAAGCTCTAGAACAAAAGAAATTAAAAGAAGCAAAAACTAACCATAACTAGAGGTAAAAGAAGTTGAAAAAACTATAGAGAAAAGTACAAAGAATCTCCTTAATTTTTTTTAACTAGAACTGGTAGAGAATTAATTTTAGTAATTACTAAAATTAATTTTTTATCGTCTAATCTTAATTACTCATCATAAACAGATAAAAACTCTGATAGTTTTTTACTTTTTACTTAAAAGATAATTTTGTTTTTAAAATAGAAAATCACTAATCAAATTGTTCATTCATTACGTGGTAAAATAAAATGGATTAGTAAAAATTAATTTTTTATAGACAAAAAATCTTTTATAGCAACCCCCAACTCAAAATAAACTAGCAAAAACAATATTTTATGAACAAAAAATTATTTTACAGCAAATTCATGCTGAAACATAGACCCAAGAACTAGTTAGGATTAAGTTTCAAGCCCAAGCTCATATCTTGCTAAGCTGAGCCGAAGACCTGCAACAGCCCTAGAATTTAAGCTCTAGAACAAAAAAAAATAAAAATATAAAAACTAAGAAAAACTAGAGACAAAAAAAAGCTAGGAAAATAGTAAGGATAGAAAATAAGTTGATACAAAGTATACAAAACATCTCCCCTTCAATCTCATTTTATACGAATTTTTTGAATCCAAACTATTATAGAATTAATTCTAGCAATTAACATAATTAATTCCCTTTATTTTGTCTTAATTACTCACCATAAATAGATAAAAACCTAACAATTTTTTCCTTGAAAACTATATATTCTTACTTAAAAAATAAAATTTTTTAGGAATTGAAAGCTTATTATTTAGATTATTTATTCATGGACTGTATTTAGACTATTTATTCATGGATGACTAAACAAAATGTACTAGAAAAAAATAATGTTTTAAAAGTTCAAAAATTATTTTACAGCCAAGCTGAATCTAAACCCAAGCCAAGGACTTGGGGCTTGTGGTTGAAGGGCCGAGGCCAGGTTGAGCCGAGCGAGCATATGTGGTTTAAGATCAAAAATCCACTTCGCCAGCTTAGGGTCTCTCTATTTTAAAAGCTTTGGTGTCCCACAGTTAATGTCAACTTCTCAACTTCCCACGGTATATATACTTGTAAGAAAATCTCGTATATTTTTAATGGGGGATAATGAATTTTGAGTTTCGAATACACAAGAATTTTTTTAGATTAATTTCTTATTTTTTCATAGTTTATTTTAATTATATTAATGTTTTAATTTCCATTTTTTATACAATAGAATCCTAATAAGCCCATTTCTTTATCTTGGTGGGATAAACATTTAGGATATGAATCATGTATAACATGCTCACCATCTTTTTATTTATTTTATTTTATTTTGTGATCATGAGTCATGAGGAAGTAATGAAATCCCATTTTATGGTTTGTTTTAGGTGTGCCAAACGGCTCCCTTGTAATAATTTGTTGCCATTAATTTTCTAATAGTTTCGTTCAAGATAAATCTGGGAAAAACGTTAGAAGATGAACTTCCTTGACAATTCTGCTTCGTCTTCATGGAGTTTCAACTTTCTTGCTATTAAAGAAATATTCCTCTCTCTTATTCAAAGTTCACACTTAAAGCGCTCTTTTAATATATCTCTTTACGATCTGTTTCTCTAAACTCACAGAATGTATAAGGAGTTTCATAGCGTCAGCCATGACATGATGAAAAAAATGAAATCATCGAAGCCACGCCATCTCCTTTGGTTTGGCTTCAAGATGGTGATTGCCCTCTGTTTCTTGTCGTATGGTCTTTTTGCTTATCTCAAGCTTCACTCTCATGTCAAGCTTCCTTCCCTACATCCTCCTGCTTTTCATACATCTCCCTCTTCAAGGTATCATCATTTTGAAGGCACACCGAAAATTGCTTTTCTGTTTCTTGCTCGGCGTGACCTCCCCCTTGATTTTCTGTGGGATTCCTTCTTCAAGGTTTGTATTTCTCTCTTGTTTATCATGATGGTTCGAAAGGAAAAAAATGGATGGCAGTGTAAAAATCAAGGATATATATATTAAAATGAAATTGCATGTGTTCATAAAAAAGGATGAAATGGAAGTGTATAATTTTGGAAATAATTTTGATGAGTATTTCAGAATGTTGATGCAGCGAAATTCTCAATTTATATTCATTCCACACCTGGTTTTGTCTTCAATGAAACAACAACAAGGTCTGCATTTTTTTATGGTCAGCAACTAAACTATAGTATTCAGGTACTCATTCAATTCAATCTATTGCACTCAGTTTTCTTGTTCTTTTTTACTCTTTTTCACTAATTATTTAATTTGGTTTCATTTCCAATCATGTTTCCTCCTTAGGATTTTCAAATAAAAGTAGATTCGAATTTATGCATCACACAAATTTTTGCTGCAGGTGATATGGGGAGAATCAAGTATGATAGAAGCAGAGAAGCTACTACTTTTAGCAGCTCTCCATGATCCTGCCAATCAAAGATTTGTTCTCCTTTCAGACAGGTGCATTTTGATGCACTCGAAATGGATTTCTTGTGCATATTTTACATAAATTTAACAAGAACATGCTTCTCATTTACCTGTCATTTCTTTTCACTTCATAGTTGTTTGCTTTGCAGCTGTGTTCCTCTGTACAACTTCAGCTATTTATATAGCTATTTAATGTCTTCTTCAAAAAGCTTTGTCGACAGGTGTGTTGAAAAAACATCCGATACGTAAAAATTGTTAATTTGTTCTTATATTTGGTACGTAGTTTTAATTTCTAACACAGAGTTAGTACTGGAGTTGAGTTTCTGATATATGTTTTTCTAGCTTCATTGACGTTGAAGAAGATCGTTATAGTCCCAAGATGTCACCTGTTATACGAAGGGACAAATGGCGAAAAGGATCTCAGGTTCTTAATTCTATACTTTTTAAATGCTTAATTACATTTAATCACCAAATATTGGAGTTGATTAATGCACTGATTGCAGTGGATCACTCTGGTTAGAAGACATGCAAAGATGGTGGCTGAAGATTATTTTGTTTTTCCTATATTCAAGGAATTTTGCAAGGTATGTATATATATATATATATATATATAATTAAGGGCCTGGAAGCTTTTTATTTATTCTTATGAAGAAAGCTATGATGAAGAACGCTACCATATCATTTTTTGCTCGTGGGATTTCTATCAGCAATCCATATTGTAATGTTTAACTTCTTCCAGCGATGGCCTCCCAAGGATGTGGATGATCGAAAGGAGATTCATCAAATACTTGTAAGTGACCGCTATTTATAGTTTCATATCAGAAAAGAAAACAAAAACATGAAGGTGTTTTTGCTTGTTTAAATAACCGATTGATTGTCTCAGTTCATGCATGCATAGGACCTAGCACAATATTCTTTGCAAAGCTTGCTGCGGATCTTTAAACAGCATCGCAACTGTATTCCAGACGAACATTATGTGCAGACATTACTTGCTGTAAGCAGCCAGCCATCATGTCTTGTTCATGTCTAATTATGATCTTTACAATATGGATTCAGTTTATCTTTTTCATGATTTGCATTAAGATGAATGGGCTTGGAGATGAACTTGAAAGAAGAACACTGACCTTTACCATGTGGAATCACTCTGTCACAAAGGCGCAAACGTCATGGCACCCTGTAACTTTCGATTACGATGATGCCAGTGCTAAGAAAATCAAAGAAATAAAAGTAAGTCTAGTTCTTAGCTACATAAACACACTGTTGGCTCACGGCACCCATTGCAGCTAGTATTTGACAGCTTCACGCACTCAAAAGCATTATCTTTCTTACTTATCTTTCTTCTTCTTCTTCTTCTTCTTCTTCTTCTTTTGTTTTTGTTTCTTTAATCCAATCACAGGTTATCAACTCTATATCCCGTAAACAAGGGAATCAAAGTGAGATGTGCCATGTCAACAACAGACATACGCCTTGTTTTTTGTTCGCAAGAAAATTCACATATAGAGCGGCTTTACACCTCTTGACTCAAGACTTAGTTGGTTCATATAATTCTACTGCATCATAAAACATACCACCATGAACAACTCCATTACTAGTGCTAGTTTGTCTATAGAAATAGTATGTGCTACTGTAGAGATTTTGTTTGTTCTTGCACTCCTAAGCTTTCGGTACCAAAGTGGTTTCTATTTGTATTGATTTATGAACTCTTTTTTTAAGTAGCTTCATACATGTTTATCCACATAATAAATCTTTTCATTGAGCTTATCACACTGTTAAAAGTTAATAAATACAAATGAAAATATCGATAGAATTTTCTTTAGTATATTGTGATGATTTTTACTGATAAATTGTTTTTTTACACTATA
>Ga0307517_10014946_pt1 | contig 10365 bp, 8 predicted proteins | sample 23_EM_MG_FD_194515 | JGI IMG/M metagenome (GOLD analysis project Ga0307517, IMG submission 194515) | Populus trichocarpa ectomycorrhiza microbial communities from riparian zone in the Pacific Northwest, United States - 23_EM | ecosystem: Host-associated > Plants > Roots > Unclassified | place...
AAGGGTTTTTCGGAGTGTCGTAACATTTGTTTTTTAAAGTATTTTTCATTTTAAGACACATTAAAATAATATTATTTTATTTTTTAAAAATTATTTTTAACATCAACACATCAAAATGATATAAAAACATCAAAAACATATTAATTTAAAATAAAATAAAAAATACAAATTTTTTTAGAAACACTTTTAAAACGCATTGCCAATACAAGGTTCATGCGGTATAGCTTTAAGTTTTTTTTTTAAAAATAAAACATGCTGTTTTGAATTTTTTTAAATAAAATCAAACGTAATTTTATTTAGATCTTGACCAGGAAAATTATGAATGATCACGTCAATCTCTATCCTATTAATAACACAAGAACTTGACCTGGATTAGATTTTAGATTGACTAGTCATCTAATTAGAACGTGTTTAATAACACTGAATTTAAACACTAATAAATTCACTAGGTTGGACCACCACGCAAGTAAAATTACCAAAATAAACTAACTCTAATATTTTAAGATATTTTTACGCACGGTAGAATTAGTAAAATAAAATATCAAAATCCTCTCACGCATCAATGAATAGTCAAATATTTTGCGCGCACACAACAATCAACGTGCTTGGCCACAAAGCACGATAACTGTGGTCGTTTTTAACACTAATGACGTGGCAATTGAAATGGACAACTATTGAGAGGCTGGTTAAAACAAGCAAATTGTCCCCACCGTCAGATGATCTCAGACCCTTTTACATCCACGTGGAGTGATCTTAATGACAGCTACAGCTTGGCTTCCTTTCAAGAAAGAGACGCCAAAAAGCGAGTACGTGGACACAGATCAGCACTGATAATGGTTGAGGGTGCACTAAAAGAAACAAAAATAAACCCACACACGATACATTGTATTCTCCATGCACCCAAACCCTAACCACCACCTGTACATGCTCAAAACATTACACGTCAAGCTAAGAGCCGTAAATTCATAGAAAAAACGTGAACCTTGATGTGAAAGAATGAGAGTCCACGTTCTTAGAACCGGGTAAGTGGACTGGTATTTCGTGGATCCGACGTGGCGGATAAATCTGCCGTTAGAATCTTAATAAGGTCTTATCTATACCGTTGGTAATAATTAAAGCTGCTTTTTGGCATTAAGAAATCCAAGAAAGAAGGATTCTAATCTCTTACAGAGACAATAAACCACAACAGAGACGAGGATCATAGGAGGAAAAGAAAATGTTGTCAAATTTTTGTTACAGTAATGTCAATCCACAATCTTGTACTATAAATAGCAGACCTCATTTTCACTTACCTTCATCTTCGATCGGGATCTCTCCAAACTTCTGTAAAGCAAAAACCAAAAAAGCCTTCTGTTTCTGGTATTTATCCCTTTTCTTTTCCATGTTTATCCATTGTTTTTGCTATTCTTTTCTGTTTGGTTTCTGAGAAAATTTGAACAAAATTTGATACCCTGTTTCGTCTCTTGGAGTTTGTAGGTATTCTTCGAGTTATAAAGCACTCTCTTTATTGGCATTTAAGGTAAATTCTTCATCTTTTCTTTAGCTTCCCAATGCCCCATTATTTTTCTGTAATGTGTATTTATAGTAGTTTTGATTTTGATGTATCTCATTACTGTATGCGTTTATAATCGCAGAGAAGTGAAGTTCCATTAAAACCTTTAAAAAAGGAAGACAGAAAGGAAGAGGAAAAGGAAGCAATGACGATCAAACCAGCGGTTCGTATTTCAGACGGGAAATTGATCGTTAAAGACCGGACAATATTGACTGGTGTGCCAGACAATGTGATAGCAACATCCGGTTCAACTTCAGGTCCGGTGGAGGGAGTGTTTTTAGGTGCGGTGTTTGATCAAGAAAATAGTAGACACGTGACTTCTTTGGGCGCCTTACGTGATGTCCGGTTCATGGCTTGTTTCCGGTTCAAGCTGTGGTGGATGGCTCAGAAAATGGGGGATCAAGGGAGAGATATTCCTCTAGAGACACAGTTTTTATTAGTGGAAACTAAAGATGGGTCCCACCTTGAATCAGACGGTGGAGATGAAGATAATCAGGTTGTTTACACTGTTTTTCTGCCGTTGATTGAAGGGTCATTTAGGGCTTGTTTGCAGGGGAATGTTAGCGATGAGCTTGAACTCTGTTTGGAGAGTGGTGATGCAGAGACCAAAACGTCGTCGTTTACTCACACTTTGTTCATTCATGCCGGGACCGATCCGTTTAGGACAATAACGGAGGCTGTTAGAGCCGTTAAGTTGCATCTGAAGACTTTTCGTCAACGGCATGAGAAAAGATTGCCTGGAATTATTGATCATTTTGGTTGGTGTACCTGGGATGCCTTTTATCAAGAAGTGACTCAAGAAGGGGTAGAAGCTGGGCTACAAAGTCTAGTTTCTGGTGGTACCCCGCCAAAATTTGTGATCATTGATGATGGATGGCAATCAGTTGGTGGTGACCCAGAAGAGGAAACCATTGGTCAAGATTTGAAGAAACAAGATCAGCAACCGTTGCTTAGGTTGACCGGGATTAAAGAGAACGCAAAGTTCCAAAAGAAAGATGATCCAGCAGCGGGGATCAAGAGCATAGTGAACATAGCTAAAGAAAAATACGGGTTAAAATATGTGTATGTGTGGCATGCTATTACTGGTTATTGGGGTGGGGTCCGTCCAGGAGTTAAGGAGATGGAGGAATATGGGTCAATGATGAAGTATCCAATGGTGTCAAAGGGGGTGGTGGAGAATGAGCCCATATGGAAAAACGATGCATTGGCATTGCAGGGATTAGGGTTAGTGAATCCAAAAAATGTGTACAGGTTTTATAATGAGTTGCATAGTTATTTGGCAGCAGCTGGTATCGATGGGGTTAAGGTGGATGTTCAATGTATTTTGGAGACACTTGGTGCTGGTTTAGGAGGAAGGGTTGAATTGACTAGGCAATATCATCAAGCCCTTGATGCTTCTGTTGCTAGGAACTTCCTTGATAATGGTTGCATTGCTTGCATGAGCCACAACACTGATGCCTTGTACTGGTAAGTTTCCTTTTCTTCTTTAGCTTGTTTTTGTTTTTGGCAAGCTTGGGGCTTTTTCCTGATGTGATGTGGTGCGCATTGAAATGTCATGGCGCAGCTCCAAACAAACAGCAGTGGTGAGAGCATCAGATGATTTCTACCCGCGCGATCAAGTATCACACACCATTCATATAGCAGCAGTGGCATATAACAGTGTTTTCTTGGGAGAGTTCATGCAGCCTGATTGGGACATGTTCCATTCTCTACATGCAGCTGCAGAGTATCATGCTTCTGCTAGGGCTATTAGTGGTGGACCTATCTATGTCAGGTAATAAATCCTACACTTCATCATCAATCAAAATTACCATGTTAAATTAAGATATCATCAAATACTTTTGAGCTATGTCATTTGCTAAATGTTTGTGGTAACATTTTTTATGAGCAGTGATGCACCTGGGAAGCACAACTTTGAGCTATTAAAGAAGGTGGTACTTCCCGATGGGTCTATTCTTCGAGCTCGTTTGCCTGGAAGGCCCACCTCTGACTGCTTGTTCTCTGACCCTGCCCGTGATGGAGTGAGGTAAGTCTTTTTCTTCTTGATAGTTTTGTCATCTAAGCTAGCTAGCATGATGAAAATATTTTCATCTGAATTTTAGCTAATTTCTTGTCCTAGAAATGTTGCATTATGGGGATTTTTCTTAAACAGTTTTTCTTTGATTGCAGCTTATTGAAAATATGGAACATGAACAAGTTCACAGGGGTCCTAGGTGTCTACAATTGCCAAGGAGCAGCTTGGAGCAGCACTGAAAGAAAGAACACTTTCCACCAAACCACAACTGAGGCCCTAACAGGCACAATTAGGGGCCGTGATGTTCACCTCGTTGCTGAAGCTGCCACGGACCCCAACTGGGATGGCAATTGTGCTTTCTATTGTCACGGGACAGGAGAGCTAATCACCCTCCCTTACAATGCAGCATTGCCAGTGTCACTCGAAGTCCTTGAGCATGACATATTCACTGTAACACCCATCAAGGTTTTAGCACCTGGGTTCAGTTTTGCACCCCTAGGGCTAATCAACATGTTCAATGCAGGTGGAGCCATTGAGGGGCTGAAATATGAAGTGAAAGGTGGTGCTGAATTATCAGAGCTTGATGATGGATATAGGGGTGAAAATAGTGGTGTGACTGAAGAGAGGGTGGGGAACTATAGCGATGAATTGGTAGGGAAAGTTTGCATAGAGGTTAAAGGGTGTGGCAAGTTTGGTGTTTATTCATCTGCTAAGCCAAGGAAGTGCATTGTGGACTCAAATGTGGTTGATTTTGTGTATGATTCGAATTCTGGGTTGGTTGGTTTTAACTTGGATAGCTTGCCTGAGGAGAGCAAACTTCATATTGTTGAGATTGAGTTATAGGAAAATTCTATTAGAATAGAGTTAAGGGCTGCATAGGAGGTTTGGGTATTGGAGTATTTATTTTACTTGCATGTTTCCCTTTTAATTTTCTTCTCTATATAGTTTACTAGTTCATATAATCATGTGAGGAATTGAGTGGGAATGGTCAAATAAATGGTCAAATAAAAATTCTGCTATATATCTGTTTAATCAATACTCTGTTTTGGGCTAAGCCCCAATAACTTAGACTCTTGCAAAAATCCATCTCCATGCCATTTCATATAATCTGAATCATTGAAAATGGTGATGATCAACAAAAAAAAACTAATGTTTCCTCCTTTTATTAATCAAACATAAACGAGAACAGCTGGAAACCAGAAAAGAAAGGGAATACACTTCAATTGTTTCCTTCAGTGAAGCATGATTCATGGGGTATTGATAATGAAACCCATTGATTAATCCTAAGATGATTGTAACACAATAACTTGAATCCAGTGGACCAAAATAAAGCGAGAGAAAACCAATCTGAACTTTATCTGCACTTAAAATCAGTAAGTATTCAATCATCAAAACTAAACATGGATGGCATTAGCAGAAAATAAATCTTCTTGGTACTAGAAGGGTGGGACAAGGGGCCCTAATGGAACTGGAAAAGCTAGGTTTATAGACTTCATGAGGATGCAGACCAATGGCAAAGAAGAACAATAAAAATGACTCCAATTGTTTCAAGATGCCATTCTCAACATATACTGACAAACGTTTTCTACATAGATATCCTTTTTGTGTTCTGATAATAAATTCAGTAACTTGAAAAACCTATCCAGAAAACCCATCAGCTTTCTCTTCCATAAACTGAAAAAGGTCCTGGGGATGGTCTTGAAGGGAGGTTAGAATTGCAGCAGTCTAATCACAAAATTCCACGGCATCCTCGACTGGAATGATCACCTTGCTAGATAATTATGTCCTAAACCATGGGATTCCTACTTGTCCTGGTTTTTGTAGCATAATTCCTCACCATTTTGTTTCTATATTATTAGGGCTGTTTTACAGAAAGTTACAGCTCCAATTCATGATTAGATTCATCATCCTCTTCTTTTTGTTGTAGCTGTTCTTCTTCAATTAGTTGCAGTTCCAGTTGATGACTAAATTCATCACCAAAATCATCATCTTGCTGTTCATGTTTTTTGTGCTGTGGTTGATGTTGTTGCTCATCTTTTTGAGCATGACGTTGATTCAGTCCTGTTTGCTGATAAAACACTTGCCTTTGGACATTCCAGTTCTCTGTGATCCTCTCAACTTCATCTCCAATAAATTCCCTATCTTCTGATATATGCTGTATGTTTTGGACATCTACTGCCTTGTTTGCTTCTGTAAAAAAAACAAAAAAAAAACAAGCAGAATTGTGGTAAATTAAATACGTTATAGATACTGAAAGAATTTTGAAAGGGAAATATAAATTGGGAGACTCCATGATATCTGGACCAAGCATATTTAACATGGTTTAGATATTAATAACTGATATGTGCTTCAAAGTTTATACTGCACCATAAATGATGCATGTAAGAAATCACAGAGAAATTTTTGGGTTGAGTATCAAATCAACAATAAGAATAAACAAAAACTGTTATGGAAATAACTAAGCAATCAAATATATTTAGAAAAACTCTACCACCCCGACCATTTATCCTAGTAAAAATTGGAGTATAACCAAAAATTCAACAATTAGATAAATTCAAAAAATCACCGACAAGTAAATGTAGCTTCTAAGTGTTAAAAAAAAGTGAATTGATAAACTAGTTTCGCATCTGGTAAAAGCTAAAATCACTAGCTCTGCTAGGCAGTACAGATACAGGTATATTAAGGAAGAATACACATGTTACTTTCACGATTTGATGCTTATTCAATCTATAACTTTTAAATACAGATATGAGATGGATAAAAGAACATACCTCTGATGGCATGTTTCTTCGCCTCTGCATATTCTGTTGACATTTTCTTGAGCATCTCTAAATCAAATTCCATACCCTGCAGATGCAGTTCAATCCACATGCTTATTCAGGGAGAAAAAAAGAAGAGGAAAACCATGGCACCAACTGTGAGCATTGTAAAATCATTATACCAACAGGTAACTATTTTCAAAACAGGAAAAGGCGGGGCCTATTTGCAACTATTGATCTTGTGGAACCTAAGTAAAACCTTCACATGAGGAGTTATGCAACATACCATGTCCATATGGAGGAACTGCTCAATCCGAGTATCATCAAATAACCTGTTATAAAGAAAGCAGTGGAGCAATAAGAGGATCCATAGAATATTTTGAAACCTGAAACCTGACTAATCATGCTATTAGATTGGAATAAATCATATCATTTTTAGGAAACATACTTCTTATATGCAACTTGCACACGGGCATCTTGCAATTCTGTGAGTTGGTTCACTGTCTCACTAACAGAACCTTCATGTAAGTCCACAAACCCAAAGAGAAACATGTTCTTTTCTAGCATCCTTTTGACCAAAGCAGGTACTACTTTTATTCCATGTTCTTTTGCATTTATAACAAGGGTCTTGAGTTTCTTCAACTCTCCTGTCAGATAACAAGAAGAAATAAGATGGTGAAAAAGAGAAGGGAAAACAAAACTTCAGCTACTCATAACTTCATTATTACTATCATCACTTAATTCACCTCAACATGATCAAGCATGATCAAGAGCAATAAAATGCTTCCAAATGGGGGAGAGTTCACACAAAGAAAAACCCTTAAGCATGTTCACTTTAAACCTAAAAGTCCAACCAATGAAAAAAATTAATCACAAGCAATACAGTGCAAAAACCCTGTTTGTTCATGGCTGAATACAAGAGTGGCCCCATAAAGAAAAGAATGGAAAAGATTATTCATGACACCAATACTGATGAGTTAGAATAAGACCTAGCAGAAGTAGTTTGTCTGAGGTAACTTCCAATTTTAATAAAATATTAGTGTGCCAGAATCATTCAAAACAACCAAAAGTCACACAGTAATATGTAATCAATTAGTTCTGGTAAGAAGAATCAAAGAATTAATTTGAAAGCCAAATTGCACATCACCTGCCATTCAGATAAGCAACAAGGAAAATTAGAGCAAAGGCTTCATAAAATGGCATGGCACATAGTTCAACCTCATCATAATAAACTAAACCTCAAAATTAAGTACATTAAAGATAAAGTTTATGCAGAAAGTGCAGATATACCAAGAGAGAAGTAGATTTTGAAAGGAGGCTTGAATGGTTGAGTCTCATAAAGACAGTAAAGGCAATACAGGCCTCCTAGCCTTTGTGATAAAGAAGAAGTGCTAATCATGTGACCTGCAATTGATTGCACGTTGGTTAGCAAAATTTGCATTAGAAATTGAATTAAAAAATCCTTGATTTACTTTTAAGGAGATAATCATCTAAATTCACTATGAGCATGGTAAGATTAAACAAGCTCTCGCTTAAACATGTCTCAAGAAATCTGATGAGAAAGCAACATGATCCAAAAACTATCCAGCCCCAGATGGGACTTGTCCATTATCAGAAACGGGCTTTATAAACTATAACCAGGGCAACAATTTTTAAACTGAAGAAAAACTCACAACGACAACTGGATTCTAGCAAACATTATTTGCTTCAATGACAATACAAAAATCAAGTCGGTGAGAGCTCACCAATTGTATGAGCATACAACGACTGCATAAAGAAGGCCAATTTGGTAGGAGGACTAGCCTCAAAGATGTAGGTAAACTTCCTGGAAAGCCATACTCTTTTCATATCAGCCAACGTTGTAAACTCACCCTAACAGTTCCCGAACACCACAACTGTTAAAACAATCAAAACATAATAACCCTTCCTGAAAAACAATAGCTAAACAAAATAAAAACAGCCCAAAATAACAAATCCAAGTAAATACCTCAACAAACTCATTTATAAGCTCATCAATGTCCAACTTGAATGGAGACAGATCCATAGCGCCAGAGACTCTTCAAATATTAAAACACAAGGACAATATTAATTCCAGTAACCCTTTGGAAAAACAATATCAACAAGAAAAATAAGAACCTAAGTAACCATTGAGTTCAATTTCAAGATTTTAAACGGAGAAAGAAAGCAAGAAAGGGACTAAATTCATATCTCTAATTGAACAAGAACAAACCCATGTTAAGAATTGAATGAGCAATATCTTCGAATGAGCAAGCACTGAAATACACTTTTAGAAAGGATAAAAAAAGAGGATTTTTTGGCCATAAAGGTCCTATCTTTATTTGAATAATCTTTCTTTCTATGTTAACCCAAAAAAACAAAATTAAAACAGAGAGAAACCATAAAAAAGACAGAAAAGAAGAGAAGGTTTTTGTGGTGCTTCGGTTTTAGATTGTTTCAAACGATGATGCTAATTTTCTCATGTGGAGTGTTTTTTACCTTACTGGTTAGTGTCCCTGATTGAATGTTTTTCAATCTCCATCTTCTAAAGTGGTTGGATCCAAGCAAAGTCGAGGCGCATCTTATGCCACAACATAAAGCCGCGGTTCCCGGGGACAAGAGAAAATAGTCCAGCAAGTTTGTTTTATTGATTTTAACCTTTTTTTTTTTTTTTGTCTTAGAATATAATATATCACGCTTAACGTAATATAAGAGGATACTAATCTTGCTTGGGCAATTTATTTTACGTAAATATGTTTTAGTAATAATCCATAAGTGAAAATAAATAAAAAATGTGGATGGTTAATGTTCTAAACAGGAGAGAATCATAGAGAAGTAAATACTAAAATCCTTCCTTCTCACCTTTAGATTTGAGGTAACTATGGAGGAATGTTTTACATAATTGGTGAAAACGATTCAAATACTTGTAGTGTATTTGCAATTTAGAATCAAAGAAAGCAAATAATAAAGAAACCCACAAACTTACGAGGAATAGCGAGACTGATTTCAAGTTGAAAATTCGAGCGTGGCCCTAATCAAAGTGCGTGGAAATTTATTTTTTATATATATTTTTAGATTATTTTAATATATTTTAAAATAAAAATAACTTTCAAAAATAACAGTAATTATATTTAAAAAAAACCTGAAGCTCAGCGACCTGCGGTACCATCTGCTGGCAGCGTTAATGTTACCTCAATTTCCAAGCAAGGTGCTTCCTGCTATAGGTGTTTTGATTTTGTCGGTGTGGGAGAGAGCACATTTTTTTTTTATAAAAAATCATCAATAAATAGTCAATAAAATCAAATTATATAGGTTAATTATTTTTGGTTCGATTTGATTTTTATTAAAAAAAATAAAATAATTAAACTAATTTTTTTTAAAAAAACCGAAACCAGGTCAAACCGACCAGTTTCGGTTCGGTTCGGTTCAGTCTTTTAGGACCAAAACCGGTTCAAACTAGTTTGACTCGATTTTTCCGGTTTGGCTTGGTTTTGACTCGGTTTGGCTCGGTTTTTTTCGGTTTGGCTCGGGTTTTTTTTTCAGTTTGAGTTCAGTTTGGTTTGGTTTTTTCAAAATTTTAACCAGTTTTTTTTTATGATTCAATTATTTCAATTATTTTTTTCTAATTTTCTCGATTTTTTAGTTTTTTTTTCACCCCTAAAATTGCATATCAGCACACTGTAAATATTATACCACTGGTTTTGTTACTGTAAAACACTGTCGCACTAGTCGCAAGGAAACTAGCCAAAAAAAAGGAAAGAAATTCTTGCATGCTCTTTATAAAGCTCACGGAGACTGTATATGTAATAATCAAAGATGATTGGGAATGGCATTATCGACGTTATAAAAAAAATGAGACTGTCAAACTAAGGAAAAAAGGCTATAATTAATAATGCTTCTGCTGCAGAGCTAGACAAAATAGAGCTGGCTGATGGCAAATAGCCTGGCAGTGGCAGGTACAAGTTAGCATAAATGCTTATCCAAATGTTTGATTACTAAGAAAAATCTCCATTTTCTTCATTCTAGCTCTAAATTTTTTACCA
>Ga0307517_10014947_pt1 | contig 10365 bp, 3 predicted proteins | sample 23_EM_MG_FD_194515 | JGI IMG/M metagenome (GOLD analysis project Ga0307517, IMG submission 194515) | Populus trichocarpa ectomycorrhiza microbial communities from riparian zone in the Pacific Northwest, United States - 23_EM | ecosystem: Host-associated > Plants > Roots > Unclassified | place...
CCTTGTAATAATGTGTAACAAAAGAATCTGAGATAGTAGTTACATATTACGTAGTCGCATATTAATTAGTTCCAGTAGTGATTTTTTTAATGAAATATGAGAATTTTATTAATTAATAAATTTAGTAGTGAAGAGTATGGTTAAATAGAAGAGGTAAAATGACATGAGAGAGGTAAAAAAAAAAATATACAAAACAAAACAAATATCATGCAAACTTAATTACCTTTCTTGTTTGCTCAATAGATGTAGATAAATCAAGTAAAATATAAATTTATAAAAGAGTATTATAGCTATATGCAACAAAATTAATTTGTTTCTATATGAACTTTATATTTGGCTAAATAATATGCTACACGATTACTTTTTATATATATATATAAAAATATACTCATGGGAGAAAGCATGGAACTCCATAATTTAATCATTAAAAAAATGCATAACAACAATCAGCACTAAAAAAAAATGAGAGCTAAGATAAAATTTTACATAGTTAATTACATGAGATTAAGAATTTATAATCATAATTAACATATTTTTCCTATATTGTTTTTCTTTATAAGCTTCATAGTCGTCATATATATTCTTAGAATCTCAAGACTACCCTTTTTGTGCACAGACTGAAATTTTATTTTAATTGAATTCTCAGGCTAATGAAACACCAAAATCGAAGATTTCCTTTACTTCTTCCTTCATCCAAATCTCGTTGAGTGTTTGAAGGACAAAACCTCGTCAAAAACAAAATTGCCTAACACAGCCGTATTCGTGTATTTGCTAGAAAACTATGTTCTAGGTTTTATTGGTTGGTCTCCCTCTGTAGAGATAATTTCTCACGCAGTTCATGAATATCCATAATACTTATGGACTTCACTCAAAACCCTTCTCTTCTTCTCCTATATATACAAAATACACCTTAAAACCTAATTCATCCCTTTGCCTCTCTCTGTATGTGCCTAAGCCTTTTAATTTGTTACAATTAACTTGTACGATGGTGTCTCTCTTTATATATGCCTTGACCTTTTTTTTTCCAGCTTCTGATGATGTTTGCAATGTCAGTGATGATTTCGATTGGATAGGCAGTGAACTTAGCGCCCCTCAGGATCCCATAGAGTGTGTTACTGATGTCTTCGATGGGTTTATATCAACCAATGAGTTAAGCTTCTTGGAAGATTTTGGGGATTTTTTGGGAAAATCCGAAGAGGAGATAAAAACTACTCCATCGAGAGATTTTAAATTTGGTATGACTAAAAAGAAACCAAGAAGTAAACGGAGATTAAAGCAGCGTGCGTGGCCGATGAAAGATTTTGTGTTTTCTGCACTCGAAAATCATGAATTCCGAAAGAGAATTTGCACCCATTGTCAAATTGACAAAACGCCGCAATGGAGGATTGGCCCACTGGGTCCGAAAACACTGTGTAACGCTTGTGGTGTGAGGTACAATACAGGGAGGTTGCTCCCGGAGTATCGGCCGGCTGCAAGCCCCTCTTTTGACCAGAACAAGCATTCAAATCTTCATAAGCAGATATTGAGAAGGAGGGCCAATTTAATTTAATTTAATTTAATTTAATGATGTGTTATTTTAGACATTTTTAGGTCGTAGTAATTCTCTTAGGATTCATCATGCACAGCTTTTTGTTTCTATTTTGTTTTCTTATAATTAATATTTTAGATATTAGGGTTGCTTTTTCTCCACATGTCCATGAATTGAGAATCTTACCCTTGAGTTTTACGAGGGCTTACACTCATTGTGCATAGCGAGTTGGAAAATGAAAATAACTCTGCATTTTCAATATTCTATCCATCTTTCCTCTTCTTTAGTGAGGAGATAGGATGATATATGCATGGATAATCTTCCACATAAATCAAATCTAAATACAGTTCTACGCCACATTTTCCGATGGAAGACTCCATGGCTAAGCAAAATTACTATGGCTCAAGTTTCATTTTCCACCAACACGATAGAATCTTCTTCTTTCTATCCTTATCCGCCGCCAGCCGAGTTGTATATTCGATTTCAATTGACAATCGTGCCAAGCTTGCTACCTGTCTGAGCTCATCGTCATAAAAAGAAAATGGTTTAGATCCGAGCACGGCCTAAGCCCGGTTTACTATATATAGAGAATACTAGTTGGATTGCCCGCGCGCTGCTGCGGGCAATCTTGCCGTATCTTTCTTCCGAATTATAAATTCATGAAACCTAAATCTCACAGCAAGAGGGAAAATGAAGAACTTTCCTAGCATGCAAGTAGGATCTAAATTCATTAAAAGGTAATGAATGCAATAGTTAAGCAATAATATCTTTAATTAAAAATATCTGTCATCCAATAATTCTAGAACAAAAAGGCGCTTAATAAATTAAAAAGAGTTGGATATAGCAGTGCTAGTAAGAATCAAGTCAAGTCGAATGCTGTTAAAGGAAGTGAGTTTTAGCAAAAGCTGCAAAACAATATCCAGCACATGTATGGCATGATCGTCCATAGTTACATGTCCTGTAAATGAAAAATGAATCATCAAGCAACTAAAATAAAAAAGTTGTTGGACCATGCATTCTATTAATTTCTCAATGTATAACAATGAAACCGCAAAACACAATTCAAATACAAATCATTTGATATTCAACCAATATCCAAAAACCTATTGCCACTAAACTAAAAGCAGAGACATTAAGAAACATAGTTAACTTAATAGATAAATTATTTTTAAATAATACCAATCCAAAGCAGCATAGAGCCTGCAAAAACATACAGAATTGTCAATAAAGCAAGTCTATAGAATGTTTTCTTGTAATATCAGAAATGAAAATGCAACATGGAAACAAATATAATTGCAATCATGGTTATCAAGTAAGATAAACGAAAATTTCTTAGAAAGACTTTAAATAACTTGTTAGGACTTGAAAGATTTTGAGTAAGAGAAACTGCTAGCACAGTTCTACACCAGCAAAAGCAGTGGATAAATTATACCAGAAAAAAAATGGTGCAGCATAAACTTGAGAAGCCATAATCCATCAAAGTGATATGGATTAAAGATAAAGAATGCTAGGCAAGTTAGTTGCCAAGCCAATAGTTAAGCCTAAGGAATGTAAGTTCACTTCAACCAATTAAAGCTAGGTAGAATATGTTGTAAAAAGTCAGAAGCCTACACAAAATTTGGTAGTGAGATATCATATGAAATATGATCATCTCAACAGCAAAGACTGGAAAAAAAAGAGCAAGGTGCTGCAGTTGATTTAGTAGTAAATTATTGTGGACCGAAGGTATAAGAAAAATGAAAAGGTAAACAAAGATGAACCAAATATGCAATGACAGTTAATAGAGTTGAGATCTAGATTATTACCTGTAAAGCTGCATTTGACAAAACAGGCTACAGTCAGTCAAATCTCATCGATAAAATTATTAGTTAAAAAATAAAAGTAAGGCTATTGTGCAAATCATACCCCGTTTCAATAAAAAAAATTAATCCTTTAGAAATAATACCATAAAAGCAACTAAGATAATTTAAGTTTCTGACTTTTTTCTTCTTAATTGCAGATTCAAGGTGTAAAAAAAAGAGATTGAAATAACCAATAACAAAAAAAAAAAACTTAGCATATATGAAAAGAAATAGTCAAGGCCTACGTCTTTTATTTATTTCATTAACACCCCCCGCCCCCACTTTTCTTTTATCAAGTGTATATATATATATCTTGATAAAAATATAAATTCAAAAGTATAAATTCTGTTGAATTCTGAAAACAGGAGAAAGCAAAACAACCTCGCAATATGTGGAAAAAAAATGCATCTTACTTATGGAGTATGGGTCCTTATAAGGAGTAAATTAAACCATGTAAAAATAACAGCACACCTAGCACCTCCAACTATTAGAACAAAAAACCAAATTGTGGAAAGGTAAGATGAGAACATAATTTTTTTTTCCTGTAATATATGAAACTTGTTCACTCGGATAAAAATACCTGAAGCAATGCACTCTTATAATATAGAGACAGTAGCACACTGAGTCAAATATTTTAACAATATGAACACTCTCACCTGGATACCATCTACTTATGGAAGAAAAAACACTTTTAAAAAATGGTTGATTAAAAGCCACTGGATAATGCAATAATTTAATCCTGGATGATTCATTGTAAAATAATTATGGGCACAATAACCAAAAGACATATCATAGACAAAAAGGAAAAAAACCAATAAATATATCAGTAGTAATTAGAATCAAAGAAGATTAAAATAAGGTTATAATTGACAATCATGCTAAACTTTTGATTGACATTGCTTTCATTATTATCTCAAAAACAATCCATGAAAAAAAAAAAGAAATTAAAATTGTGAACGATAAAAAAAATACTCCCCCGGAAGATCCACAATCATATTTCAAAGTCTATTTAAATTGTAGTCATAGATGTGTTTAAACCCTAACTTATCCGTCGAATTGAACTTCAATCTAAAATAATTTGTGAAACTTTTCTACTTTCAAATGTTTAACGTGGACATTTAGATCCAAATTGGAAATAAGCATATAATGAAAAAGAAATCCAATAAAATTGTTAAGAAAGCTTAACAAAATCACACACCTGGCCTCAACAAAGCATCTCTAATTTCTCAAGCTTTTTTATAGCATATATATGATCTGTCGACTTTTATCTACAGACTCTAACCTGCATTTTATAAAGAAGAAGTTTTAAAAAATTACTAAATAAATTATGAATTGGTTAAAAAAGCATCACCACTACAAAGACCCAAATATAAATTTCAAGAAATAAATCCTGCCTGACGTTCGCTTCACTCCAAAACAAACCCAAGAAACAATATATCTGATATTAATAGATTCAAAGATTCTATTTTCTATCAATTAAAAGAGACCCGAAAGATGAAAAATCAAGATCAGTAGTTTTTCTCACCCGACATGGCCTTCCTTGCTTCTCTCTTTTCTGTCTTCAACTCCTAAAAAAATAGATGCAAAAACAAATCAACCATAATTACTGTAAAGAAATTCAAAAAACCATCTTTGAAAAGTCCTTTAACTTCAAATAAAAGGATGTTGATGCGTGAAAAAAAGAAGTCAACTCTTAATCAGAAACAAAACAACCCCGAAATTAAGCGATTCAAATGAAAAGGCTAAGATGAAAAGAGAGAGCCAGTGTTGCTAGTGTGAAGAGGGAAGAAAGAAAAGAAAAATTGATTTGCCTTTGTCGGCTGGTGAGAGAGGAGAAAAAGAAAAAAATATGGTGCCAATTGATCCACGTCTTTCAGGCATAAAAAAATAGTTTTGCTTGTAGTTTTAACAGCTCGCGAGAATTTTGGAGAAATTGAAATACTCCCAGTAAAAATAGAAAAAGATCTGCCTTTAATAACTCGTGAGCATGAAGGAAAAAAAAACTCAAGGTACTGTTACAATCCACAGTATCATAAGTCTGAATGAACAGTGTTTTTACCACGCGTTTTAGAGTATTGTTAATGGTCTCTCACCGCCTTTGGCATTCATTAAAGCATGGAGATTGTAGCCACAATTTCTTAAAGCAATCTTCAATAATTGAAGAGAGAATATCAAAATCACACTATGGCGAACCCCTTGCATCATTAGCCATAGTTTCAGAAGCCAACAACTTGTTTAAAAATATAGCCACGCAAAGAAACACACTGATCATACATTCTCCTATATATTTACGTTTTTCTGTGTGATTCAAAGGCCTTCGATCATTGATGCATGTTGTTCATTTTGATTACTGTTTGTGTCTTGGGTGGGTATCATAAGAAAAATTTAAGTTCAATTCCTTCCTCGTATCCATTTTAATTGCAAAAAGAAAGAGAAAAACAAAAAGGGTTTTTGAGGATATCCCAAAATCCTCTCATGATAATCCATAATTCTCTCCATGATCATTGATACATGTCTTTTAATTTTTTCACCCTTTGGGTTTTTTTCTGGATTGTATGATTTTTTTTTTTAATATTGGGTTTTAATTGAATTTTTTATTTTTTAATTTATATTTATATTTTTTTTATCAAGCAATACAATAAAATAAAATAAAAATTAATTGGATCCGGTAGGCAAGAAGATTCTATTCTAAATGGCAAGATTGCCTCTATCAATTCTACGGGTTTTCTTAACTAATCGAATCACGGCGAATAAGACCGAATCACGTGCTATAAAAAAATAGACGACTTATCTTGACCGCTATTCCCACGTTGATTTTTGCGATTATCCTCTTCTCCGGTACGTGTTCCCACGGGCGGCAACTCCAAGGGAGGAGTGAAATCCCGGTGCTACTTTTACTCCCCTTCCTCTTGTTTGCTCTCCTGGAATGGTCTTTATTAATCAGTCAGAAGATAGTAAAAGAAAGCTATCAATCCCTCGCTTATTCAAAGGGCTGATCCTTGCTACAGCAGAGCAGGGAAAAAAAGAAACCTCGAAAGTTGAGTTTTGCTGGGCATTTGAAACTTGAAGGCAGGCTATCATTGGACTGATTTTAGAAAAAAAATGCTCCTTCATGTGCATCCAAGATTTTGGACACCAAACAGAACCTTTTTAATTATTATTTTTATTAATATAGATATTTGGACCAATTTATACATATTTTTAACTAATTTTACAAATATTAAAATTAATAAATTTTTAATAGCACTAAAATATATAAAACTCTAACACGTTACTTTTAAAAAAACAAACCTAAAATCAGTTCCACCCTCTCTTAGTTTCTTCCTGATTATCTTACGTCACCATATTGACGTCAGCGATGTGGACTTTCTACCGCCAATCTGGCACTAAAAAAGTCGGTTCTTTTAGATAAAATGCAGTCACCAACTTGGTCCTTTCTTTATCGATTTATGTTTTTTTTTTGTTTTTTTAGCCAAGCTTTTCTGCTCAAATAAGTGCCCACCTCAGTCCATCACCCTCTTGCAACACTCTGAAGGAGAGGAAAGTAGAGAGAGCGAAGAAATGAGTGAACCAAGCAAGCGAACTTCTGGTCCCGTACAACGCTATGAAGAAATGAGTGAACCGAGCAAGCCAACCTCTGGTCCAGGACAACGCTATGGCATCTCCTCCTTTGCTAACCTGCCGCAGCCAAGGGGGACAGCCAAGAACAAGCTAGTACTCAAGAGTTTATTCTCGTCATCAAGCATCTTACCAGGCAAAAAGTGAAGGCTTTGGATTTATGGGAAGAAAGGGCCGGGTGGGCGCGCCCCTTCTTCTTTCGATGATTGAAAAGCCCTTGCTCACACTGTGTGAATTGTAAAATTTTAGGTGTTTGTCTATGGATTTTGCTAACTACGAAGGGAAAATGTAAACGATCTAGTTTACATTTTGGTTGCTTTTCTTTCTTTTCTTTCGTCATCACCTCTTTGATTACGATCTAGTTTGTCTTCCGATCCTAGATTTTGGTTGCTTTTCTTTCTTTTCTTTTTGAATTTGTTGTCTCTCCGATCTTAATCAAAAAAGAAAAGGAAAGGTTATAATCTTTCCTTACTGGATGAGTAATTTCTTAATGTTCTTGGGTGGACTAGTCAATTTCAGGTATATGAGATTCCGTTGCCAGTGCTGCTGCTACCAAAGCTTGAAACTTGGTTCATGGTTTAGGATTGTGCATCACCTAACCATGCAAGGCCAAGGGTCTTCGGTTTATAATCATGATGCTAGTAAATCTAACCGCCACAGCCAAGCCGTTGGGGCCAGGACCGAACCGCCGCACCAAGCGGCAGCCCAAATGGCTTGGCAAGCGGTTCGACCGTGCCCAATCTCAAAATGATCTTTTCACCATGTTTTTTGGATTTGATGTACATCTTAATTGTGGGCTTGGACCACCACCTGCTCCCCACCTGACTTGCGAAGGCCAGGGGTCCCCAGTCGGCCACTCGTCTTGTTTAATTTTGTGGCTTTACTCTTGTAATATTATACAATTAATTAATTATTTAGGGTACTAACTGGACCGGGTACCCTAAATATTTTTTAAAAAATATTTTTCATATTAGAATATTAAAAACAAAAAATAATTAAAAAAAAAATTAATAATTGAATTTCAATGCCAAATTGCATTTAAGTTTAAAGTTGTTGGAAAAACATATTTTATACTAGGCGGTGGCCAGTGGTAAAAAAAAATAAAAAATAAAATAAAAATTAAGAATTATCTAGGTGGTGACTCAGTGATAAGAACTTGAGACTAAGATGTTTGCTCTCTCTGTGGTCTCAGGTTCGAGTCATGTGGTTGCTTATATGATAGCCACTAGAGGCTTACATGGTCATTAACTTTAGGGCCTGTAGGATCATCCGAGGTACGCGCAAGCTGACTCGAACATCCACCTTAAACTAAAAAAAATTAAGATAATTATTGTAATTGTGTGAATTTGTAACATAAATTGAATCTTGACTTCAATGGTCTCGAGTTATATGATTAGGATAGTCCATCCTCACTCCTATTGCTTGTTAGGTTTTAACTTGAAATTTTGATATAGGAATTTCAAACCTTAACTGTTACGTTAAGTTTCTTTTTTTGGAGGCATCTAGATTCTAGAAGCTAGAAACACACTTTCTTGTAAATTGGAAGGAAAGTGTACACACACCTGCACTGCAGCCATTGTATCTTCTTGATCAAGGGACACAATATTTTTCACGCGCGGTATGGAGTTTGGACCTCCCTCGTTTCTCTCTTATATATACACGCGCGCGCGCACATCTCACAACTCTTTCCTTCACACTGAAGAAAATTAAAAACACTCACTGACAGAGAGGACATGAGTGATCCAAACAAGCAGGTCGACATGAGTGATCCAAACAAGCAGGTCCCCTGGCCCAACAAGGGCCACGGCCACCCCTCCTCGTCCTTTGCTGATCTTCCGCCGGCACGGTGGCCAGTCAAGAAGAAGATTATACAGGCAGCGTTCCGATTCTCTTCGTCTAACTCCTCATCATCGGAGAAAAAAGTGAAAGAAGAAGATTAATCATGGGCGGCGGCTGCTGCTGATGTAAATACTTCATGTGCTATATGTTGGGAATTGCTTATCGGAAAAGTAAAACGGCAATTGTTTCCCTTTAATGTAAATATCACCGACTTGATTATGAATCCGTTTTTACTTGTAATGCATTTGTATATATGTTTTTTTGCTTTGTATATACACATATATTATTAATTTGTGAATTTATGCCTCTGCTTTCCCTAATCATTAAACTCTTTTTCACGGCGGGCAAGCAATTTGAGGCATATTGATCCTTTTAGGATTTGCACGCCATGTATGATCGGTGGGAGCTGTTCAAGAAAGGGATTTGGAAGATGTAGTTAAATAATCCGTAATCTAGCAAATCTAACAGGCGAGTACTTAATTACTAGCTTAATTTTATCAGCAGTGATATCCTACTTTTCTACTTGATCATTAAAAAAAACAATAATTAAAAGCCATCATTAAGAGCTCTGTATGATCCAGGATACATTGTTCATCGGAACAATATATTCACGATTTTGCTGTTTTCAGGAAAAATTACAAGTGGGAGTAAAATTGTTCTTTTCAGCATTCACTAGATATTATAAAATTGATTAATAAAAAATTATTGATTCATGTATTTTTTACGCATGGTGAATTGATTTTGTTGCCCTTCAAAAAAATCAATAACTTTGGTCCAAGGGGTATTTTGTCTTTTCAAACTACTTGCGTAGTAAAACTACGGTGGTATCTTGAAAGAAAGAAATCATTAAACTTGCACAGGAAGTCCTTTCCATCTATTTGCGCATGGTGAATTGATTTTTTTTATAAAAAAAAAACTAAAAAAAAAGAATAGTGAGGTGATAGAGTTAATTTAAGCTTGGTTCAAGGGCTATTTTTATATTTTCCTTATATTATTATTTTTTTGGTTATTTTTAGGTTGGTCTAAGGGTTGTTTGGTAATTTTTTAAAAATAAATATTATTCAAAAAAGTTGCACTTGATGACCCCTCGCTCTCTAACGACGTGTGCAATATTATTTAATGATCAAAATGAGTTGTCCATGACAGTGTTTGGAGCAATGTGCTATCCTCTTTGTGTTTGTGAGGCACATGTTCACGGTAGAGGTGTGTCGGGCTCTAATAACTTTTTTATTCCTTTATATTAGCTTTAAAAATTAAAATTCATGACAGCCCTTTAAAAAACTGATCATATCCTCTAGTTTCTATTTTCATTTATTTTAGTCATTGTTCTTTTAATTATTATTTATTTTATTTTTATTATTTTTTAAAGTTTATTTTTTTTCCAGTTTCAACCCTAAATATTTTATTTCATTTAGTTTTTGCATCCAAATTAATCATCATTTTTCTTATTTATCTTTTTTGTGTTTTACCCTTTTTTTAAATTTTTTTTTAATTTTCATTCCTCATCATTTTATTTATTTTAATTTTTTAATCCAATTT
>Ga0307517_10014948_pt1 | contig 10362 bp, 5 predicted proteins | sample 23_EM_MG_FD_194515 | JGI IMG/M metagenome (GOLD analysis project Ga0307517, IMG submission 194515) | Populus trichocarpa ectomycorrhiza microbial communities from riparian zone in the Pacific Northwest, United States - 23_EM | ecosystem: Host-associated > Plants > Roots > Unclassified | place...
TTCTTGTCCGACTAGAATGCTTTCTGAAGATAGTCGACTATCTTCTTGTCCAGTTGGAAGGCCTTGGCGAGGACATCAGGATTAATGGGTGGATCCGATCCAAACACCGCATTCGCAATTGTAATTACACCAGGGTTCTGGCTGCTTAAGCCGGCGAAAGCAAGCGCTTTGGTTTTTCCCACATTGAATTGGAAATGAATGAGTCCAATTGGAAACACAAAAACATCTCCAGGTTTTAAGGCTTTGGTGATTAGGCGATTATCTCCGTTAGCCAAGTTTGACGTAACAAAGCCAACATAGAGGGTACCCTCCACAACTACTATGATCTCAGTGGCGCGAGGGTGAGTGTGGGGTGGGTTCAGGCCATATGGAGCGAAATCAATGCGAGCGAAGGATATGCCAAGAGTGTTGAGTCCTGGAATTTTTTCAATATTGACAGCAGTGACATTTGAACCAACACGACCGGAAGTGTCCCCTGGAATGTCGAGTCCAGAAGAGAAGAAATCCTTTTCAGTAACATCCTTTGGGTCCTTGCAGAATTTGCCATTCACAAACACTGCATGAGAAAGACATTCGATACCCTTAAAAAGTCATCAATCAATAGAGAATATTGAACATATATATCGGAAAGTAAAGGAATAATAAAAGATATACAGGATGCATGCTATTTTCAGTGTAATACTATCATGTAACTCTTAACGAAATACTTCAAGAGCGCATACCACCATCGGTTTCATCCACTGCTACACAGAAGTCCTGAAGAGGACTAGGATCGAAGGCAGAGGCAAATGAAGAAGCCAGAGCCAAGAGGACAAAAACTAGTACAAACTTTAGCCCTTCCATTAGATTCCACGCTGATTTTTCTTAAGGAGATGGGTGAGATATCTTGCATGGATGCTAGGTTATTTATAGATTGGAGTCATTGAATTGGTAGACGTTATCTCTAAATGAAGCCGACGAAGACTTGCTCCAGTCTGTAGTAGTTGCTCGTTCTTTGATGGCAGTGATGAAACCGATTGACAAGATAGTAGAAATCACTCATGAATTCCTCCATAGATTCAAAAAACTTGACAATATCAATCACATGCCAATATTTTCTTGATAAGACTGTTTCCAGCATGATACTTTTCCTTTAAGTTAACAGGACTGGGTGCAATGCCTCGTGTCACAAGGCTTTGTTGAAGATATCTGGTGAAAATATCAGAGTAGGTCGAGAACTAAAGATTGTTAGGTGACAAAATGTTTGTGGTCCTGGGGTAGTTAGTTCAATGGAAGTTTCAGATGATTTTAAATGGATATAAGGTTAATCGTCGTTGATTATTCCTAGATGTAATTGCGTGACTTTTTTTACCAATTTGTTTTTTTTTTTTTTTTTTTATAAATGTTCTTTGCACATGGCGAAGCCACCAATCTCTCCATTGTCCCTTAAAAACATCTATTGGAGTTTATAGTCAAAATATATATTCATATAATCTGATTTTATAGTCAAACCGTTTATATATATAGACACTTATATAATGATCTCTATTTAATACTTTTTTGGATAATGATAAATTTTTTTATTGAAAATTTGTTGTTAGTCAGAAAATAACTTAACTGATAGCAAGAATTATTAAAAAAAAAAACAATACAAAAAAAAAAAAAAACAAAAATACTTATTTATTTAATTATTTTGATTTAATATTATTAGATCATATACATTAACTTATCTATAAAACATAACCTGTATATGTAAAATATTTCTCGCTAGCCCGTAACAAAAAGAAATAGACGAAATAAAGTTATATATAGAAAAATATCTTTTCATATTAGGTTGAACCTAAAAAAAAATCAAGATTTATTTTATAAATTTAATACTATCCATTAAACATATTATCTCCTTTTCTTTTCTATATATCACTATGTACACTCATTAATTTAGTTTCTCATCAAAATGGATTAACTAATAATTGATTTAAATTCTTACTTCATTATTTAAATTAAAGAGGTTAATCTCAAAAAACAAAAAAGCGGATGTTGATAACAATTAATGTCACTAGAAATTATTTGAAATTTTATGATCATGAATATTAATAATAATTGTTTTAGAAAAACTAATTATTTTAAAAAAAATCATGATGTTATTGTTGTTGTTGTTGTTGTTATTATGATTTGATGAACATGAATCATTTTGGACTAATCAGAATTTTATAATTTGTTTATTTATATTTGTTTGTGACTGATTTGTGTCTGCAAATTATGTCACAAATTCCCAGCAATAAATTCATGATTTTTAATTTATAATCGCTAGAATTCTATCACAAATGTGCTTCGCGACGTCAATTTTTTTTTTTTTTTTTATCAATTGTTTTTTAACACAAATCCATCACAAAGTGCCTTTTTGAGCGAATTTTGCTTGGCTATGACCGAAAATTCTATCACAAAAATGGTTGTTTTTGAAGCCATGGAGACCAAACGAGGGTCATTGATTATTTAAAACTATATCATTAATTGACCAATTGAACTACTAATAAATATTAATATCTTTGACATTTTTTATTAATTTTTTTTTTTTGGATAGTGGAAATGATTTTTCCTAGATATAATTGTGTGATTTTTATTACAAAATATTTTGAAGTCACTAATTAAAGTAAATTAAATTAAAAACAACCTAATCCTTCTCTTGAAGTTAGTGTAACCAAAGAGAGAAAACATTATCCATTGTAACATATCGTTCCATAATGTTCTCTCTCTCTATTTTTGTTTTTTTAAACCAATTATCTTTTAATTTGTTTTTTATTTTAGTGGCTCAATTTTTGTCTTATAAGTTGTCCTTTAACATTGCATTAATTTAGATTTAGGCATCACGAGTTGTTTTGTCCGACATTACCTTGTGCTTAATTTTTTTATCAAATAAATAGGGATGGTGAAATTCGAACCCGTAACCGCTTGGTTATCAAGGCTCTGATACTATGTCAAAGAACCATCTTAACCCAATAGCTTAAATTATTGGGTAAGGTCCCAAGATATAATTTATATTATTCTCTAATAGTCTTTCTATGAATGAGTATCTTAAGGTATAAAGAAAATATTTGATCAATTGATTAATGTTTGGTTTGACAAAATATAATATAATTTTATTTATTTAAAATAATTAGAGCTTTTACGACTAAATTTGAAGCTTAAATAAATGTTTATCCTCTTCAAATTTACTACAATCAGGGACTCGGTTAAATGAACAGGGAAAAATTTTAGGTATTTTTTTTATGCTCGACTTATTTTCTCTTTTAATTAAATCCTTTCATATTAAGTTTTTTTGGGTTCGAACTAAATGGTTTATATTGGTTGCCAAGATATGAGGATGTAGCAGTATCAAGGAAAAAGTTTCATGCTTGGTTGATGCTCAATTTAGAAAAATAAAATAAAATTTTATTAATTTAAAATAATTAAGGCTTTAAAAATTAAATTTAAAACTAAAATAAATACGAGGGACAAAAATGAACAGGCAGTGGAACAATGGATGGTGAGTGCAGTCCACACACCAATAAGTGAAGAAAATTGTTTTGTTTTGGCGGTACCTTCGACTTTTTACGATGTCGAAACGCCACCAATAGGGATGTACTGTCGTTGGTTGTTTTTTCTCATATAATCAAATGAAGCCACAAATTTTTCTTTCTATTTTAAAATGTGCTAGCAATACGTGAATATTCTTTTCTTTGTATAAAAAAATCAAATTTGGTTCAGCCCATGGTATAGCATTGGACACAAATCTAGTAGGCCACTATGATTTTTCTTCTTTCATCTAAAACATTAACAATAACTAATTGAGGAGAGAAAATCATTGTTCCCATCCATATAAAGTATTGTTCATTGGAAGAATACCCTTTTTTATTTTTATTTTTTTTAATTTCATCCTTTAATATTGGATTTATTAGGGATTATTTTTCATAATTTATTTTGTTTTGCTTTTTATAAAGTTATCATAATCTTATGACCCGAGTCACGAGTTTTAAAGGTTAACTCTGTTGAATCGATTTTTTTATCATATTTGTAATTGTTTTTTTTTATTTCATCCTTTACCTTTTAGGTTGATTGAGAATTAAGGTTTATAATTTATTTTTGTTTGCTTCCTTTGAGATTATCCTAATCTCATGATTTGAGTCAAGAGTTTGACATGTTAAATCAGGTTGACATGATTTTTTTCCTTTTTAATTGATTTTTTTATTTCATCCTTTAATTTTGGATTGATTAGGAATTGAGCTTTGTAGTTTGTTTTGATTTGTTTTCTGGTTATCCTGAATTTATGATCCATTCTTGGCAGGTTAACCCTGGTTGACTTGAGTTTTTTTTGTCATTTTACTGATTGATTTTTTTTTCAATTTCAATCATTAATTTTGGGTTGATTGAGAATTGGGCTCCAATATGATTTTTTTTGCTTTCTATAAAGTTATCACAATCTCATGACCTGAGTTGTAGATTTTATACGTTAAGTTGGGTTGATGGTCGACTCATTATGTTGTCGTCTCAATAATTTTATTAAAAAAGATGTCTACTTGAGAATTTCAATCATTAATTTTGGGTTGATTGAGAATTGGGCTCCAATATGATTTTTTTTGCTTTCTATAAAGTTATTACAATCTCATAACCTGAGTTGTAGATTTTATACATTAACTTGGGTTGATGGTCGACTCATTATGTTGTCGTCTCAATAATTTTATTAAAAAAGATGTCTACTTGAGAATTTTTTAGACAAATATTTTTTTTCTGGTTATCCGTGTTATCTTTGGACTTGCAGTTGTGAAGTCTCTATGGAAATCACAAAATTTGTTTTTTAATATTTCAAACATCTATTAAAGCTTGTTAAAGGTTTAAAATTATATAGTTGATGGTGCGTAAAAAACAAAAAAACAGAAAAAAATTAGAATAACCCCAATTAGAACATGAAAATACGCTCAACCGATGACTAAATCGAGAACCTACAATCATATCGACCTCTCCTAAGCAAGCTATGATCAGGTTTGGAATTAAGATTAACACAACGATAACCTATACTCAGACACCAGGACTATGAGTAACCACCCCCGGCCAACGTCTATAAACGAGAGGCGAATGAGAAGTATAAAAGTTATCGTAAAATTTGGTTAATTCTTTGATAAGTCAAGATAAAAGCTAGAAAGATAGTTGATCTTTGATAAGTTCTTGAAAAAGTTCCATTAAGAACCGATAGTAAGAGAAAACTCTCATACATAATTTATTTCTAATTAAATAATTAATCCATCTCTTATTTTTTTTTAAAAAACCTAATTACAAGCTAAATAACCCTATTTATAATAGGTAAAACGTCTTAAACAATGCTGAAAAATATTAGTTTATTGGTCTTGAATATGTGGTTGCTTCATATTTTTTGAAATAAAAAATAAATTGATGAGTTTGTTATTTCAGCAATGCTTTAGAAAAAGTTTCAACAAAATCTTCTATTTTTCATGAATTAATATCACAACTTTTTGTCAAAAGTCTTATAGCTTGATGAATTCTTTTATTTTATGGATTAACATGAAAAATTTTCATCAATAATAAAAAATCGATGAAATATCTATTTTTAGAGATTAATGTAAAAAAAATGTTAAAAGAAAAAAATCGATGAAATTTTTTTACTATGTTTTTCCTATTACATGTTTCCAGAATAACATAAACTAGCAAACATTTAACAGAAATTTAAATACATATTCAAACATGTAACAATTACAAAAAGGTCCCTAAAAAGTCTAGGAACTGCATAGGAGGCCCTCAGGAATTGTGGCGCAGTGCGGCGCGTCTTCTCCACGCGCCGCCGCGAAATCCAGAGAGCTTGGGGAGTTCTGTAATGGCTTCCTTCCCTCTTCACCCTCCTATCGGTTGTGAGCAGCGCCATTACCTGTAAAACACCCAAAAATGCAACAAGCAAGTCTGTTTTAGCCTTTTCTTTCACTGTTTTCGGATCTACTTCTCTCCCTTCTCCTTTTTCAGATCTGCTCCTCTCTCTTCAAATCTTTTTTTGTTTCCTCTTCTTCTATTTCAGGTGGCCGGTGACATGACCAAGGGACTACTGGCGAATGGGTTCATGTCGCGTCTGTGCAGCTGCTGGCTGAAGAAAACACCGCTGCGGCTGACGGTGAAGACCGTGGGTTTGTGGCCGCTGAGGTGTTGCTGTGGCGGTGTTGGCGCGGTGGGACTAAGAGAAGATTGAGCAGAAAACAACGGGGGCTGCTGCCGTGTTCGGTCTGAGATGAGAGGAGCGGCGGCCGACCTCTGTCGGGTGGAGAAAACTAGAGGAAGAGGGGGGAAACTTTGGCTCTCTGGCTCTGTTTTGGCCAAGGGAAGGGTGAAGCTTTGGCTGATTTTGGGAGAAGAAAAGGGAGAAAACCCCCAAAATGGGAGGGGCGGTCACTGAGAGGGAAATCGGGTGAAGGCTGCCAGAGGAAAAGGAGGGCGGCTGTTGGTTTTTTTTGGAGGAGAAGGGAGTGTGTTTTGTGGGGTTCTCTCCTTTTGCAGGGAAGATGGAGAGCCAAGCTTTTTGCTTGTTATGAGACAAGAAAACTAAAAGCTGAAAGGGGGTGGGGCGGCGGCTTGTCTGTGTATTTGTGGAAGATGGAAATGAGGGCTGTGTGTTGATGACCGGGAGAGGGAGATGGCGGCCAGGTCTCGGGTTCGCTGGGAGAGGGGTTTCTCTATTTTTTTCAAAGAGAGGGGGGCGGCGCCTGGCTTCAGAGAAATAATTTAGGTTTAGGGTTTATTTTTTTTGGCTGCCCTTTCCCCTCTAAAATTTTCTCCTCCCCCTGTCTCTCTAAATTTTTCTCCCCCTTATTCCAAATTTTCACTTTTCTTTATAGATTTTGTTATTTTTAATTGCTAGGTCCCGAAGCAACCTAAAAAATAAATTGATCCCTCAACTTTTCCTTTTCATATTTGATCCCTTGTGAATTTTGATTTTTTTTTTGTATTTTTGTATTTTTTGAAAATAAGCAATATCAACGTCGACTCAACCAGAAAAATCAGTGATTGTCAAATTAACGCGTTAAAAGTTGAACGCGTTCAAAATACATTTAAAAATTTAAATTCTTTTGAGATGACGTTGAAAATGCTAAAAACGTTGCAAATATATCAAAAATACATTTTTTGGGGTTTTTGTTGTTTTTTTGCTATTTGGGTTTTTTTCCTGAAAAAATATCAAAATATGGGTCAAAAATTGGGTAGCAACAATAGATGTGAAAGAGAAGACAAATAATAACATTAAAGCTAGATTGGATATAGCTTTGTTCTGTAACCGTAAAAATATGGAGTTGGTTTGTGATGGGTCACGGGTCGCAAAGCTAAGAGCAAGCTTAGTGTTAGAGAAAAATACACAACTAGTCTACAAATGGCTTAAGAGTTTGCGTTTTGTCGATGGACATGCCTCAAACATATCAATGTTAGTTAATACGGAGGAATGCAGATTGCATGGAATGAAGAGTCATGACTGCCATGTTCATGCAAACACTCATTCCATTAGCTTATCATGATTTGTTGCCAAACGGGATATAGGATGCACTCACGGAGATCAGTCATTTCTTTAGAGATATATACTCTAGTAAGTTGAATGTTGATCACATTGAGAGGCTTAAACAAATATCGTCGAGACACTATTCAAACTTGAGATGATATTTCCTCCATCATTTTTTGTCTCAATGGAGCATCTCTCCATACATTTACCGTTAGAGGAAAAAGTTGGAGGACTGGTCCAATATAGATGGATGTATCCATTCGAACGGTTAGATATTACAGTTGTAATGTAATTCACATATAAAAGTATTTTCTTTGTTTTTGTTAATTGAAAATATATGATTAATTCAATGTAGGTACTTGTACAATCTTAAGAAAAAGGTTAAGAACAAGACGCATATTGAGGCTTTGATATGTGAGGCCTATATTGTTGAGGAGATCTTAACATTTATCTCATACTTTTTCGAACCTCATTTGAGAACGAGAATCAATCACGTTCCACGACATGATGATGGTGGTGAAGTGCCTTCCAGTGGGAACTTGTCAATATTCTCCAATCCTGGACGACCCATGCCTAAAAATGTCGTAAGAGGAAGATATTTGTCGGAAATAGAGTTCAGACAAGCACACAATTATATTTTATTTAACTGTGATGAGTTGAGACATTTTATTCAGTAAGTATATGTACTACTAATTAAACTTTGTTAAGAATGTACTATTTATATATTGTAATATCATAAACTCATATAATTTGGAACAACCTTGCAGGCAACATCGACAATATTTATTGTTCAATAACTCACAGCTGACTGAATCCCAAATCTTTCAATTACAAGATGAACAATTTGCCACGTGGTTCAGAACACATGTAAGTACTATCACAAACTCATTATCTCTTGCAAAGATAATACTGTATGTCATTACAAAATTCTCGTTTACTGTTCATTGTTGTACATTATATATTTTGTCGATGGATATGTGTTCCATACTGAAGAATACGGGCACGGAAGAAAGACATACAACAACGGTGTTTGTGTTAAGGGATTGACTTGTAGTGAGTTAGAAGTTAACTATTATGATAGATTAGAAGAGGTCATCAAACTGTAATATTATAGCGAGCAAAATATAGTGTTTTTATTCAAATGCTATTGGTATGACACCACTGACAGAGGAATCAGAGTTGATCCTCACTATGGTCTTGTCAAAATCAACTCAAAAGCTAGACTCCGCAATGTAAACGATGTCTTTGTTTTCGCAAAGCAATGTCAACAAGTTTATTACACATGCACCCCTTCATTTAGAAAGGATCGATCAAGAGTTGATTGGTTATCTGTTTTAAAAACAAAACCCAGGGGTCGTGTCGAGGTTGTTCAGGATGAGAACAAAAACACAAGTGTGCGAGATGAAGTCTTTCAAGTTAGTGAGTTGGTTGAACCATATCGAGTTGCTCCTTCGATTGACTTGGAAGAAAAGTCAAATTTTCGTGTTTTCGATGATAGTCTTGTTGATGTTGACGCAGAGGAGTTGAATGTTGTTTTGAGCTTTAATGGACAAGCAAATGTCGATGAAGATGATGATGATATCCATATTGAAGATTGCGATGGAGCTGATGACTATTCAAATGTTGATGAAGAAGATGATGATATCCATATTGAACATTGCGATGGAGCTGATGACTATTCAATTGACGATGAAGAAGAAGAAAATTTTGACTAACTATCAGAATCAAGGAAAGTGTAAAGCATTTTTTTATAATGTAATATATATTATGGATGATATTTTGTAACACGAAATATTTATTTTATAAGTATTAACTATTGTTATTGTTTTGTGTGATGGGCAGTTTATAATTTAAGTGTTTGCAGGAAAGTAAATAGGTAATACAAACATAATCTTTCATGCATAGTGCACGATCACCGATGTCTATACCGACGGATTAACAATCCGTCGGCATTTCACAGAGAGTTGCATAAATATTTATTGGAAATGCCACTCTCACCGACATCTATACCAACAGATATAATCCGTCGGCATTTCATAGAGAGTTGCACTGGAAATGCTACACTCACTGACGACTCTACAGACGGATCCAGTCCATCGACATTTCATAGAGAGTTGTGGAAATACCATAATCACCGACGACTCTACAGATGGATACAATCCGTCGGCATTTGTAGGCAGTTCACAATTACCAACAAAATCACTGACAAAAGGTTCGAATTCCAAAGGGCAGGTATTAATGCATCTCTGTCTTTGTGCACTTGCCGATAGAATTACCGACAGACTGCAAAAAAATATGAAGGGTAATTAAAAAATTCTGGTGTGAAATTCAAAATTTATCGATGGATTTTCGAAACATCATCGACAGAATAATTAAAATTAATATTATTTAAATGTTTGTTGGGAAAACTGCACTATAAATCCTAGCGACCGCCCCTCCAGTGCATTTTTTCATCTGCTTCGTTTCAAAGCTTTCCTTTTTGTTTTTTTCCTCTCATTTCCTTCAAAACTTTTGTGTTTTTGGCTTGTAATCTTTAGTTCAACCTTCAGCAAATTAAAAGGTATGTATTTCCATTTAATATGCTTAATGATTTAATTTTTTAATTTTTTCTTTGTTTTCGATGATAGTCTTGAAATAAACACACTATTAAGGTAAGCATTTTTAATTCCTAAAGTCTATAGTTTTTTTTTTTAATTTGTTGAATATATTTTATTGTTTGTATTGCCATAATAATTGAATACTTTGTTGAATTTTAATTGTTATTGTTGAATTTACCTTGTAATTAGTAATTGAATATATAAGAATAAATTTAATTATTTTATCTCAATTTTACTCTATTATCGCATGATATGTGTTTAATTATT
>Ga0307517_10014949_pt1 | contig 10362 bp, 11 predicted proteins | sample 23_EM_MG_FD_194515 | JGI IMG/M metagenome (GOLD analysis project Ga0307517, IMG submission 194515) | Populus trichocarpa ectomycorrhiza microbial communities from riparian zone in the Pacific Northwest, United States - 23_EM | ecosystem: Host-associated > Plants > Roots > Unclassified | place...
AAAACAAAGAATATCAAAGCATTTTATATATAAAACATAGGCAAAACACTAGTTAAATGTGAGTGAAACTATCGAATAATATGGTTGCATCAAGAGTCTGCCATAGAAAATCGGTAGTGAAACTATCAAAAATTTGCTGTAGACAACACAAATTTTTGGCAGCTAATTCGCTGCATACAACACAATTTCAGCAACTCGCTGCAAACAACATAATTTTGGCAGCGAACGCTAACTCGCTGCAAACAACATAATTTTGGCAGCGAACGCTAATTCGCTCCAAACAACACAAATTTTCAGCAGAAAACGCTGATTCGCTGCACACAACATAATTTCGGCACATGGTTTTTCTTATTCTTCTTCTTCCCTCTCAGTTTCTCCCATCCAGTCAGCTTCCCACCGATTCTAGACTCCCTCTCCTTCCATTTTTATAGGTGTTCAGCCCTCTTTCTAGCTCTCCTTTCTCTCTCTCTCATGCCTAAGGAGGCACATGCAACAGAGCTTGTTGAGCTCTCTTTAGGAAGGAGGAAAAGGCAGAAGTATGTAGCTCATTTTGGGAAGATGGAAGATGGAAGGGGGTAAAAGCATGCACCTCATTTCGGAAAGAGTGCAGAGTCACCCTTTCTCTCTACTTGTATTTATAGCCCTTATAAGTGTGCTGAGGTGTTTGGGCACTGGATCAAGGCTGTCCTTATCCTCCTTTTAGGTTATCTTAGGCTAGTTTCTATTTCCATTCTTCCCTAGGATAGGCTGGTCCAACACTAATTTTTGTTAGGTTTTATAGTGTCGTTGCCGATTCAAAAATCGGCAATAAAAAACTTTGCCAGTGCCGATTAAAAAATTAGCAGCAAAAACTTTGGGGCTGCCGATTCAGAAATCGATAGAAAAAAACATTGCCACTGCTGATTCAGAAATCAGTAGCCAACAATTGTGACGCTGCTGATTCAAAAATCGGCAGCCAAAAACTGTGTCGCTGCTGATTCAGAAATCGACAGCGATGGTGGAGTCATTTCGGCTTTACTTCCTTTTTTTTGGAGTTTACACACTAGCTACTATAGCGTCTAAGATCATTGTCTTGACAATGAATTACATAATACATTGAAATCTAAGGTTGCCGACTATATGTCACCACGTAGCAACTCATTTTCTTAATTTTTTATTCCCCAATCAATAATTAATATTTCATTTCTTTAGTTACCGATTTCTTTGGGTACAATCATTGAAGTAACCACACATATGGAAAGCTAATACATAGGGATATAACTTTCCATTTTCGCCATCTACATATCTAAACTCACTCATTACATTAGCATAAGAAATATGTCAATCTGGACCCTGACTCAGTGTTTTTCTCATATCTGGAGTTATACAACTCCAAATGTATCAAGACTAGTTCCATTTCAAAGACAACATCCATACCTATAACTTTTATAAAGACATCAACTTCAAATTGCATTGTTTTCAAGTTGTAATTTTGACTAGAAGTTCGCTAGTAAAACTGTCTGAATTTTAATTACATGAGAGATAAATTTGACAAGCACACTTAAGTGTTTTCATGCATCACAACATCCATTATCATTACTCCATATGCATAAAACTCTCATTTCCTATACATTTTCAAGAACCCTAGAATCACAACATTGGGGGGTTTTCAATTATCCTTTACTAACTATGAAATCAAGGAGAAAAACTAAGGAAAAACACTTTTATCAATAATTTCGAGTTCAAATTGAAGAGTTCTTACCAATTTCTTCTTCAATTGTTCTTCCTCTTCATAATCCATACTTGTCTCTTAAGTTCCTCTCCTCCAACCAAGCTTTCTAATTTCAGCCTAAAAGTGTTTCTCTCCTCACAAACCTATTTGCAAGCTTTAATCTCATAATTTGAAAAGATTTCTCAAATGATTTTTGAAGAGAGGCAAGAGAGAAGCCTCTTCCTTTCTTTTTAGTTGCTGTTCCACGTGAACAGTAGCAGCAAACATAGTTACATTAGGTTTTATGATTCAATTACTATTATACTCCAACTTATCCCCCTAAATTTCGGTTTATTGAACTGACTCGACATTGTGTCTTTAATTTCAGGGCCTTCCTGAACTCCAATCAACCTCACATTTTAACCCAAGATAAAACAATATGTCTTAAGATTCCATGTAAAATTTTAGCCCGGTCCAATGATCGGATTAGAAGATATGTTCAATATTGTAAAACAATTGAAAATTTCACACCAAAAATCAAAGGCCCATATACCCTTTCCCCCCTTTTTTTCTTCCCTTGTGTAGTACGATGTGGAGAAGGAGAGGTACCTGGAGACCTTGTCTAAGTAGGTGTTGCCGAGATGGTATCAGAAGAAGCTATGGAGTCCTTGATCAGGGCAATAGGCTCAGAAAATTTTGTAGTGGTGAACCGACCGACCGGTTACTGGAACTCCTGAGCTGGTCGATCAGATACTGGAATCTGAGGTTACTGCTTTGTTTTTTCCAGCCTCAATTAGAGATATGAAAGCTTCAACTGCCGTATCAACAAGTGATGTACAGGCTAACAAGACATCCCTACCGTTTCTTGTCTGATGCGAGTCCTCACTTGCTTTTCCTTTGGTGTTTTCACCAACCGTAGTGCCCGCCACGATTTATGGTTTGGTGGCTGCAACAAAATTATGTCCAAAACCTTGCACTTCGAGCATATTTTGGTTTCCATTCATACTCCACCTCTACTTTGATTAGCTCATCCAAAAGTGGACTTTCAATAACAAATTGGTGAACTAGAGGGATTGAGGCATCAAGTTCAACACAAAGCCTCGCATACTCAAGGCGGGGGCAATTAAAAGTAAGCTCATCATAAGACAATGGTCTACCCATCATGCTTGCCGCCATACTCAATACCTTCCTGGACCATAGAGGAAATGACAATCCATGGAGCCATATCCACAAGGGTATCTTGGTGAATTTTTTTATCAAACACAAAATGAGGGTGTCATTGGTGCACGATTATGTACTTCCCTCCAAACATCCATGGGCCCTTATCTATTATTTTGAGCAAACCCTCCTCAGTTTTAAACTTGAAAACCATAAAATCATTTGCCATCGACGTAACAATTTCCAAGCCATATTTATTCCATACCCGAAATGCAATTGTTTTGACTGCATAATATGACATGCTGTATCCTGCAAAAAAAAAAAAAAAAACCCAATCAAGCAGCACTTCCATTGATTTGCATTATTGGTTTAAAGGTCATCAATAATTTTCAGAATGGAGCCCAACTCTTTCCGTGGAAGTGGATCAAGAGAGAACCTGGTGTTAGGGTTTGTAACTCTTAACCTTTTCGGCCCATAAAGTTTGGTTTGGTGTTGGATGTGTGGCTATGTTCTGGGGTGGTTTGGTGTTTGTGGGTTTGGTGCTTGCTGTGGTGGTTTGGGTGGTTTTGGTAGAAGCCATGGAAATTCATAATGTTCCAGTAACAAACCAAGCAGCAACTATGAACAAGGACAACTCACAGTTGAATTCAAACCAGATAAAACCCAACGATCTAGCTCTACATAATCAAGTTAAGAATAAAATAACAAAAACCCAGCTTAATCCAACAGCCAAAGCAACCACAATCAACGAAGGACCAAATTGACCTGAAAACTGACAGATTTCAAACCAAGAAATTCCCAACCATGAAAAGTGGTTCCAAATACGATCTCCACCGTTTAGAATGCAGAGGATAGTTGGAAGAACCTCCCTGTCCAATTTGGATAAAACGCAATGGTGAACAGAAAAGAACTAGGCCGTTTTTTCCTGAAAACTTGCGACTTCAAGAACTCTCAAACAGAAGAAGATAATCAAAATCCGAATGGTCAATTTGTATAGCATATCAAGGCGCACGAATAACCAGCCTAATCCGACAGTGGATGACAGAATTATGTCTGGCGCTTTCATAGTATATCTCTATATGACAATACAATTAAAAAATGCGAACCTTATAAGATAAAATCTTGCATGCTTAGGATTGCTCGTGTGTTTTGGTTCTTTATTTAATTGACTTAAACTTGATTAATTATTTGAATTAAAATAAACTTGTCTTACGAATATCAAATTAGACATTCGTTTTCTCCATGTTTTTTTAATGCAGTCCCATTCATTCAATCAATTCAATCCTTAACAAGATTTGACAAATTAGTATGGCATATAAAAGTGCAATTAAAAAGAATTAAGAATGAAAAAGAAATGCATGCATACTAGGGGCTTTTTAGTATATGTTATAATATAATATAACACTTCACCATTTTATTTTTTTTAACACATGCTAATTTCAAACTGTCCCAGTATAAATTTTTTAAAATTAATTATTAACTCATGTACATGAATTTTTGAAGTTAATAGTAAAATTTTAATTTAAATACACTACCTAAAATATTAAAAATAAATTTGAAAGTACATAAAATTAAAGTGAAAGTAAAAATAAATTCACTATTGAAGTTATATCTTTCATCCTACGATGTTTTGTGGAATATAATTCATTTATAATCGAATCTGAATTGATATTGTAACAACCCCTCAACCGGGATAAAATAACAATCTCATTTCAACTGGAAAACAAAGTAATTAAATTTTTTTTCTCTCTCAATTTCTCCTCCCTTCACTTGATTCTTCCTTAGATTAGTGTTTTATAAGTTGGATTTTGTAAGTTTACAAGGTTATTCTCTCACTTTTCTTTTCTTTTTTCTTGGATTTTTTTTTTATGTTTTTCCTTACTTTTCTCTTTCTCTCTCGTATTTTTTTTTCTTTCTTTTCCTATTCTGCTTCTGCCCAAGCAACATATAAAAGAAAGTAAGAGCTGATTTGTTTTTTTAATGGCAAATAATCATTTTACCTGTAATGAGTCGTTTTGCTTTTTTTTTTACGGTTTTTTTTTTATTAACACTACCAAGCTCCGTTCATCCTAAAATTTTAACCAGATTTTATTCAATATATTTTAAGATTCCTCCTAAAATTTCAGCTCAATCTGATGGTCGGATTGAACATTATACCTAATAATGTAAAATTGATCAAATTGTGATTTTTCATCAAATTTCTGAATTTCTTCAAAAATTCTGAAATTTTAACTCAAGCTAAAATATCATATTAGAAAACTACACGCAAATTTTCAGAATGTTTTGATAACTCAATCAAGAATTACAAATTATTTTTTATAAAATTAATAAATAATTATTAATAAAATCTTGAACTGATTACAACCCACTCAAACCTTTATCATGCCTTCTCCCTTGTGTACAGCTCAATTGGTATATACTCCAAATCACAAGTCAATAGTGGCTTGACACGTACAAATCCTGGCAGTATGTGTCTTCTGGACCCCTCGAGCATCATAGTCATTTAACTTGTTAGAATTGAAAATAAGACAAGACACTCACAGAAGGGGTGAGCTCACCAACTGCACCTAATAACTAAGCCAGCTTGAACCCAATGTATCAGTCACTTCATCAAGCTTCTACATGGAATGGTGTCTTAACAAAATAATAATAAACTAACGAAGAGGTGAAAGAAAACTAGCGTCATAGCCTTTTCTGAGTGGAATTTTCCTTTCATAGGTGAGCAAGAATTTATTTAGTTAGTCCTACCATCCAAGCCAAATCATCTGATAGAAAGAGTGAGCAAGAATTTATTGGACCCTTGTATATTCAAGTGGGAGATAGGGACACTTTTCTCTCTCTTTTTTTTCTAGCTGCCATTATACAGTACTGGCATCCATGAGAGGCTATGCATCCCATGCCTTTACAGCATGGAACCATGGATTACTTGCATGGTCAGTATCAAACTAGTCCTTGTTGTAAGAAAAACCAGTAATTTAACAAAGGCCTCCACGTGATGGCACGTTTCCAAGTCTGACTTAAATTCTGAACTTTATCAATACATCAAAATAATTTAAAAACACCAAAAAAATATTAATTAAAAACAAAAAAAAATTAATTTTTTTAAAAATATTTTTAAAATACAAAAATAAACAAGATTTAACTAAAAAGCTCGATACAATCCCGTTCCACGTAGGAAATGCAAATCCTTCTACGAAGGGGCTACCTGCATGTCTCATTAACAAGTAGGTAAGACTTGAGTAAGCAATAAGCATAGATCTAGTACTTGTATTTGGCTCAATCCGTATAATACAACTCGTCTGAACTATTCTCATTTTAAATACTTGCTGAACTCAGATTTGTTTTTCTTTATTTCAATATTTGAAGTGTACTATTTAAGTGTTTGGATTGAGACTCCTTTCTTTAAATTCTATATAAGAAAAAAAATTCTTTACCGAATTCGTAATCGAAGGACAAAAGTCATCAAAAGTAATCTAAATCTTTTGAAAAGAATAGATCCTTAGAACTTGAGAGAACATTCAAAATGTATTTCACGTTTCTAATGATTTTATTTTTTTTATGGTACAAATGACTCCGACATGTTATTAAAACAGTTTTAGGGAGTTTGGTCGATTTCTTTGTCAGACATTGCGATTTCCGGAGAAAAAAAGGCACCCTTATCTTAAGCAAATTAAAGGCGGCATTGATCGAAAAACATAGATCTTTATAGCTTGATTAATAAGTTGATGAAGACAGACCACCAGTATCTCAGCTGAGAGTCACATGAACAGAACCATTTATAGGTGATGATGCAACAAAAGGGATGCAATTCAAATCACTCCATTTTCAAGTATTCTCTCTCTTTCAACCCTAAATGATAGAGCTTAACTGATTAGTTTTTGAATTTATTTTCTAATGATTATAAGTTCGAGTCCTTTTAGAACCACTGAAAACTTACATGGTTGTTAATTTTGGGGTCCTTGTGATTAGTTGAGGTACATGCAAGCTGCCCGTGTAGGAAAGCTGAACTTATATTCATGTATATTGTTCGTGCCTTTAAATAGGCATTTCATACATCACATGTCATTGATTATTACTATATATATACATGATTTGATGCAGGAATTATGGAAATCATGAAGTAAATGAAATGAAGAATTATAGCAGGGGATCTCTCAATAGAGTGATGTATGCAGAAGATCCATGCAAGATTTCTGCACTTGAATCCTGCATGGAATCTCTGCATATATTTCCATATTTCTTCATCCCCCCTCAAGCTCAAGGCGGGGCTGGACCGAGGCAGAGCTTGTCACGATTTAATGCAAACATTGCAGCACAAAGTGATTTGGTGAAAATATCCGCAATTTGATCGGATCCTGGAATATAAGTCAAAGAAAGAGCTCCACTTGCAACTCGTTCTCTAACAAAATGGATAAGCCGAATGGTGTTTGGTTTGATAACAGGACTGAATGTTTCATCATAATCAAGTCCTGGTTGCTGTGAAAATCCACGAGCCACCAGCCGAGCTTTATATCTTTCAATGGAACCATCAGATCGTGTTTTGATTTTAAACACCCATTTGTTGCTGATAATATTCATTTTGGCGTGTCTAGGTACCAAGGTCCAGGTTTTGTTGCTATGAAGGGCATATATTTCAGCTTGCATTGCTTGAAGCCAATGTGGATGTTGGAGAGCTTGTTGAACTGAAGATGGCTCTTATGGTTGGGCAACAAGGTCAGCAACAAAACAGGCAGGGATGGGATGTCGTGAAGAAATAAAAACCTTGGGTTTTAGCTTCCCTGTTTGAGTTCGTGTAATCATATGATGCTGTCGCTGTGAAGCTAGAGCAGATGTAAGAGAGATCACTGGTGGTACAGGAGTGATGTCTGCTGTGGTGGATGAAGAAAGTGGCAGGTTGAGGTGCTGATTCTTCTTGAACATTTTCGGCATTTTGAACAATTGTTGCTGGATCGTGATGACTGTCTTGTGGGGATGTGGCAATTGATTTTTCTGCCACAGTTTTGAGTAGTTGAGGAAGTGCCTTAATTTTAAACAACTGAGAGGCATGTGTATCAGGTTGATACATGCACTTGTAGGGAAACTGGAGTTCATTAAATTTCACATGGCGTGATATGTAAAAATGATGTGTCTGTGGCTCAAGGCAGAGATAACCTTTGTGATTGGTGGAGTAACCAAGAAAGACACATCGTGTGGATTTAAAATCCAACTTTGATCGACCAAATGGTGCAAGCAAGGGATAGCAGGAACATCCAAACACTCGTAATGAGTCATAAGTAAGGGCAGAGCCAAAAACCACTTCATGTGGTGACTTGTAACCCAAGACTGAAGTTGGTAAGCGATTAATTAGAAACACTACAGTACGAAACGCTGCAGTCTAGAATTTTATTGGAACAAAAGCGTGTGATAACAGTGTTAATCCTGTTTCTACGATATGTCGATGATGTCGTTCAGCTAATCCATTTTGTTCTGGTGTTCCTAGACATGAAATTCTATGAATAATGCCATCAGTTTTGAAAAGATTCTGCAAACTTTGATTAACAAACTCACCGCCTCCATCGCTTTGAAATATTTTAACATGAGTATCAAACTGTGTTTCCATTTGCTTGAGAAAGGAAGGAAATATTATTGCTACGTCAGATTTTCGATTCATAGGAAAGAACCATATATACCGGGAATACTCATCAACAATAATTAAATAGAAATGGTTTCCATCATAAGAGGGGACAAATGCAGGACCCCAGACATCTGAATGTAGTGTATGTAGAAAAGCAGTAGCATATGATTTTCTAGATTTAAATGGTAACTTTGTTGATTTTTCCAAAACACAGCTTTCACAGAAAACATTTTGTTTATCCATAGATGGTAAACATAACTTTGTGAGAATTCTGGCTTGAGGGTGGCCCAGTCGTGCATGCCATAAGTTGCTGGACACTTTATTTGCTAAAAAATTGACTGGAATTGTGGAGAGTTGCTGCAGATTGATCGGATATAACCCATCCTTCATGAAACCTTTAAGAATTACCTGCTTTGTCTTCATGTCCTTAAGAATAAAACCTCATGGATAAAACAGAAAATAGCAGTTATTATCTCTTGTGAATTGAGATACATATAATAGTTTCTTCTTAATTGCAAGAACCACAAGAACATCATTTAGCTTGAGATTGGTAGTGGGAATAGTAACGTTTCCAGTACCAGTGATAGGCAAGCCCTGACCATTTCCAACCATAACAGAGTCATTTCCAGGATAAGAGATAATACCTTGGACTTCATTTGTGTCAGACGTCATATGGTGGTTTGCTCTAGTGTCAGAATACCATGTCTCTTCTGCAGTTTCACCAATTTTAATTGCAGCAAAGGCCTTGTATTGATCAGCTTCTTCATCAGATGCAAAGCATCCATCTGCTTTATGATTAGGTCCCCCACATCAAAAACAAGTGATGCTACCATGTCCACGATTACTGTTATGTGAGATTTGTTTCTGACGAGTCCCAGTAAAGCTTCCATTTTGGCGAGGAAAACAAGTCTCTTTAGCTCGTGATGGAGTGTTGTTAGTGGGATTTCTCCCAGTGAAGCTGCGATGATTGTGACCACGAGCGCTGGTGTTTATCCATGGCTTTGAGTTTGTGCGGCCACGATTTGTATAAAAAGCCACAGAAGGAGCAGTTGTCTGTGATCCTTGAATTCGAATTTCAAAGTCACGGAGTTTGCCAATAACTCCTTCAAGAGATGGAAAGGTATCTCTAGCATTTAATGTTGCTACTATAGGATCAAATTCAGATCCTAATCCTCGAAGAATACAAATGATGAATTCATCATCATCCATTGGTTTACCTGCACCACAAAGAGACAGAGCCAAAGCTTTTGCTTTGTGTAAATAATCTTCCAGTGAAGAGGTACCTTTTATCAAAGACTGTAGTTTGCCTTTGATTTGTTGGATGCGATCTCGAGTGTGAGTGCCATAAAGTGTCTCTAACACTTGCCATGCATCATGCGAAGATTCACTATTGATGACTTGAGAAAGAGGTCCATCAGATAGTGAACTGTTGATCCATCCAAGGATCAATTGATCCGTGCGCAACCACATTGCTGCAACAGGATTTGTTTGCAACTCACCATTCTCACCAATGATAGTTGATTCTGGGCAGGGAACTTCATCCTTCACATATCCAAGGAGTCCATAGCCACGTAAAACAGGAATAACCTGTGCTTTCCACAAAAGATAATTGTTTGAAGCCAGCTTGAAGGAGATATCAGGCAAATGTGATTTTGGGAGTGTAATCTCAAGAGAAGAAGCAGGGAACATTGTTTGAACTAAAGAAAAAGATGCCATAGTGATAGAAGGCTCTGTTACCATATAGGAAAGCTGAACTTATATTCATGTATATTGTTCGTGCCTTTAAATAGGCATTTCATACATCACAGGTCATTGATTTTTATTATATATATATATATATATATATATATATATATATATATATATATATATATATATATATATGATTTTATTAAAGAAA
>Ga0307517_10014950_pt1 | contig 10360 bp, 12 predicted proteins | sample 23_EM_MG_FD_194515 | JGI IMG/M metagenome (GOLD analysis project Ga0307517, IMG submission 194515) | Populus trichocarpa ectomycorrhiza microbial communities from riparian zone in the Pacific Northwest, United States - 23_EM | ecosystem: Host-associated > Plants > Roots > Unclassified | place...
GTGCGCGGGGGCAGGTCGTGGTGAGCATCTCCGGGGAGCGGGCCGGAGTCGGCGACCCCATTCAGCGCGAACCCATTCAGCGAGAGAGGTGAGAGGTATGGCAGCGACCAGATTTCCCGTCGAGGCCGGGCACATCATGATGTTCGCCCGGGCCATCGGCGACGAGGAGGACATGACGGTGGCCCCGCCCACCTTCACGATGGCGTCCGCGCACTACGACCCGGACTCCCCGCTGCGGCCCCTGCCCGGCGGGGAGTGGCTCGGGTCGGGGCGCGGTCCGGGTGTGGCGGTCGAGGGCAGCGGCGGGTTGCACGCCGAGCAGCACTTCGAGTACCACCGGCCGCTGCGGGCCGGCACCACGCTCACGGTCAGTACGCGGCCGGGGCGCAGCTGGGAGAAGGCGGGCCGGGCCGGGCTGCTGCGCTTCGGCGAGCAGATCACCGAGTACCGCGACGAGGCGGGCGAGCTGGTGGTCACCGCCCGCACGGTCGGCGTGGTCACGACCCAGGGAGAGGACGCCTGATGGCACTGCGAGCGGACGGGATCAAGGTCGGCGAGTCACGCGAGGAGGTCGTGGTCGAGGACCTGAAGCGCACCCGGATCGTGCAGTACGCGGGCGCCTCCGGGGACTTCAACCCGCTCCACACCGACCAGGAGTTCGCGGTGAAAGTGGCCGGCTTCCCCGGCGTCTTCGCCCACGGCATGCTCACCATGGGCCTGACCGGCCGCGTGCTCACCGACTGGGTCGGCCGCGATCGGCTGCTGCGCTACGGCGTCCGCTTCAAGGCGCCGGTGTGGCCGGGCGACACCCTGACCACCACGGTGACGGTCGAGAGCGTCGACGGGCCGGTGGCCGAGTTCACCGTCCGCACGGTCAACCAGAGCGGCGTCGAGGTCGTCTCGGGCACGGCGGCGGCGCGGCTGGACTTGTAGGGGCGCGGGGAACTGCGCGACCAGCCGACCACGGTCCGCACAATACGCACGGACCGCTCAGTCGCCCAGCAGGTCCAGGACCGTCTTCGGCCCCGCCGCGTTGATGTAGTCGTCCGCGCCGGCGATGTGCCGCTGCCACAGCTTCTCGGCCTCGTCGGCCTTGCCGGCCTCGATGAGGCCGACCAGCTTGACGTGCGCCCGGTGACCCTTGCGGGCCTGGGCGGTGGGGGTGCCGGTCTCGGAGACCTGGGCGACCTGGGAGGCGTTGGCGCGGTCGATGATGAAGCGGAGCATGCCGCTGAGGAGGATGAGGGTCTGGTTGCCGGTCAGCTCGACCAGGAGGGTGTGGAAGGCGTCCTGGGCGTCGACCAGGGCGAGCGGGTCCTCCAGGACGGCCTTCTCGGCGGCGATCGCCTCGCGCAGGCGGGCGATGTCCTCCGGGGTGTGCTTGGTCGCGAGCTGACGGGCGCAGGGCGGCTCGATGAAGGCGGCGGCCTGGTAGACATCGCCCAGCGTGGCGCCCCGGTACTCCAGGATCAGCCCGGCGTACCGCGCGGCCACCTCGGCGTCGGGGGCGCTCACCCGGGCGCCGCCGTGGGCGCCGCGCCGGACGCTGATCAGGGCCTCGGACTCCAGTACGCGGAAGGCCTCGCGCAGGGTCGGGCGGGAGATCCCGAACTGCTCCATGAGCATGGACTCCGACGGCAGCGCGTCGCCCGGCTGGAGCTCGCCCCGGACGATCTGGCGGCGCAGTTGCCCGGCCACGAGCTCGGCGGTCTTTGGCACGCGGACCTGGCGGCCCACGGGCGCCCGGGTCGGGATGGGCAACGTGAAACTCGGCTGCGCACTGCCGGCGGGCTGGGCCACGGTACTTCTCCTCGTGCTCCATTTGCCGCGAATACAGCAAAATGAATCTTCCTAATGCAACAAGACTACCAGGGGAGGGGAGAAGCCCTCTGGTGCGGACCGGCCGGGTCGTATATAGATGATTCATCTATCTATTATGGGAGGCTGATCCTCCATGACAACAACCGCACCCGCACCCGCACCCGCAACCGCACCGGTCATCCTCGGTGAGCTGACTGCCGACGGCGTGATGGTGCTGACCCTCAACCGGCCCGATCGCCACAACGCCTGGACGCTGGAGATGGAGCTGCTCTACAACGAGCTCTTCGACCGCGCCGAGTCCGACCCCGCCGTACGGGCCGTGGTCCTCACCGGCGCGGGCCGCAGCTTCTGCCCCGGCATGGACATGAGCGTCCTCGACGGCGCCTCCTCCGGTGCCCGCCCCTGGCCCACCGGCCAACTGCCGCCCCGCACCCGCCCGCTCGCTCTCCCCAAGCCGGTCGTCGCCGCCGTCAACGGCGGGTGCGCGGGGATCGGCTTCATCCAGGCGTTGATGTGCGATGTGCGCTTCGCCGTGCCCGGCGCGCGGTTCGCCGCCGCGTTCAGCCGGCGCGGGCTGGTCGCCGAGGACGGCGTCTCCTGGATCCTCCCCCGCGTCGTCGGCTACGGCCACGCGAGCGACCTGCTCCTGTCCTCCCGCCGGGTCGACGGCCCCGAAGCCCTCGCCATGGGCCTGGTCAACCGCCTGGTCGAGCCCGACGAGCTGCTGCCGGCCGCTCTCGCGTACGCGACCGAACTGGCCCGCGAGTGCAGCCCGTACGCGATGTCCCTCATCAAGCGGCAGCTCCTGGACGACCAGGCCCGGGCCTTCCCCGACGGGCGCGACAGCGCGATCGCCCTGCTCGCCACCGCCAAGCGCGCCCCGGACTACCGCGAGGGCGTCACCAGCTTCATCGAGCACAGGCCGCCGCGCTTCGCGGGCCTGGGGGAGGGGTCCTCGTGACGGACAAGGTGACGGACAGGGTCCCGCTGCACCGCCGTACGATCACCGTCGCGGCGTACGAGTGCGAGGACGACGGCGGTTCCATCGACGTCGAGGCCGAGCTGCTCGACCAGCGCCCCTGGGCCGAGCCGTACGCCGGCCCGGGAAGCTCGGTCGCGGAGCTGCACCGGATGGCGCTGACGGTACGCGTCCGGCTGGCGGACATGACGATCACCGGGGCGCGGGCGGACATGGGCACCTTCCCGCACGCGGAGTGCCCCCGGATCACTCCCGCCTTCGAGGGGCTGGCGGGCCTGAGCATCGCCGCCGGCTTCAACCGGGCGGTCCAGGAGCGCTTCCGTGGGGTCTCGGGCTGCTCGCACCTGTACGAGCTGGCGCGGCTGCTGGGGCCTGCCGTGGTCCAGGCGGGCATCTCGGCCAAGGCCCGGCGCCGCGTGGGGGCCGGGCCCACCCATGATCCGCGTACGACGGCGGGAGTGCTCGGAAGCTGCCACATCTGGGCGCCGGACGGGCCGGGAGTGCGCAAGCTCGAAGCGGGCTGGCGGCCGGGGACGGGGGTGTTTCCGGTGCCGCCGGTGGAGACGTTCGGTCAGTGAGGCCCGGCGTCCTGGTCGGCGAGCCAGCGCTCGTGGCGTGCGAAGTGGCCGTTGTCGCGGCTGACCCAGATGCCGGACGCGCGCGCGACCACGGCGCGGCCGGGGAGCAGGACCATCTCGCCGGAGATGTACCAGCGTGACCCCTCGCGGCGCTCGACCCAGGCGCGTACTTCGAGCGGCCGCCCGACCGGCACCGGCTTGACGAAGCTCACCGTCAGCTCGGCGGTGACCGACAACACGCGGTTGAGCAGCGGCACATGGCCCAGGCAGTCGTCGAGGACGGCCGCCGTCCAGCCGCCGTGCGCGACATCCGGGCCGCCCTCGTGGTCCCGGGGGCAGGTCAGGGCGAACCGGACCGTGCCGTCGTCCTCCATGTGCTCCCGCTCGACGCCCAGCTTGCAGGCGGCCCCCTTGCGGCAGGCGCCACACAGGGCGACGCCGCCGGAGGTGCGGGGCGGGTCCTGGAAGTCGGGCATGGCATCGGGCATGGTGGCACTCCTTGTCTGATTCAGTTTAATGCGTTAGATATAACAGAGGATTCGCATAAGTCGCTACGACCCGATGGGAGCTGGCCGCCGTGAAGATCGGCCTCTGGTTCGACCTGCGCAACCCCCCGAAGTGGCGACAGGACCCCGCCCGCCTCTACGGCTTCACCCTGGAGATGTGCGAGGAGGCCGAGCGGCTCGGCGCCGACTCCGTCTGGTTCTCCGAGCACCACGGCTTCGAGGACGGCTACCTGCCGCAGCCCCTCACCTTCGCCGCCGCCGCGGCCGCGCGCACCTCACGCGTGCGGCTCGGCACCGGCATCCTCGTCGCGCCGCTGCGCAAGACCGCGCAGCTGGCCGAGGAGGCCGCCGTCGTCGACATCATCAGCGGCGGCCGGCTCGACCTCGGCCTGGGAGCGGGCTACCGCGTACCGGAGTTCGAGCTGTTCGACGCCGATGTGACGGCCCGCTACCGCACCCTCGACGCACAGGTCGGCGAGCTGCGACGGCTCTGGGAGAAGGGCGGCGTCACCCCCGCCCCCGTACAGCAGCGGCTGCCGATCTGGCTCGGCTACCAGGGCCCCAAGGGCGCCCGCCGGGCCGGCCGCATGGGTGAGGCCCTGCTCACCCCCTCCGCCGAGTCCTGGCCGCACTACCGGGACGGGCTCGTCGAGGGCGGCCACGACCCCGCCGCCTCGGCCCGGATGGCGGGCGGCTTCGAGGCGTACGTGACCGACGACCCGGAAGGGGACTGGCCGGTCGTCGCGCCCTACATCGCTTACCAAGTGGATAGCTACCGCCGCTACATGGTCGAGGGCACCGGCCAGCCCCCGCCGCGCCCCGTGGACCCGGACAAGCTGCGCCGGCGCGAGCCCCGGGGCCCGCTCTCCTCCTACCTCTACGGCACGCCCGAGGACGTGGCCGCCGAGATCAGGAAGCGGACGGCGGGCGCGCCCGTGGAGACGGTGTGGTTCTGGGCGTCGGTCGCCGGGATGCCGGAGGAGATGACGGCCCGGCACGTCAGGACGATCTGCACCCGCCTGCGTCCACTGCTGGCGGACCACGAGCCCGGAGGAGAGGCGTCATGACCGTCATGACCGGCAGACTCAAGGACAAAATCGCCATCGTGACCGGCGCCGCCTCCGGCATCGGGGCGGCCACCGCCGAACGCGTGGCCGCCGAAGGCGCGCACACCGTCGTCGCCGACCTCAACCTCGACGGGGCCAAGGCGGTGGCCGAACGGATCGGCACGGCGGGCGGATCCGCCGTCGCCGTCGGCGTGGACCTCGGCGACGTAGAGTCCGTACGCGCCATGATCGCGACCGCCGTCGGCATCTACGGCGGCCTCGACATCCTCCACAACAACGCCGCCGCCACCCACCTCGCCGCCCGCCTCGACCTCCCGGTGGCCGACGCCGACCCCGCCGTGTGGGACGACACCCTCCGTATCAACCTCCGGGGCACGATGGCCGCGATCCAGGCCGCGATCCCGCACCTGGTCGCGCGCGGCGGCGGCTCCGTCATCAACACCTCCTCCGGCGCCGGCCTCGCCGGAGACCTCAGCCACCCCGCCTACGGGGCCTCCAAGGCGGCCATCATCAACCTCACCCAGTACGTCGCCACCCAGCACGGCAAACAGGGCGTCCGCTGCAACGCCATCGCCCCCGGCTTCATCGTCACCCCCGCCAGCTCCGGTTCGGAGTACGGGCCGATCCAGGAGACGATGCTCCGCCACCACCTCACCCCCCGCCTCGGCCGCCCCGAGGACATCGCCTCGGCCGTGGTCTTCCTCGCCTCCGACGAGGCCGCCTTCATCACCGGGCAGACGCTGTGCGTGGACGGCGGGCTCCTCGCCCACCAGCCGTACGTGGCGGACCTGCGGGCGACGACATCGGGACAGGGCTGAACCCCGTGACCGCCACCTGGACCGCCATGGTGGCCCGCGCCTACGACCACCCCCGCCCGGCCGTGCGCTTCGGCGGCGCCACCTGGTCCGGGCACGAACTCCTCGACCGCGCCGCCGGGGCCGCCGACTGGCTGGACGCCCTCGGCTGCGCCCCCGGGCGGCCCGTGCCGGCGCTGGTGGCCACCTCGGCCGAGGCGCTGGCCCTGGTGATCGGCGGCGCGGGGTCGGGGCACCCGCTCGCGCCGCTCGGCGTGCGGATGGCGCCGCCGGAGATCGCGGCGGTCGTCAAGGCGCTGGGCGCCCCGCTCGTCGTGGCCCAGGCCGGATTCGCCGAACTCGGCCTCACCGTGGCGGAGCTGACCGGCTGCGGGGTGGCCATCCTGCCCGAGCTCGCCGAACTGCCCGCGTCCGGCAGGGAACTGGCCGCCGCGCCGGACGACATCGCGGCCGTGCTGCACACCTCCGGCACCACGGGCGTCCCGAAGGCCGTCCCGATGCCGCAGTGGCGGCTCGCGGCCCGGGCCCGCGTCAACGGCGCGCTGTGCGAACTCGACCCGAGCAGCTTCTACGGCGGCAGCTCGCCCTTCCACCACATCGCGGGCCTGGGCAACCTCGCCGTCGCCCTCGCCGCCGGTGCCACCGTCACCGGGCTGCCCCGCTTCACGACCGAGGGCTGGGCCCTGCTCCGCGACATGGGTGCGACCCACACCAGCATGGTCCCCGCGATGCTGGAAATGCTGCTCGCGGCGGGCCAGGCGCATCAACCCCGCCTCCGCGTCCTCCAGTACGGCGGTGCTCCCGTCCGTCCGGAGACGCTGCGCCGTACGTACGGGGCGATGCCCGGGGTGCGCATGCTCAACATGTTCGGGCAGACCGAGGGCTCCCCGCTCAGCGTGCTCACCCCCGACGACCACCGTGAAGCCGTCGCGGGCCGCCCCGAACTGCTGCTGTCCGTAGGACGCGCGGCTCCCGGCGTAGAACTGCGGATCGGCGCCGACGCCGGGCCGGACGGGGTGGGCGAGGTCCTCGGCCGGGCCGACCACCTCTTCCGGGTGGACGACGAGGGCTGGCTGCACAGCGGCGACCTCGGCCGGATCGCGGCGGACGGCTACCTCTACCTCTCCGGCCGCCGGAACGACATGATCATCCGCGGCGGCGAGAACGTCCACCCCCTTGAGGTCGAGACGGTCCTCGCCGCCCACCCCGCAGTCGCCGACGCCGCCGTCGTCGGCAGGCCCGACGACCGCCTGGGCCAGACCGTCGTCGCCTTCGTCGTCCCGGCGGACCCGGCCGCCCCGCCCGACCCCGACGCGCTCAGGACGTACGCCCGCGACCGGCTCTCCGGCTTCAAGGTGCCCGCCCGCTGGTGCTTCGTGGCCGACCTGCCGCGCAACGCGAACGGCAAGATCGTACGCAGTCGCCTGCGTGAGCCTTAGGGCCTTGTCGGCGGCCGTACAAGTCCGGATCAGTGCGAGCCGTTCGCGGCGTCGGCGTAGCGGCGGGCCAGGCGCGCGACGGCGTCCTTGAGCTCGGCGGGGCCGACGACCTCGAAGTCGGCGTCGAATCTGCCGATGGCGGCGGCGAGGCCGGGCCAGGACCAGGAGCCGAGGATGAGCCGGCAGCGGTCGGGGCCGAGTTCCTCGACGACCGCGTCGCGGGTGTGGCGGGAGACGGTGGCGGCGGGGAGGTCGAGGATCACCTCGCCGCGGCAGGGCCAGTCGCCGGAGCCGGTGCCACCGGAACCGGGGGAGCTGTTGAACTTGCTGGTCACGAAGGCGGCGACGTTTCCGCCGGGCAGTTCGCGCGGGGTGAAGCGGGGCCCCGTGGGGGTGCGCGGGGTGATCCGGTCGGCGCGGAAGGTGCGCCAGTCCTCGCGGTCGAGGTCCCAGGCGACGAGGTACCAGCGCCCGCCCCAGGTGACGAGGTGGTGGGGCTGCACTCGGCGCTCGGAGGGTCCGGTGCGGTCCTTGTCGCCGACGGGGGTGTGGTCGAAGCGCAGCACCTCGCGGGCGTGGACGGCGGCGCTGAGCGTCATGATCACGCCGCTGTCGACCCGCGGGTTCGGCCGGAACGCGGGCCGTTCGACGGCGGTGACCTGGAGGGTGTCGATGCGGTGGCGCAGCCGGGCGGGCATGACCTGCCGGACGGTGGTCAGCGCGCGCGCCGCCGCCTCCTCGATGCCGGCGCCGGAGGTGGTGGCGATCTGGAGCGCGATGGCCAGCGCCACGGCCTGCTCGTCGTCGAACAGCAACGGGGGCAGTTCCGTCCCGGCGTCGAGCCGGTAACCGCCGTCGGGGCCCTTGAAGGCCACGATGGGATAGCCGAGTTCGCGCAGGCGGTCGACATCGCGGCGCACGGTGCGCGGGCTGACCTCCAGCCGGTCGGCCAGCAGCGCCCCCGGCCAGTCCCGGCGCGCCTGGAGCAGCGAGAGAAGCGAGAGCAGCCGGGCTGAGGTCTTCTGCATGACTCCAGATTGCCCTGAGAAGCGGCCAAACCCTGTCCGCTTCCCCTGCGATTGTTCTCTCGTGCCGGACAACCAGAACGACCGGAAGGACCCCATCACCATGACCGCCATGACCACGACCCCCTCGACCCTTGACGCCGAGCGGGCCGACCTGCTCGCCGAGCTCGCGACCGCGCGCTCGGCCCTGACCGGCACCGTGCGCGGGCTCAGCGACGAGCAGGCCGGGGAGCGCCCGACGGCCAGCGCGCTGTGCCTGGGCGGGCTGATCAAGCACGTCACGTCCGCCGAGGAGGGATGGATGCGGTTCGTCGTCGAGGGCCCGTCGACGATGCGCTTCGACCTGCCCGACGGTGTCACCTGGGCCGACTTCATGGCCGGCACCGCACGCGAGCTCCCGCAGTGGGCGATCGACCGCGAGAACGATTTCCGGATGCTGCCCGGCGAGACGCTGGCCGGGATCATCGAGCGCTACGAGCAGGTGGCCGAGCGCACCGAGAAGCTCATCGCGTCCGTGCCCGACCTGTCGGCCACGCACCCGCTGCCGGAGGCGCCCTGGAGCGAGCCCGGAGGGGTGAGGAGCGTGCGTCGGGTGCTGCTGCATGTCATCGCCGAGACCATCCAGCACGCCGGGCACGCGGACATCCTGCGCGAGACGCTCGACGGGCAGACCGCGACCTGAGCCTTCGTCCGGTGTGATGCATTCACCGCTCCCTCTGCGCGTGGCGGCCGCGTCCGCCCGCGCCCGGCAGCGACAGTGGCCGCAAACCGCTGCCGGAGGTGCGTCCCGCTGTGAGAGTCCGATCCGTGGTCCTGGTCCTGGCCGTCTCGCTGCTCCTGGGCGTGAGTGCGTGCGGCGAGGACACCACCCGCGACAGCCTCTCGCGTGAGCAGGTCGCGCAGAGGGAGGCCGCACAGAGCAAGGTCGCGCACGGGGACTCGCAGAGGGAGCGGCTGGCCGCCGACAGCGCGGCCGTTCTGGCCAACGGTGTGCCCGGGGTGGTGGTGGTCACGGCCGAGAACGGCCGGCAGACCTCCACGGCGTGGGGCGAGGGCGAGGTGGCCACACACACGCCCCTCGCCGTGAGCGACCGATTCCGGATCGGCAGCGTGTCGAAGTCCTATGTCGCGGTGATCATGCTCCAGCTGGCCGACGAGAAGAAGCTGAGCCTCGACGACACCGTCGAGAAGTGGCAGCCCGGCCTGGTCCCCAACGGCGCGCACATCACGATCCGCGAGCTGCTGAACCATTCCAGCGGCATTCCCAACTACGAGGACAACCCCGCCTACCTCGCGCCCTACCTGGCGGGCGACGTCACCCGCGTCACCACCCCGCAGCAGCTCGTGGCCCTGGCCAACGCGCTCAAGCCCGCCTTCGCGCCCGGCACCGGCGCTGCGTACTCCAACACCAACTACACCGTGGCCGGGCTCATCATCGAGAAGGCCACCGGGACCTCACTGGCCCACCAGCTGGACCAGCGCGTCTTCAAGCCGCTGGGGCTGCGCTCCAGTTACCTCCCGACCGGACCGGAGATCGACGGACCGCACGCGCACGGCTACTTCGTCATCGGCAAGCCGCCCGCCAAGGCGACCGACGTCACCCGCTTCAGCCCCTCGATCGCCTACGCGGGCGGCGGCATCGTCGCCACCGCGGGCGACGTCTCCGCCTTCTACCGGGCGCTGCTGGGCGGCCGGCTGCTCCCGCCGGCCCTGCTGAAGCAGATGATGACCACCGTCACCGGCGGCAAGGGCGAGAAGTTCGGGCTCGGCCTGGTGCCCCGCACACTGCGGTGCGGGACCGTCTGGGGGCTCGACGGCAATTTCCCCGGGTACCTGGTGCAGTCCTACGCGAGCCCGGACGCGAAGCGCCAGGCCACGATCGCCCTCAACCTCGACCCCAACTCGATGAGCGGGAAGGCTGCCGCCGCCACGGAGAAGCTGTTCGAGGACGCCTTCTGCCGCTGAGGAACCCCGGACCCCGCCGCTACGCTCGCGGCTCGCGCGGGAGGCCGAGGACCTTCTCGGCGAGGATGTTGCGCTGGACCTGGGAGGTACCGGCATAGATCGTGCCGGAGAAGGCGATCTGGTAGGTCGTGGACCACGAGGCGGAGGAGTTCGCCGCTCCCGGGT
>Ga0307517_10014951_pt1 | contig 10359 bp, 7 predicted proteins | sample 23_EM_MG_FD_194515 | JGI IMG/M metagenome (GOLD analysis project Ga0307517, IMG submission 194515) | Populus trichocarpa ectomycorrhiza microbial communities from riparian zone in the Pacific Northwest, United States - 23_EM | ecosystem: Host-associated > Plants > Roots > Unclassified | place...
TTTTCTCATGGGTTTTTTTCCTTCCAAAATTATCTTTGTTGGTTTTTTTTTAATATTAAGTTGGTAGAGAATTTAGCTTTGTATTTTTTTTTTTGCTTTTTATTAACTGAAAAGCTAAATCATGTGGCGAAAGCACTGTATCTTTCCTCACAAAACACTGTAGATTGCTACAAATTATTTTGTTCAGTCTCTATGTTTTTGATCACCAACACAACTTTTTTTTTTCCGTCATGAAATATTTGCTCCATCATACCTTTAATTTCTATTACTTATCTAGCGCTGGTTCACAATTATAACACTATTAAGTGCATTTGTTTTATAAGCCTGCGGCAGCGCGCGGGCAAGTCATCTCGTAATCTCTCTATAATATGCCTGTGCTCTTTAACTCTAGCTTCTTCTTCCTTTTTTCGTCACGAACAACCATCATGCTTCTTTTGTATTACACTATCTTGTTTGTAAGTACATATCCTGAAAAATATTTAATTTATTTTATTAAAGTATATTCACATTATATAATTTGTTTTTGAACTTCATTGACATATATATTTTTTTTCATGGTATTTGTAGATATAAATTTTATTTAGAATATTTTGTCAGTATTCATTTTTTCTTGGTTGAAATTACTATTCATTTCATTAACAGGAGAATGCACCTTGAAAATCTATGAAAAATAAAGCTCCAAAAATAAATATCTCGTGTCGAAAATCTTCGTTGCACGAGAGAACAATGCAATCCCAGCACCCGATCGACCCGCTGGCCCTCTCTCCTTGTAAAAAGACACAAACACCCCTAAACTTCATGGCAGTTATTTTCCTATATCTCATATCGTGCCCAACCCCGTAGGGGTTTCCTCGTCACAACAATTTATCCCCGTACCCTAACTCGCTGTCGTGAATCAAATCCTAAAACATTACCAATAACCACGCACGCAACGGAAAAATTGTGCTTTCTCATATTCTCTCTAGCTAGTTAGTGCTAGGGTTTACTTCATTGTTTGCTGTTTCTGCCATAATCAGTTAGGCCTTTTCAAGCGAGTTAGACCGGTAATTTGCTGATCGGAGTGATTTGCGATGGGAGTGCCGGCTTTTTATCGGTGGTTAGCGGAGAAGTATCCTCTAGTGGTGGTTGATGTGATCGAAGAAGAACCGGTAGTTATCGAAGGCGTTAAAATTCCTGTGGATACAAGTAAACCTAACCCTAACAACATCGAATATGATAATTTATATCTCGATATGAACGGGATTATTCACCCCTGCTTTCATCCCGAAGACAGAGTACGATTTGGATTCTCCCTCGCGCTCTTTTCGCTCTTTTTTGCTTATTTGCATTTAATTTGTGTATTTTTAATTTAATTGTGTTGTAGAATGTTCACTTGATTTTAATGAAATTGAATTGAACTGGATTTGATTTTCTTTTTAACAATGTGATTTATTTATTTTGTAACTTTCTTTTCCTCTTGCAGCCTTCACCGACTTCATTCGGTGAGGTGTTCCAGTGTATGTTTGATTATATTGACAGGCTTTTCGTGATGGTGAGGCCTCGAAAATTGCTATACATGGCAATCGGTAAGTAATTTAAACCGAGTTGTTTTCTTTTACTGTAAATTTGATTTGTGTGTGATACTGATTGTGTGGGAACAACTTATAGATGGAGTTGCACCACGGGCGAAAATGAATCAGCAACGGTCTAGGCGATTTAGAGCAGCTAAAGATGCATCTGATGCGGTATGTGCGTACCTTAAAAATGGCTTGCTCCTCCATTTGTATGCAGCTGGAGAGTGACACTGATTATTGGTTCTTGATCAGCAAAACCTACTTTAGTTTTTCTGTTAAAATTGCTGTGTTAGTTATGTTTTATACTAGGTGAAATTATTTGGTAGAGTTTATATATGGATGCAATGGCTGACAGTGGTTGCTTAGAAATCTGAAAGCCAATTGAAGTAACACGAGTTTTGTGGATAAAACACATAGGCTAGCTTAACAACTACTTATAGAAGAAGGAAAAATATTCATAAAGATATAGAAACAACTCTTGAAGGGACGCCCATTAGATAAAGAACTAAAGAATTCTTAAGGAATATTTACAGTTCATTGAATGAAAATCACCGTTCTTCTTCCTCTGGAAAGTTGATGGTTTTCAAATTTATCAATTTGTTTGTTTGAAATGAGAGCACTAGAGCCTATGATTCTGATACCTGCTTTATAGTCCCTGTTAATTAGTTGCATCTTGTAAACTGCATTTATCCTTGGTGAACTTTTTGATTGCTCAATAGATAAATTCCTGGTTATGGAAACATCATGCTCTAACCATATATGGAATATACGGAAGTTCACTGGTTTTGAAACCTTAAAGATTCTGTTAATGAACATATATTTAACCACTAGGGATATCTGAGGCTGTATTTTTCTTAGATTTCTTAATGCCTTTTGGGATTTTCTAGGTTTTCAGCATTCATTATGGTTTCTTTTTCATATCACTTTGTTATTATTTTTCCTCAATTCTTCTAAAGGAGGAAAACTGAACACGGCAGGAAATACACCATTTTAATATTATCAGTCATTCAACATTTGTATCGCAGGCCGCTGAAGAAGAAAGGCTAAGAGAGGAGTTTGAGAGGGAGGGCAGGAAGCTTCCCCCTAAGGAGACATCTCAAACTTTTGATTCCAATGTTATCACTCCTGGAACTGAATTCATGGCTGTTTTGTCAATTGCATTGCAGTACTATATTCATCTTAGACTAAACTATGATCCTGGATGGAAGAAAATCAAGGTATAACCTTTGCTGTGGTCCCTTGTTTATTTTTCCTCATGCAATGTTTTGTTATCTTCGACAGAGATAATGCTATACCTACCGTCTGGTGTGTGTAACCATAGCAAATGCATAATATTTGAATTTCTGTTTACATTTCTATTTTGTGAAGGTTGTTCTTTCTGATGCAAATGTTCCTGGTGAAGGGGAACACAAAGTCATGTCCTATATCCGTCTTCAAAGAAACCTTCCTGGTTATGATCCAAATACACGCCATTGTCTGTATGGTTTGGTATATTTCTTCCTTAACTGACCCATGATCTTTTTTAAAGTAATTGTTATTTTTCCTTCCGGACTAACATTCTTTTCTCTTTTCATTGGTGCTTCTGATAGGATGCTGATTTAATTATGTTGGCTTTGGCTACTCATGAGGTTCATTTTTCAATTCTTCGAGAGGTTTGTGTCTTGTTGTTTAGACATATTTGCCTTCTAAAAACAAATTCAATTTTGAACTCTTCATGCTGTTTCTTAGTTATTAGTTTTAGTTAATTAGCAGAGAGAGGTAAAGGAATGTCAATTTTGATGAAAGGCTTGGTCATCAATCTGAGAATAATTGGATAATGAGTCTTTTTCAAATATCTGTAACTCATCTGCTAAACCTTCACTTATTACGATGAAGGTTGATGAATCATCATAATAAGTGGATGTATCACTCTCTCTTTTTAATTACCTGTGACCCATATGCTAAATGTTGAATGTGTTTTTCTTTAACATCCCTTCTTAATGGTATGTCTCAGATTGTTTTCACTCCTGGACAACAAGACAAATGCTTCATATGTGGTCAGGCAGGTCATTTAGCAGCTGCTTGTGAAGGAAAAGCGAAGAGGAAGGCAGGAGAATTTGATGAGAAAGGCAATGATGTTGCTGTGCCCAAAAAACCATACCAGGTAGGTTATTATAAAGATATTTGAAAGTTTTGGGTGTAAACATCTTCCATGATGATGCATTATCTAGCCCTTTTTGCTTCATAACTCTTTTCTTGATGCAGTTTCTCAACATTTGGACTCTTAGAGAGTATTTGGAGTATGAATTCAGAATTCCCAATCCTCCGTTTGAGATTGATTTGGAACGTACTGTGGATGATTTTATATTCATATGTTTCTTTGTTGGCAATGATTTCCTGCCACACATGCCCACATTGGAGATCCGCGAGGTTTGTAAATAGTTGTCTAAAGTACAGCTTGTGGTTTCCTTGAGTTGCTGCTTAGGATTTTTCCCTACACTGAAATAAATTAACTACATCATAACCAAGCAAAAAGACAACATTTGTTTTTGATTTTTGTTCCTTTTTTCAGGGTGCAATCAACTTGCTGATGGCTGTTTATAAGAAGGAATTTAGGGTGCTTGGTGGGTATTTGACTGATGGCAGCAAGGTACTCAAACTTTTGAGCTAAATGTTCAACTAAAATTTTTGGCTGCTTCCCAGTGGGTTCTATCACCACATTTATCAACTTCTAGTAAGATTGCTCAGAAATTTTTCTTTATAACTTTCTGTTTTCTCAGCCAAATTTAAGTAGAGTGGAGCATTTTATTCAAGCTGTGGGTGCATATGAAGATAAAATATTCCAGAAAAGAGCACGATTGCACCAGGTTAAATTTATTCTCCAAAATTTTTGGATATGTGCGTCTTTTTTACTGGAATGATGTGAATGACAGTCATAATCTTATGATGCACCTTCGCAAGAAATTCTGAATTTCATGGTTTTTTTCTGGGTTACTAATTGTGTGTGTGTGGGCGTGTATGTGTATTTTTGCTGTGTAATGCTTGTAAATGAGAATGGTAATGTGATTATTATCTCCAGCAGGGTATTGAAAAAGACTAGATATGGGACCAAAAGATATCTATTAGATATAGAAGCAAAAGTATTTTCATTTTATAAGCAACAGTATGTGAAACCGTAAACCATAAAGTTCTGGATAGACAAGAAGAGGCACTGACAGAAAGAAGCAACTCTTTTCAACTTCGTTAATTAATTTATTCTGTCCATACCTTGCAGCGCCAGGCAGAAAGAATTAAGCGTGAAAAGACACAGGCAAGAAGAGGTGATGATGTGCAGCCTCAACATCAACCTGAATCTTTGGTTGCAGTCACACAATTTCGTGGTTCTCGTCTTGCTTCAGCTCCTACACCTTCACCATATCAGGATGATGGGACACATTCTCAGACATCTGATGGTAAAGGATCTTCTGTTCAGAGCCGTAAAGTTGCACGTTTGTCTTCAACAGCCAATATTGGTGCTGCCATTGTTGAGGCAGAGAATTGTCTGGAAATAGAAGTATGTTTTCCTGCTTCAGGAGAGGCACTTTAATGTAATTCTGACTCCTTCAGCCATTCTTTAGGACTCATATTCTATGGGCTAGCCTTTCATTTGGTATGAGCCCTTGCTGGCTAGGGGTTAAGAGTGCATTTGTTTACTCAATTTATTATTTTGTAGAATTGAAATCTGCGGTTTGTTACATTTTTATCTGGAGCACTTAATTTTTTTAGGCACATGAAAACAAAGAAGAATTGAAAACTAAGCTTAAGGAGTCGCTTCGCGAGAAATCTGATGTTTTTAACTCAAAGAATCACGAAGAAGACAAGGTTTGAGTCTCCTATAGAAGTATTGGTTATTATCCTTACTTTTTTGGCCCATTAGTTTTTAATGATGTTTGTATCTCCAATGTTCTTTTACCAGGTCAAATTGGGAGAACCAGGGTGGAAAGAAAGATATTATGAAGAGAAGTTTTCGGCAAAATCTCTTGACGAAATGGAAGCTGTACGAAGAGATGTTGTGAGTACATGTACTACTGATTTTGAATGTACTCTTTCATATTTTTGTGAGATAAGCAGGCTGATCTATCTATTTGACATTCAACTGGGTAGGTTTTGAGATATACGGAAGGGCTGTGTTGGGTCATGCATTATTATTATGAAGGCGTTTGTTCTTGGCAGTGGTGAGTTTTTGAATTTTCATTTCCTAGCAGTTTAGAGTTCTTGTTTCTACTGTAACCTCTGCCCTTTCCCTTAAACTTCATCCACCAAAGTAAATGGAAAGTTTGACACTGCAGTTTAGGTGACCATTATAATTTTAGGAAATATTTTTACACAGCTCATTCTTGCAAGATGACTTTATGAATCATATTGCGTCTTATCAGGATAAACTTGTAGTTTACATGTTGTCTTTGTACTTGATATGTCAATGCCTTTAGATCTTCAACTCTGAACTGAATAAATCCTTTGTTTCAGGTTTTATCCCTATCACTATGCGCCCTTTGCTTCAGATCTCACAGATCTTGGTCAACTGAACATCAGTTTTGAACTTGGTTCTCCATTCAAACCATTCAACCAGCTTTTGGGAGTTTTCCCTGCAGCAAGGTATCCAATCTATTTACTTCTTATTCCCTCAAGGAAGCCATTTCTATAAGCAAAACCGCTCGATAACGAGCTAATGATATTTTTTTTTTCAGTTCCCATGCTCTCCCTGTGCATTATAGGAAATTGATGACGGATCCAAATTCACCTATTTTTGATTTTTACCCTACTGGTACGCATGTTTACTAGAAAAGAAAGCTTGACATGTGACTATCTTTGTTTACATGCATGATAAGATGTCTTCTAACCTCTGTTACATCTATCAGATTTTGAAGTGGACATGAATGGGAAACGATTTGCATGGCAGGTTAGTTTATCTTTGCGATCTTAATTCATCTGGCCTTTCAGACATGATTATGTGGTGGAAGTAGTTTTTCTGTCGAACTGGATCTTATTGATTTTGTTGTGTTTTCTCATTAGGGTATTGCAAAGCTTCCCTTCATTGATGAAGCTCGTCTTCTTGCGGAGGTCCAAAAGATTGAGCACACATTAACAGTATGCTTCTTGAATCAAGTTGCTTTACTGCACTATTGTTTCTTCCATTGCTTGAATTTTCTTACAAGAAGATCCTACGGTTTCACATTATCTGACCTGAAGGTTGCAATGTTCTGTAGGAGGAAGAAGCAAGGAGAAACAGTATGATGTTTGACATGCTTTTTGTGTCATCATCTCACCCTCTCTCTGAGAGCATATATTTGCTCGATAATCATTGCAAACAATTAACAGACAAGGAACGAGTTGAGGTCAAGGAGCGTATCAATCCTGAGTTGAGGTCTGTATTTAAGTATTTATAAAGAATAAAGTATTTACTTTGAGCTTTGAAAGTGGATTACTTTTATGAGATTCTGAATTTGACTGGTTTCCATTTTTCTTGTGAATTGTTTTTTATCTCAATCAACTCATTATCCCTAGTATTGTTATCTGAAGTGTTGGATTCTTCTAATGTTCAACCAAGTTCCTGCCATCCTAGATATTCGATTTAATTTTGTAGTGCAGAGTTGAATGTAGGTTGAACTCAGTTGAAATGTTCTAGCTTTGAAAGTGTCAAGCTATCTTATAATCTCTAGGCTATAACTGATAACACTAGTTTTCCCTGAGACTGAAAGCTATTTTATGTACCAAAATCATGTTATGATTGTGCTTGCTTTTCTAGCATTCATAGGCGGGAGTTGTTTTGCCAATATGTTATATGATTTTTGTGGATCTGGCATGCCAGAATATATTGGATGTGGCACTTTTGAAGCATCAAATCTCATCTCTGCCACGTTAACTTTTGCTCACTACATGCTCTCCTTTTTGGACTTGGATTTTGGACTTGAATGAACTGTATTTCCCTCAGTAATCACAAATTTAAAATCTGTTTGGACTCTTCTCTAATTTTATTTAGGCCTACATGCAGTGATGGGATGAATGGCTATTTATCTCCCTGTGCTGGAGATACTCATCCTCCTATATTCAGGTCTCCAGTTGTAGGCATGGAAGACATTTTGGCCAATGAAGTCATGTAAGCTTCTAAATGTTGAGTGTCGTTTTGACTATTAGATACTTCAAGTCATCTTTTGTCTAAGGTTTTTCCCTGCTCATTTATTGTTTATTCTTTTCTGTTCAGATGTGTTATATACAGACTTCCTGATCCACACAAACACATCACTTATCCACCTGTTGGTGTTATATTCCCCAAAAAGGTACTTATTTGGTTTTGAGGCCTATTCTTCCTTGTCAGAGTCTGCTTTTCATCATCTAGTTATATATTTGTTTCCTGATCTAGGAGGAAATGACTCGCAACCGAAGTTGTTACTTGAGTACTTCAAATCTCTGCTAGCATGATATATTTTTTACTTGTTCATTTCTATGTACTGGCGTCTCATATGCACAGTTTTTCGACTCTCTGCTAAGAATATCTTTTCTTTTTGGTGTTCTTGCATTTAGTCATATGACATCATGTAGATCAATGCTTTTAGACTTGCATTTCTATTATTTACTACGAACACATTTAACATGGAGCATGTTTTTGTAGATTGTGGATCAGGGCGATCTGAAACCTGACCCAGTTTTATGGCACGAGGAATCTGGGAGGAGGCCTTGGGAAAATGACAGGTGTGCTTCACTTTTTTTTTTTGATGAATAGTGTGTGCTTCACTTGATCTTCACAGCGAGTGAAATAATTATTTGTTTGGCTGATTGCATGATAAGATGTTCCACTCTATCCTTAGCTGATTGCATGTGCATTTGTGCTTCAATCACCGATATACATCACCACCCTTTTCAACTGCAATTGTTTGGCTCCTCCCTTTCAGGCGAAATCCCCATGGAAATCCCCATGGAACCATCGCTGGCCGTCATCTTGGGGAGGCATCGCATCGACTTGTTGCCAACAGTCTACACCTGAAAGGGGATCGCAATGGGTATAGCAATCATATGCATGGCCCACCACAACCTTACATTGCAGCTCCCCGTGGCCCACCACTCTCTTCCTATTCAAATGGGTTGCACAATCAGGGACCCCATGGAACTTTGCGTCCTAGAGGGGATTATTCTCATGCAGGTTATCCCCGATCTACAAGTCCTCGTATACCACCTCACCATGACCGTGGATACGTTGAACCCTATGCTTCGGCAGGACCCAACCCCTCGTATAGTGGTAGGCTACCTCAGTATGAAAGTGAGAACCGATCAGGTGGGCAACATCCAAGGCATGAATTTCATCATAATGGTGGACCAAGGTACCCGAATGGGCCTGGGGCACACATATCAACCGGGCCCACTACATATGCTTATCAAGGTGGTTATGATGCCAGTCCCCAGCCACCTGGAGCTGGTAGTCACCAGCAATGGGGTGGTAGGTTCCCCCCACCAGCCAACCATAACAATCCCAGAGGTTTTGGTCACCATCAACAAAGTGGCAACAGATTTTCATCGTTGGATTCTAGAGGAAATAAAATGCCACCACAACATGGCGGAGCAAATAGGAGACAACCACCACCTAGTGGAACATACAGGGGGGCACAGCAATCACCTCCTGGCGGAGCCAGTCGGAGGCCCCATCCACCAGCTGGATATGGTCACCAATAAAGCTGTGTATCTTATAACAGAAAGGTCCTTTGATTGCTGTACAATAGTTGTTTTCCCCCAGCGCTTCTCACAGTTTTCCCATTCCATTACAATCAGTTAATTTGTTAGGCTTTACCATTTCTAGAATGTTGTGTTGTATTTTATTTTGGATGGCCGCGTAAAATTTTAGTAATAATCAGTGAAGAGTGTACATCACATCCTCAACACCGCACGTTATTATACAAGGAGCCATTTGATTTGAACAAAATTGAGATGAGGTTCTCCCCCTCCCCCTCTCCCCTGCCCTTGAAATTGTTGTCAGGGGTTTTGATCAACTGGGGATCTGCTTGCAGAATATTCTTGATTAATGCAAGCAGCAACGTCGGTATAAGATGATATTAATTACAGTACGATGTTCTGGCATGCTTCATGACTAATTACTCGGGGCTTGGTGTGTCCAAGCTCCTCCAATCAATAGATCAACAAGTAACTTATTGTATATGGTAGATAAGTGACTTGAAAAAAGAGCTCGATGATTCATGTCATACGATGCTCATCCTTTTCACCCTATTTTAATAGATGAATAATGCGGGAGTCTGCAAAATAAATTTACACAGAAAATATTGTTGCCGAGGGGCTAAGAGCAATATAACAATAGGGCTATTATAATACAATCACTTATATTTGGTCCTTTATCAACCGCACGTGTGCAGCATAGTCATAGCTTGCTTGGCGGGGCTGTTTTACATGAATTAATTTGGTCATGAAAAAGTAGTTTCTGAAAAATTATTTTTTAAATTTTTATGTATTTATTTGTCATTAAAAAAGTTAATCAATATAAAATACTTTTCAGTTAAAGAAAAATTTGACTTGGTTTCTAGGAAAGTGTTTTCCTTTTATTTTTGGCGGAAAACACTTTCTGAAAATTGTGAAAAATTTAAAAATATTATATTATTTGCTGATTATATCAAATTTGGTCCTCAAACATTTGACCAAATTTGATTGCTATATATATATATATATATTATTTTTCAATTTCATCCCTTAGAATTTAATTTTTATATTAATTTTGGTCCTCATTTTTATAATTGTTATTTGCTTTTCCCTTATCATTTTTTAATTGAAATTTTTTATCTATCAAATT
>Ga0307517_10014953_pt1 | contig 10359 bp, 6 predicted proteins | sample 23_EM_MG_FD_194515 | JGI IMG/M metagenome (GOLD analysis project Ga0307517, IMG submission 194515) | Populus trichocarpa ectomycorrhiza microbial communities from riparian zone in the Pacific Northwest, United States - 23_EM | ecosystem: Host-associated > Plants > Roots > Unclassified | place...
GGGATTAAAAATAAATAAATTTATATATATATATATATATATATATATTAGTCAATATACTCTAGCGGTGAAAAGAAAAGGTAGGTAACCTAGCAATGTCTTTTTCTGGTGAGGGTAGCATCAAAATTAATGACAGGAAAAGAAACAGAGAATTGTTCATTTGTTAGGCTGGACAAAATGCACCGTCAGAAAATTAATGATAAAAAACAAGGTCACGCCAACCAACCCACAACGAATCTTGTTGATCAAGATTTGAGATGATGTGATGTTTGCAATCCAGATTCTTCCAGGACACACACCCCCAACGAGAAGTGTTTTTGACAACGTGGTTGTAGATGTTTTTCAAATAATTTTTCATGATAAAATACATGTTAATGATTTTTTTTATTTTTTAAAAATTATTTTTTATATCAGCACATCAAAACGATCCAAAATATACAAACCATATTAAATTTTAATAAAAAAAATTTAAATTTTTAAAAACACAACAACAACCATGTTCCCAAACATTCCCGCTCGTCTAGCTCATTGGATCGCAGTTTAATGTTAGATACTCCTCCACTAGTTATGAAGTTTACAAGCAACTTTTCTCTATGTTAGCTCGCCGCTGAATTTAAGTGCTATCATAATCATTCGTTAATGTTGATTGTTCATGGTCTAATTAAACTCTTTGATTTCAGACTGCAATGTCCATGTTCGATGCATGTAGGCTGCCGGATATTTGTAATAAAAACATGTATTTTTATTTGAAAATATATTAAAATGATGTTTTTTATTTTTTAAAATTTTTTTCTAATATCCGTATATCAAAACAATTTAATAAAATTAAAAAAAATTAATTAAAAATATCTTTTTTTTTCCTAAAAAAACTACTGCATCACCACGGTACAAGCCAAAACTTTATCATAGTTTTTAACCATCTAGGTGGTGGCCCAGTGGTAAGAACTTGGGATCAAGAGGTTTGCTCTCTCTGTGGTCTCAGGTTCGAGCCATGTGGTTGCTCATATGATGGCTACTAGAGGCTTACATGGTCGTTAACTTCAGGGCCCGTGGGATTAGTCGAGGTGCGCGCAAGCTGGCCTGAACATTTGTAATGTCCATGTTCCATGCATGTAGGCTGCCGGATATTTGTAATAAAAACATGTATTTTTACTTAAAAATATATTAAAATTATATTTTTTATTTTTTAAAATTTATTTCTAATATCAGTATATCAAAACAATTAAAAAAATTAATTAAAAATATCTTTTTTTTTCCTAAAAAAATTACAAGCCAAAACTTTATCATAGTTTTTGCTCTATCCTACTAACTAATAGGAATTCAATAATATTGTTGAACAGAATAATTATATGGTATTTGATGAATTTGAAAACGTTATAAATATTTTCCCTATTCACCTATATGGGGGCGGAGGTGAGGAGAAATGTCATTTGAATATCAAAACAATTATAATTTGTTATGCTAAAGAAGAAGATCCAGATATTGTTAATTCGATAACAGGCCCCATATACTATGTCCCGGTTGAGAACAAAACTAACCATTTAATCCGTATTTCGTAACGTGTCATAATTTTATTTTTTATAAAAATATCGGTTATGTAAGTTGCTTCAATGTATTTTTTTAACATAAAAAAATTAAAAATATAAATTAAAAAACCTATACAAGTATCTCATTAAATAAATTAATAATCATTTATGTAAATAAATAAAAAAATTATTAATAATAACTAAAAGAGAAATTAAGAAAATTAAGAAATTAATGTAAATCAAAATATTCAACTACACAAAATAAGACATTCATCTAATTATGTTTACTGAACTTGCTTATTAAAATCAATTAAAGATAAACCCACAACCTAAAAACTCATGACTTGAAAGATAAACACAAATGAAACTAACTAAATAAACTTTTTTCCTAAAAAATATTATGCAAGACCAAACGCACCAACAATATTATTTAAAAATGAATATCTTTTTATTTTGAAAAACAAACCTCATATGTATAAAACCCAAAAACAATTCTTGATGAATTAGCATAACATCTTGAAAAATCAAACACAAACAAAACAACTCTAAAAAAACTTATATTAAAAAATAGCATGCAAAACTCGTGACCTAAATTATAATATCGAGATAAACTTATAGAAAAGAAATTAAAGATAATTACAAAACTAATTTTTTCTAAGAAAAAAAAACAAATGTAGAGTGATCAGATCGTATGAAGCTGAATCTCTAACAAATCAAAAATCGAAAGATGAAATCAAGAAAAAAAAATCAATTACACAAAAAGATCTAAAAAAATAAGGGTGAAAAAAAAACAATAATTAGAGGGCAACTAATAATTTGATTTGATCCGCGCTTCGTAACCAGTCGTAATTTTGTTTTTCTCAAAAAAAAAAACTTGAGTATACAGACTATTTTTATATGTTTTTTTCATAATAAAATCTATAAATGTAAATCAAAATGTTTATCCAAAAATCTAATAATCATCTGTGTAAATAAATAAAAAATTTATTAATAATAACAAAAAGAGAATTTGGAAAAATTGAGAAATTGACGTAGATCAAGATATTTGATCTCGCAAAATAAGACATTTACTCGTTTGTGTCCATTAAATTTGTTCATTAAAATCTATAAAAGATAATAGAAATAAAAACACATATGAAACAGAGTGAATAAAATAAAACGAAAAAAAAAAGTATGCATGGCCAAATATATTAGAAATATTATTTCAAACTAACTATTTTTTGTACAAAACAAAACCTACTTGTATAAAGTAAAATAAAAAATAAAATAAAAAAACAAAAAACAAAACAGTTTTTTTAAAAAAAACCTTTTTTTTCCAAAAATAGCTTTGCAAAACCTATGGTTTAGGTAATGAGATCAAGATAAATCAGTGGAAAAGAATATGAAGGTATCCACAAAATAAATTTTTAAAAACAATGTAGAATGATAAAATCGCAAAACAAAATGAGGAAAAAAAATCCCTAACTATATTAACACTTAAAAATTGTGACCCGTGTCATTAAATTAGAAGTATGACAAATAGAAAAACCGTGAAACCCAATCCCAAATAAATCAAACACCAAAGGATGTTAGCGGGGGAAAAATCAACCACATAAAAAACTTTAATTAAAAAATAAGGCTGGAAACCAAAATAAAAAAATAAATTTGAGGGCATTTAAAAAATTAAATTGAAGGGTTAAATCAAAAGGAAAATAACAATTAACAAAAGGAAAAAAGAAATCAAAAGAATGAGGGTTAAATTTAAAAAAAAAAACAACATAAACTTTGATTGAATGTGAAATTGAATACTAATAAAACTTTAACAAAAGATCCGAGGGTTAAAATGACAAATCAAAAGAATAAGAACCGACTTGGAGAAAACAATATATGACAAATTATAATTTAAAGACTGAATTGAAAATACAAAAAAACTTTTCTAAAAAGGCCAAGGACAAAAATAAACAATAAAAAACATAAAGACCAAAATTGAAAAACAAAAAGGAAAGAGGACAAACATGTACTTAACTGGAAGAGAGAGAAAAGTAGGAAGAAGAAAGAAGAAACGACCACCAACAACAAACCGGCGGTCCACCATCGACATGCGCCACACCAGGAGGAAGAGCATGTGGTGGTGCTTCTAGTGACACTGTGAAAGGCCATTTTCTAACAAACAGTGGTGTCACATGCACAATCAAAAGAGCGTGGACACCACCAACACGCGGGCGCGTGAATAACACGCGCCAACAGCTTTTCTGAATTTAATATTAAAATACTAAAAAGCCCCCCATAACTTTAGAAATAACAAATAAACCAATGTGAAAGTATCAAAACACCTCTGAATGCATATAAGTTATTTTGTCTTATCTTAGGGCAAAGAAGTATTTTACTTAATTTAAAGTTTGTGTGAAGTGAAAAAAAAAACCCTTGGTCAGAAAGTTTAAATTTCATTGACCTTGGGGGTAGAATAGTATTTTTATTGTACAAAATAATTTGTAAAGATAATAATATCCCTGTTCAATCTTTTAATGACTAATGAGTTAGCGTAAAGGACCAAAATACCTCATATCCTAGCCTTCCAACTTTTCCACCGAGGGGCACGAAGATGAATTCATTGTAGCGATCCACAATAAACTATGTCTATTACTATAATGAATTCACCACATGTTTTAGAGTTTTGTTAAATTTAAACATAAAAAACATACTTAAGTCACATTTTTTTTGACATTATTATGAGACCTTTTTCTTGCTAAGAAATTTTGAAAGCTCTTGATTTAACTTTTTATTTAGCTCGAATTTTAAATTGAATCGTGTGAGAGTTGTCACGACATGACTCAGTTGACTAACAGGTTTAAAGACAACTCGAACAACTGGTAAAAACATAGTTTGATTTAAAACAAAAACTCAAGATAACATCTTTCTTTTAAATATTAAGATGACGACATATTGGATTGACTCGGATTTCATAGCTTAACTTGTAACCTAGGTCATAGACTCTACTAGATTTAATAACTTTATTTTTTTTTTGAAGCTACTTTTTATTTAATTATATGATAAAAAATAGATTATCGCAAAATTGAGCACTAACTAAATGCAAGGATGTTTGTTTGAGATTGTAATAATCTTATAGAACGGACACCGAAACAGATTATAAAAACCGATTCAAAATCATCCAAATATTCAAAGAGAAAAGCCAAGAAAAAAATTCAAGAAAACCTAATGTTGAAGGATAAAATTAAAAAAATAAATAAATAAAGAAATTAAAGGGAAAAAAAGAGCCAAACGCACATGCCTAGGTAAACCAACACTCTGATCTCTTAAAAAAAAGGCATATGGGCCTGGCAGCTTAGACCCACCAAACCTCTTCTCCCTTAATTTTTTGGTCACCATAGTGGTGGCTGGATTCTGGATAGGTAGCTCAGTTGACGATAGGTTACCCGTTTTAAGACAAAATAGGTTGTCTATTTCTAAGGGAAAAAAATACAGGCGTGGGTTTGTCAGTCTATTTTCACCCAAAAACACCTAATACCATAAAAATCTCCATAAATCATTTACCAACCCAAAAAATATTCTAAAATAAGTCTAAAAAATAAAAATCAACTAAATTAAAATAATTAAATAGAACTTGACCTCCTTTTTTTTTGCCATGTTTAGAGAGAAAAACCACATTCATTGAACTCCTCTCAAGAAAAAAGAACTCATTGATATAAAAATTCTCTATTTTGGTGGCTAGATTATGGTCAGTCGATAACTTCGTTGTTTTTTTAGTGAGTTTCTCTTCCTTTTCTTAACACAGGGACTAAAAATAAATAAAATAAATTTTTAAACCAAAATAAAATTTGTCAAAATTTAAAATTAACTACATATTTTTTGTTATTTTATATTGTGATTCTCTGTTTTTTAATTTTATCATTCTACTATAATAAAAACAAACCACTTCTAAATGGATAAATGGAAATGCTACTTTGACCCCCTATTTTTAACCAGGGATCTTTACAAAGCATCAACATTTCCTATGATTATGATTAGCTCTCGATTTGTTTTTGCGATGTAAAAGTATTTTTTTAAAAATAATTTTTTTATTTTAAATTAATATTTTTATTTATATTTTTAAATTATTTTGTTGTACTGATATTAAAAATAAATTTTAAAAAGATAAATAAAAAATTATTTTTATGTATCTCTAATTCAAAAATATTTTTAAAAAGAACCCTCAATATAATATCAAATAAGCACTAGTTTAATACATGGAATATCATTCAAAGTTTCAAGTTTTTGAAGAGGCTGCAGGAGCGAATTTTCTGGAAAAATAAAAAAGCTACAATATTAGTCTCCTACTTTGACATTAAGGAACATGGTTTCCAATTTGCCATCTAAGGGATATGTTATTGTTCGGTCACATTTTAAGCGTTTTATATATATATATGATTTTTATAAGTAAAATTTGAAGATATATAGAAATCTAGTTCATAGTTTATTCCAAGTGTTTTTTAACTTGAAAATATATTAAAATAATATTTTTTTTATTTTTTAAAATTTATTTTTAATATCAGTACATCAAAACAATTTAAAAACATAAAAAAATTTAATCACATAAAAAACATTTAATTTTAAAAAAAATTTAAAAATATAAAAACAATTTTAATTATGAGATAAATATCTTGGGTGTACTCGTAATCATTCAAGTTTGAAATAATTTAAAAACGCTAAAAAAATAATTTAAATAAATAAATAAAAAAATTAATTTTTTTTAAAATATTTTTAAATTACAGAAACAAGCTCCTGTACTTTAATTATAAGATAACTATCTTGGGTGCACTCGTTATCATTCAAGTTTGAATTTGTTTTAATGATTTTTATAACTCAAATTTTTCATTTTTTATTTAAATCCATATCCTTTGTGTCCTTAACCATGAACAAAATTATTAAATAAATGTTGAACCAAGATTTGAATATTTATTTACATATTGAATATTTTTCGATGAATGTGAGAGCACTGGTAGTTTTTTTTTGTTTTTTTTTTTTTGTCAATTGTTAGAGAAATAGAGAATATGGATTTAACACAGGCACGAGGATAGACGAGGATAGATGTAAGAATTTTATGAATAAAGAAGTTTTTTGAGTTCTAGTAAACAAAAAATAAAATCACAAAATTCTTAAATGAGAATAAAGAATAAAGGAGTTTATTACATGTCAAAATTTAAAAAAATAAAAAACATCGTAACTACATGGAGGAACAACTAAAACAATCAATATTTCTTCATTTATGTAACAACTTAAAAAAAAAGTTATTACAACCTTTTATTTTAAAAAATAAACTAGAAAACGATATTAATACAAAGAATTGGATTTATCTATATGCTAGAGATGTAATCAACTTCTATATAGACAACTCAAATTAAAAAAAGAATAAAGAGTTTTATTTTGAATCATGGAAAGGTGTAGTTTTTCATTATCATCATCATCAAAACAAGCTATATAATTCTTTGAATACACTATTAGAAAATTATCAAATACATACAGACACACTACGAAATATTTGTGTCGGTATACCGCGGCAAATTTTTCCAATTGAATATGCCCTCGTTGTATCCATCGGTAAATATCAACATAAATATTCCCTTAGTATATATCGAGAAAATTACAGTGAAAAAAAAACTAATAAGTACGATGACATGTTATTTTTATATATAGAATTACCAACGAATTTAAGTCTATCGATAAATGAGAGTTTGAGCTAATAAAAAAGAATTTAATCTAAGCCAAAAATGGTATTAGAGGAAAAAGAAGAAGAAGAAAATAGAGAGAAAAGAAAGCTTAAACTTGAAGAGAGAGAGAGAGAGAGAGAGAGAGTTTTGGGTTGAAAATAAAGGCAAATAGAGGTGCTCTCAATCGGCTAGTAGCAAGGGGGAAAGAATGAGAAGAAGAAGAAAAAACAAAGAAAAAAAGCAAAAACCTAAGAGAAATTGAAACCTGAAATAGACAGAGAAAACCACTCGAGAACGAGTACCACACCATTGCTGACACACACCATTATTGTCACCAAAGAAACTCCTTCCTCATTTAGAACTAGCCTCAAGGTAAGTCAAGTCCTTAATGCAAAGCAACTTCTTCTTTCTCATTTCTTCCTTCTTATTTACTATTCACAAATGCAAATAATATACATGTTATTTTATTTTATTTTATTTTATTTTACCGACCATTTGACGGCATTGCCGATCACAGAAGGTCAGCCTCTCCCGACCTACCCAGATTATCGCCTTCCTATGTGGAAGGAAATGAGCAGTACTACTGTTAATGCTGAGACCCATGAGGAGACAGATGGATTTATTCTCTTTTAGAGATAACAATTCTTATTGCTTGGATCTTTTCCAACGTAGGAAGAAATAAGAAAGAAGGTGTAGTGGTCAAGGGACGAGATGAGAGAGACCACAGTGACTAACAAGCCTTATAGACTAATGAATTCGGTTAGTTGGGAATATTAGGTAGGGAGGGTCAGACCCTCAAAGGGAACTTTCAGAAAGAGAGGACAAAGCGGATTAGCTTTCTTGTCTTTTTTTTTCACGTTGATGTTATTTAATTTTATAAAATTGCATCTTTTTTTTTCTTTTTACATATATATGAGCATATAAATATTTGTTAAAAAAATAAAAATAATGTCGATGAGTAGAGTCATGTTTTTTTTATTAAATTTGACTCCTAACAGCCAGATCAATGATGTGTCTTCTAGTTTTTAGAGACCAATATAGAGCTAACACGATATTTTTAATCTTAAAACAAGTTCAATAATAGGTTGATGAGTTTTGGTCAAGTTAGCGTCAAGTTTTTATTAAGCTTAAATTTGGATTTTAATGGTTAAGTTGACGTGTCTTCAAGTTTTAGGGTCGACGTGGGCCTATCATGATGTTTTAAACTAATAACAAGGTCAATAGTAAGTCCACAACATAGTTTTAAAACCGGCCCTGCCTGGCGGGTCGATCCAGGACTGGAACCGGGCCGAGTTGAAGAAAAAATAGGGGAAGGAAAAACCCGGTGTGACCCGGCTGACCCGACGGGTTGACCCGGCAAGACCCGATCAAAAACCTGGTTGCAACCCGTTGACTTTTGTTTTTTTTACTAAAACGACGTTATTTTTTTAAAAAAAAAATTTGACCCGGGAGACCCAGTCAAAACCCGGAACCCGAGCCTTGGACCGGGCCGGGTCTAAAAACTATGGTCCACAAGTATCCTTTGAGTAGGGTCCAACGCGGAACAAGCATAGTATTCTTTTCAACTTTGATTTGTAATAAAATAAATAATAGATAGTGATGATAAAAAAAGTCAAGAAATATATATAAATAAATAAAAACTAAAAAAAATAATCAAGTTGCAAGACTCAAGATTTATGGTCTGACATTAACTTTATGAGCATCTATAAAAACTAAATGATTTGTGAATAAGCTGGGAATATAATTTAGACAATAAATGATATTTAAAATTAATATAGAAAAAACACATAGTTAAAGTAATATTTTCTCAGAAATGATGTGATAAAGATGATTTTTATCTTCTCTTAAGTATAACCAATTTTTTTTTTTAGATTTTTGGAACCAATCTATATTTTAAGATTCTTAGTTTTTTAAAAGAATTAGGTTGTAACTCCATGTTTTATATTTTCTATTAATTTTCAAAGGTTTTATTTTTATCAGATGAAACAAAATTGCTTAACTATTATAACCTAAGACTCAATTGTGATGTGGATTTCTCTATTCAATCCATGTTGCAATTGTTAATCGAGTATTGCTGAATTTGTTTTTCCATTTATTTAGTTATGTAGTTTCAAGAGTTTGCATCTTGGTTTTTAAACTTTATTTTTCTTATATTTTAATCACAAAATGTTAAGAAATAAGAGAGAAATTCACTTAATAAAAAAAAAAGAGAAAATTTTCAGCTATCCACATTCTAATAATTAATAAGACTATTTTTAATGTCAATGGATTCACTTTGAAGAGAAAAATTTGATGAAATTTGTTTTTTCCTTTAAATAATTATAAAAAGTATATCGATGAACATAAAAGTTTTTTATTTGCATTGATTTTTTATTCTAAATTGATTAAAGGGTATTTTATGGTCATCTTGATGGGTTTACTAAGAATCTTTTAATGTTTTTGGGGGTATTTTTAGGTTAAAAAAAGTTTAAAATTGGATTTTTAAAATCTAAAAATTTAAACCTTAATTTTTTATCATTGAAGGTAACATAAAAGTAAATAGTTGACAATACATTATTTACCCAATTATATGATGTGTTTTTTATTTTATTTAAAATAGCCCTCAATAATATATTGTTTTCCTATTAAAAACAAATAAAGAAATTCAAGCTCACCTATGATTTTTTTTAGGCTAGTTGTGTGGATTTGTCCTTTTAAGCCCAAGACCCTAGCCTCTATTTAAAAGGCTATTTAACTTTTTTTGTAATTATTTATTTTAATTTAGCATAAAGTTCACTATAAAAACAATTATTAAAATTGAACTTAAAAAATTATCTAACTATTAGATCTTTTATGGGAATATAAATTACTATATAAACCTAATACGCAAATTGTTTTTAATATACTAATGAATATTTAAAAGGAAATAAAATATTTATTTTTTATTTTAAATATTTTATATAATTTCATCACATTAATTACTCTATTTGTTTTATACAAGTATAAAAATTATTGAGTCATGATTGCTTTTTGTTTTTTTTAATGAAATATGATCATTTGCTTTTTTAAAAAAACACATTTTTGTCAAAAACAAAAAACAAATACATGAATATAGGAAGAGTTTTGATTGAAAAATACACATTTTTTCGTAATTTAAATTATTAAGATTT
>Ga0307517_10014954_pt1 | contig 10358 bp, 5 predicted proteins | sample 23_EM_MG_FD_194515 | JGI IMG/M metagenome (GOLD analysis project Ga0307517, IMG submission 194515) | Populus trichocarpa ectomycorrhiza microbial communities from riparian zone in the Pacific Northwest, United States - 23_EM | ecosystem: Host-associated > Plants > Roots > Unclassified | place...
ATGCCCTCAACGGCATACCGGGTGTAAAGGACCTGTATGTGGAGCCGATCACCGGCGGGAAGTACATCGACATCGCCATCAAACGAGAGGAGATCGGCCGGTATGGACTGAGCATCGACGATGTCAATACTATCATCGAAAGTGCCTTGGGTGGGGTGAAACTGACAACCACTGTGGAGGGCAGGCAGCGATTTTCCGTGAATGCACGGTTTGGCCAGGACTTTCGCAACAACTTGCAAGCCCTGCGACGTCTACAGGTACCCACCATGAATTTTGGCCCCATCCCATTAGAAGCCGTGGCGGATATAAAAATTACGGAAGGTCCGCCCATGATCAATTCGGAGAATGCTTCGCTGCGCGGCACTGTGCTGTTCAATGTCCGGGAGCGCGACATGGCCGGGACAGTAAAAGAGGCGCAGGACAAACTGGATCAGCTATTGACCCGGCTACCGAAAGGCTATTACATCGAATGGAGCGGGCAATACGAGAACCTGATCCGAAGTGAACGGACCTTGAAGCTGATCCTGCCGGTGGTGCTGCTCATCATTTTTACTGCTATGTATTTTGCTTTCCATTCGGCCAGGGAAGCTTTCTTCAGCCTTATTTCGATACCCTTTGCCTTGATCGGCGGCGCGTTTATGGTATATTTCTGGGGCGTGAACCTATCGGTAGCGGTAGCCGTAGGCTTTATCGCCCTGTTCGGCCTGGCAGTGGAGACGGGTATTGTAATGGTCATTTACCTGAATGACGCCATGCAGCAGCTGGTGGCGAAAAAGGGCAATTCAAAGGAGGACATTACGCGGGAGGAACTCAGGGAATATGTCATCGCAGGAGCCGCCAAACGGTTACGTCCAAAGCTAATGACCGTATCCGTTTCCTTGTTTGCGCTGATCCCCATCCTTTGGAGCAGCGGTGTAGGCAGTGATGTAATGAAACCCATCGTACTGCCGATGGTGGGCGGCGTGATCACTTCAGCAACGCACATTCTACTGGTGACACCGCTGATCTTTCTCATGACCAAAGAATATGAACTGAGGAAATTCGGCAAAATAGACGTGCTGGATGCTAAACACTAATGCAATGAAAAAAACACTATTGATCATAGGGCTTCTGAGCACATGGTCGGCACAGTCTCAAACCACCATAGGGCTTGACAGCATTTACTCCGCAATTCAGCGTGGCAATCCTTCGATCAAATATTCAGAGGCAGTAGTTCGCTCCCTGGACGAGGCGTCCAAAGGCGCCCGTAATTGGGAGGCGCCGCAGGTAAGCACCGGACTGTGGATGACGCCGTATAATCCTAACCTCTGGAAGCGACAGGCGGATGGCACCTCCGGCATGGGGCAGTATATGGTTTCGGCAGAGCAAATGATCCCCAACAGGCGGAGGCAGGATGCAGAGGAAGCCTATATTCGGGGTATGTCTGCCGTAGAGAAGGAAAAAAGGGGCGCGACGCTGAACGAGCTGTATGCAGCCGCCAAACAGAATTATTATCAATGGATGATAGTAAAACGCAAACTGGGCGTGCTGGACCAGGGTCAGCGGCTCCTGGATTTTATGATAAAAGATGCAGAATTAAAATATAAGAACAACCTGGGGAAGATCAGCGCCTATTATAAGGTAAAAGCAGCCTTAGCAAACCTGGAAATGCTGCGGCTGAGATTGGAAAATGAGATCGTTCAGAAGAGGATAGTCCTGAATACGCTGATGAACAGGGATAAATCCACGTTCTTCAATGTAGATACCAACTATGTAGTGAAAGACTTGAACTTGTCCCCCGTGGATAGCTCCTTTCTGATGAATGCCCGCAGTGATATAAAGGCAGTAGACCATGACATCCGGTTGGCAGGATTACAGCAGCAGGCGGAAAGAGCCAAGCTGAAACCGGAATTTGGCGTCCGGTTCGACCATATGTTTGGTTTCGGGGGAGTGCCCATGCAATACTCCCTGATGGGGATGGTCCGCCTGCCTATGTTCGGATGGTCGTCGCGGGCCTCGAAAGCGAATATAGAAAGTCTGAAATGGAAGGCGGAGTCATTGAACCAGGAAAAGGCAAGAATGGTCAATGAGGCGGAAGGAGTGTCTTATGGCCTGCAACAGGAGATCCTTTCCCGGCGGAAGCAGTTGCAGGTGCTACAGGAAAAAGTGATACCGGCTTTGCAAAAGAATTACCAAACGATCCAACTGGCCTATGAGCAGAACACGGAGGAACTGTTCAACCTTTATGACGCCTGGGAAACTTTGAATAATACGCAGCTGGACTATTGGGACCAGGTGCTGCAATTGCTCCTGATGCAGGTGGAGCTCGAACGAATATTAGAGATAAAATGAAAAAGAATATATTATTTCTATTGTCCATAGTGACGGCGGCATTATTCCTTGCTGGCTGCAACGATGGCAACCATGGGACGGGTGAACACGATACAACTGCGGTCAAGCACAAAGGCGAGGCGGTTGCCACTGCAAAAGAGGTATGGACTTGCTCCATGCACCCGGAGGTCATCCGGGATAAACCGGGGGCTTGCCCTATCTGTGGAATGGACCTTATCAAAAAAGAGACTCACGCCGCAAAGTTGGCGAGCATTCAATTGGATGACCTCTTGCAATCAACGGACCGGTTTGTCGTGTCCTGTATTCCCGTCACTACAGTCAGCCAACAAAAGGTATCCCTGGAACTGGAATCATTGGGCATCGTCAGCTATGACACCCGCCTGGTCAATACCATCTCCGCCAGAGTATCCGGACGGATTGAAAAGCTGTATGTGCATTACCGCTATCAGCATGTTCATAAAGGCACCAGGATCATGGATATCTATAGTCCTGAGTTAGTCACCGGCGAGCAGGACCTGCTGTTCCTGTTAAAAAATGATCCCGGTAATTCATCGATGATCGATGCGGCAAAGCAAAAATTATTATTGCTGGGAATGAGTGAGCAACAGTTGCGGGACGTGATCAGGATGGGCAAACCGGCACTGACAATTTCGGTGTATACCAATTACAGCGGGCATATCCATGAGGCGGGAAATACCATGACAGGTATGGGACAACCTTTACAACGAATGGATGTATCCGGTACTGTACAAGAACTGCCGGTAAAAGAGGGAATGTATGTAGAGAAAGGGCAGACGGTATTCCAGCTGTTTAATACGGATAGAAGCTGGGTGCTCCTGAACCTGTTCCCCGGGCAGGAAGCCGTAGTGAAGGTGGGCAACCCCGTGCGGGTGACGCCGGAAACCGCTCCGGACAAAAACTTCAGTGGAAAGATAGCTCTTATAGAGCCATTTTACCGGGAGGGCCAAAAGACCTTGACGGCCAGGATCTATTTTGATAACACAGCTCTACAGATTCCCATCGGCAGCCAGGTAACAGCCATTATTTCCGGGAATCCTGTTGCTGGCAACTGGCTTCCAACGGATGCCGTGCTTTCCCTGGGAATGGACCATGTAGTCCTTCTCCGCACGGACGGCGGATTTAAGGCGCATAAGGTAACAACCGGGCTGAAATACAAAGACAGGGTACAGGTGCTGTCCGGATTGACGGAAACGGATTCGGTGGCGGCGAACGCGCAGTATTTGATAGATAGTGAGAGTTTTATTAAAGCAACTAATTAATTATGAAATACCTTTTGGTCATCATCGTCCTGATGCTGGGCGCCTGCCAGGGAAAAAAGAAGACTTCAGCCCTTGCGTCTAAAGACACCTACTACACCTGCTCAATGCATCCCCAGGTGATGCAGGACGGGCCTGGCAAATGTCCAATCTGCGGAATGGAGCTGATCGCAGTAAAGAAAGGAACTGGACCTGCGGACGAAAGCATCGTTCTCAGCGACCTGCAAGTGCAGCTGGGAAATATAAAGGTAGATACCATTGGCGACGGGCGTATTGGGAATAAGATGGTCCTGACGGCGACCTTGAACATAGACGAAACCAGGAGCGCTACGGTAAGTGCGCGGATCGGAGGGCGGATCGAGCGGCTTTATCACAAAAATACCGGTGAATACCTGCATAAGGGCGAGAAACTATATGATCTGTACAGCGAAGAGTTGAGTAATGCCCAACAGGAATATATCCTGGCGTTGGAGCGGCAAAAGGTATTGGATAATTCGATCATTGATTTCAAACAATTGGTGGAGGCCACCCGGAACAAGCTGTTGCTATGGGGTATGAGCGCATCGCAGGTGGAAGAACTGGCGAAGACAAAGCAGCATTCGGGCACGACGGCTTTTTATAGTCCTTCCGCGGGATATATCATAGAAGTACAGGGGCATGAAGGAGATTATCTGTCGGAAGGATCTCCTATCCTGCGATTGGCCGATCTGTCCTCTTTGTGGGCGGAAGCCCAGGTATATACATCCCAGCTTTCGCAACTGGACCGGAATGCGACGGCCATGGTTCGCATGCCGGACCTGCTGGACAAGGAATGGACGGGAAAGATAGTATTTGTAAGCCCGGAGATCAATCCGGACACGCGGATCAATCTGATCCGGGTGGAGTTGCCGAATGCCGGCGGAGTGCTGAAACCAGGCATGCCGGCTTATGTAACCCTGACAGGCCGGCAGGATCATTCCCTGAACTTACCGGCAGCAGCCGTGATACACAATGAAAAGAGCAAGGTGGTATGGGTAGAGGCGGGGCATAATGTCTTCCGGCCGGTGATGGTGGAAACAGGGCTGGAGGATGGCGACCGGGTGGAGATCAGGTCCGGGTTAAAGCCAGGCGACATGGTTGTGACCAGCGGGGCCTATCTGCTCAACAGCGAATATATATTCAGGCATGGATCGGACCCGATGGCGGGGATGAAAATGTAAAAACTGTAATACATAAACATTATTTTATGGAACATCAACATACGGAAATGAGCAACATGGGACACACAGGACATGATCACCATGCCATGATGATCGCGGACTTTCGGCGGCGGTTTTATGTCACGCTGGCATGTATCGTCCCGGTAATGCTGTTGAGCCCGATGATACAGCATTGGCTAAACATCAATATCGAATTCCCCGGTTCTGTCTACCTGCTCCTGGCTTTGTCCTCTTTTATCTTCTTTTATGGAGGCTGGCCTTTTCTAAAGGGATGGTATGAGGAAATGAAGCCATGGAATCCCGGCATGATGACACTCATTGGGTTTGCGATCACAGTGGCGTATGTATACAGTATCGGCACGGTGCTCGGCTTGAAGGGAATGGACTTCTTCTGGGAACTGGCCACCCTGATCCTGATCATGCTCCTGGGACATTGGATCGAGATGCGGTCGGTGGCGGGCGCCTCCAGGGAGCTGGAATTATTGGTACAGCTGATGCCAGATGAAGCGCACCTGGTGCATGGAGACCATGTGATGGAAGTAAAAACGCAGACATTGAAGGAGAAGGACATCATCCTGGTCAAGCCCGGAGAAAAGATGGCAGCGGATGGGACGATCATCGAAGGCGAAAGCTACCTGAATGAAAGCCTGCTGACGGGCGAATCCAAGCCGGTGGGAAAGAAAAAAGGCGATAAGGTAATCGCAGGAGCCATCAATGGAAATGGCGCTTTGCGGGTGGAAGTGACGCATGCTGCAAAGGATTCTTATTTATCACAGGTGATCAAATTAGTGAATGAGGCACAAAAAGCCCGATCGAAAACGCAGTTGCTGGCGAATAAGGCGGCCCGATGGCTAACGCTGATCGCCATCGTTGCAGGCGTGGCGAGCTTCCTGGTTTGGTATCTATCTGGCCGGGACTTGGCCTTCTCCATAGGTCGTATGGTAACGGTCATCGTCATTTGCTGCCCACATGCGCTGGGTCTGGCGGTGCCCCTTGTGGTGGCCCGGTCTACGGCCTTGTCCGCAAAAAATGGATTGCTGATCAGGAACCGGACAGCATTTGAGAATGCACGCAGGATCACCATACTGGTGTTTGATAAGACAGGCACGCTGACGGTGGGGAAGTTTGACGTATTTAGGACAGTAGTATTTGAAAAGGGAATGGACGAAAAGGAACTATTGCGCCTCGCAGCGGGATTGGAGCAGAACTCGGAACATCCCATTGCGACGGGCATCCTGAAAAAGGCACAGGAAATGAATATACCTATTCCCAAGGCGGACGGATTCAAGGCCATGACAGGCCAGGGGGTAGAGGCTCAGTTGGAAGGACGGTCCATCCGGGTCGTAAGTCCCGGCTACCTGAGAGAAAGGGGAATATCCTCACCGGACCCGGAGCAGGAAGATGCGGGAGAGACAAGGGTATTCGTGCTGATAAATAACAAGCCGGCCGGATATATTGCTTTAGCCGACAAGGTCAGGCCCGAATCGGCGGAAGCCATCCGGATATTGCATGAACAAGGCATTAAGTCAGTGCTGCTGACAGGAGACAACAGGAAAGTAGCGGAAAGCGTCAGCCGGACATTGGGAATGGACCAGTATTTTGCTGAAGTGTTGCCGCATGAAAAGCAGGAAAAAATAAAAGAGCTGCAAAAGAATGGTGAATTCGTAGCCATGGCAGGAGATGGAGTGAATGACGCGCCGGCACTGGCACAGGCCGATGTTGGGATCGCCGTAGGGTCAGGGTCCGATATTGCGGCGGAGACAGCAGGCATCATCCTGGTGAATAGTAATCCCATGGACATCGTCAAGCTGATCCTGTTTGGCAAGGCCACCTATAGGAAAATGATCCAGAACCTGGCCTGGGCGACGGGATATAATGTCGTTGCCCTTCCCCTGGCGGCCGGCGTTCTTTATAAGATGGGAATTCTCTTAAGCCCCGCGGCTGGCGCAATCTTTATGAGTGCCAGCACGGTGGTAGTAGCGCTGAATGCAGGATTGTTGAAGGTGAAAGATAGTTAGTCTTTCATTGATCTTTTATACTGCTTCCGCGATCCATACCGGGTCAGCCCCGGGGCTTATATTTAGACCAGGCAGTAACATTCTCCATTGATGCGTAATGACAGGAGAAAGGTCTTAACTGCTCATGTATTTCATCGACCCTTATCCTGCTGGCCTGGGGCAACTTTTCCTTGTCGTTGCTGTCAATTAATGCCGTACCGGATATTACTAACAACCAGGTACAGGTGATCACACAGGCACCCAACCTGGGCGCACTGTTGGTAGAAGGGTATTTGACAGCGCCCATCGACCTGGTGCTGGCGATATTTACTTGAAAGACCAGATGACGAACAAAACTACAAGGAATGCAACAGTGTTGATATTTTAGTTGATCTTAGTCTTGGTTAATTGCAATAACAAGCCTTATTTTGCATAGTGAAGGTTTTTTCTCTAATAATGGCTGTTATCGTTCTAATACAAAGCTGGACGCCTTGTAAAGATGATGTTTTTGCCAGGACGGGAGATAAATCGCAAACCGAGATTTCAAAGACTCCGCAGCATGATAGCCGGGATCATTCTGATGCCTGCTCACCTTTTTGCCAGTGCGCTTGTTGTGCCGGTTTCTCTTTTAATCATATGTTCGGTTCTGTTTCCACACCTCAAATAAACGGCGATAGACATTTTACTTCTTATTTGCCGGCAGATCTTATTGAGATATCTCTTCCCATCTGGCAGCCGCCGCAATTGCTCTCTTAGTAGCATTTGCTCCCTTTGTGCGCTTTATTAGCGCACCTTTCTCCTTTTTATTATAGCAATAAATTAGAGGTTATGGCTTCATCAAAGTCATCAGCCCGTAAGAAGCCGGTTTACAGCAAAATAAAAGCTCCTGTAAAGCCAAGGTGGATGCGGATTGCCAAAAATATTACACTAATCCTGCTGGGCGTAGTTATGTTGATGGCCATTGCAAGTATGATCATTAGATACTACAGGCTTGTTTCAAAATAGAATAAATCATGCTCAATAGAATCATTGCATTCAGTATTCACCATAAACTGATCATTGGGTTTTTCACCTTGGCGCTCATCGGGTGGGGTATTTGGAGTGCCAATCGTCTGCCCATTGATGCGGTGCCGGATATTACGAACAATCAGGTCCAAATACTCACCATTACTCCTACGCTTGCCTCACAGGAGGTAGAGCAGTTTGTGACGTATCCCATAGAGCAAAGCCTCGCCAACCTGCCAAACTTGCAGGAAATGCGCTCCATTTCCCGCTTTGGACTCTCCGTAATTACGGTAGTCTTTCACGATGATGTAAACATATATTTTGCCCGCCAACTAATTTCTGAAAAATTAAAGGAGGCCGTTGATAGAATCCCCAAAGGTGTGGGGACTCCGGAATTGGCTCCCGTCAGTACAGGATTGGGGGAAGTTTATCAATACGTGATCCACCCCAAAAAGGGCATTGAGAATAAGTATTCAGCTATGGATCTGCGAACCATGCAGGATTGGATTGTGGCAAGACAGTTATATGGAACCCCTGGAGTTGCAGAGGTAAGCAGTTTTGGCGGAATGCTCAAGCAATACGAGGTCGCGGTTGATCCCGCAAGGCTTAAGGCTATGAACGTTACTATTCCTGAGATTTTCTCCGCTTTGGAAAAAAATAATCAGAATACGGGCGGGGCTTATATCGATAAGAAACCGAATGCTTATTTTATAAGGGGAATTGGCCTAGTAACTTCCCTAGACGATATTAGCAAAATCTCAATAAAAAACAGCGTGAATGGAATTCCTGTTCTTATCAGGGATGTGGCCGAGATTAAGTTCGGAAACGCTGTTCGCTATGGCGCTTTGACCTATAATGGTCAGAGGGAGGCAGTAGGGGGTATTGTGATGATGCTTAAAGGTGCTAATAGCGCAGCTGTGGTCGAAAGGGTAAAGGCTAAAATGGAAACAATAAAGGCCGCATTGCCACCAGACATTCAAATAGAAGCGTTTATCGACCGAACAGGACTTGTTAAAAGGGCCATAGGAACGGTGGAAAGCAATCTCGTGGAGGGCGCCTTGATCGTAATCTTTGTTCTGATAGTTTTCCTGGGGAATTTTCGTGCCGGGTTGATTGTTGCGTCAGCAATACCTCTATCTCTCCTATTCGCATTGGGCTTGATGAATTTATTTGGCGTAAGTGCTAATCTAATGAGTTTGGGAGCCATTGATTTTGGGTTGATTGTGGATGGGGCCGTTATAATTGTCGAAGCGACCTTACATTTATTGGCTGCGGGTAAATACACAGAAAAATTATCTAATCAGCAGATGGACGAAGCGGTAGAGTCCAGCGCTAAAAAAATGATGAGTTCTGCTGCATTTGGCCAGGTTATCATTCTTATCGTATATCTGCCCATTCTTTCACTGGAAGGTATAGAGGGCAAAATGTTTGGTCCGATGGCCAAAACGGTCGCATTTGCTATTTTGGGTGCATTACTCTTATCGCTCACTTACATCCCAATGATGAGTGCGTTATTCCTCTCCAAAAAGGCAGTCCATAAAAAGAATTTTGCGGACAAAATGATGGATTTTTTCCAGAAGAGATACGAACCCCTCCTTAAAGGCGCCATAAGAATACGATTTATTGTAGTTGGTGTAGCGGTAGTGTTATTAATAATTACAGGATATGTTTTTTCGAAAATGGGTGGAGAGTTCATCCCTCAGTTGGAAGAAGGAGATTATGCATTTGAATTTAAAATGCCGCCGGGTACATCGCTGTCACAAAGCATAGAAACAAGTATGCAGGCATCAAGAATAATCAAAGAATTTCCCGAGGTAAAAGCAGTGGTGGGTAAGACCGGAACAGGTGAAATACCTTCTGATCCGATGCCTCCAGAAGCCACTGACCTTATGATAGTTTTAAAAGATAAAAAAGAATGGACTACCACTAAGGATTATAAAGAACTTTCCGAATTGATGGCACAGAAACTTTCGGTTATCCCGGGCGTTTTTGTTGAACAAAGCCAGCCTATTCAAATGCGGTTTAATGAACTAATGACAGGTGTAAAGCAGGATGTAGCAGTTAAAATATTTGGTGAAAACATCGACACATTGGCACACCTTGCCGAGAAGGTGGCTAATGTAATACGAAAAGTAGAAGGGGCAGGATCGCCCCAGGTGGAACGCACAACAGGTCTGCCGCAAATTACCATAGTCTACGATAGAGCTAAATTAGCCAATTACGGATTAAACATAGAAGATGTAAATCGTACGATAAGCACCGCTTTCGCCGGAGAAACTGCTGGAGTGGTATATGAAAATGAAAGGCGGTTTGACTTAGTGGTACGGCTCGACAGTGCCCGAAGAAGCTCCATAGACGATGTAGGGAATTTGTTTATTGCTGCGGCCAATGGCACCCAGATCCCTCTATCGCAGGTGGCTACTGTCTCTCTTAAGGACGGCCCTGCACAAATAACAAGGGAAAGCGGGAAAAGAAGAATAGTGATAGGCTTTAATATTGAAGGGAAGGATGTACAAACAGTCGTAAAAGATATTCAGACCAGGCTGGGT
>Ga0307517_10014955_pt1 | contig 10357 bp, 7 predicted proteins | sample 23_EM_MG_FD_194515 | JGI IMG/M metagenome (GOLD analysis project Ga0307517, IMG submission 194515) | Populus trichocarpa ectomycorrhiza microbial communities from riparian zone in the Pacific Northwest, United States - 23_EM | ecosystem: Host-associated > Plants > Roots > Unclassified | place...
CTTGGCACTTATTTCACATGCTTATTGTCTACGTATTTAATCCTTCCATTTCTAATATTGATGGGCACTCGTTTGCCACGAAGTTCCCCGTAACCGTTTCCTCATCCTACCTGAATTTCAATACGGGCCGCCGATTATGAAGTTAGAAATGGGTTTGAAATTGGTATCAAATGACACCCATGGGACATGCACACACAGTTGCTCCCTAACTTCCATTTACCAGTTGAAGCGCTCATCCAGCATTCTAATTCAACGAAGGACTTCATACGAAAGTGGAATATTAAGAATGGTTGAATTATTATTAGCTAATTACGTACGTTACATGACGCTGGAAAGACGTGATGTATGGCGGTCACTGTTACTTTAATAGAACGGAATGGGGACAAGACATATGCATAAACGGCCATACTTGTTACTCACGTCCGTCAATGAACCAAACAAGAAGTCGCTCAAACTTGGTACTAAGTACTACTGTGGGTTTTCAACGATTTCACTTTGACATTCTAATGTTTCTCCCCCTGTTTTGTCAGGCAAGAATCCCGTATTAGCCTCCTACGCATCGGATTTCAAGGAGTGCCAACACTCAGTGTCCAACATTCAGCCCCGCTTGTATGGCCTCTCCAAACTCGTATGTTGGTATTACTATCTCTCCGACGCCGCGTTAGCTAAATCCCTTGAGTCGTCAGATAAATTCATTCCGTAAGAATACTGGATCCCCCAAAAAGATCTGGGCACTTACAATCTCGTAAAGTTGGAATAGGAATTAGCTACGCACTTCTAACTGTGGCTTATTACGCAAACGTGTTCAATGGGCGAAACCTTGCATTCATGTCTACTGCCCTTTTTGGATTGGACGGAAAGATTTACAACCAAACCGCCGTTATCACTCCAGACCTCAAACTCGATCCAGCAGCCTTGGCCATTGTGGGGCTGCCTCGATTTACGACGACTTACGCCCTATCTCAGCTATTCGCTAATTTATCGATTGGCTCCGCATTTACCTATATCCTGATCTGGCATTGGGCCGAGTTGAAAACTGGTAAGTTGTGTTTGTAATATTCTAGGGACTTGATAACATCGTATGGATCCCCTGTAGCTTTTGGAGGTATGCGTTTCTTAAAGAATGGCCACGCAGACATCGACGACCCGCATTATAAAGGTTCGTGAATTCAGATTATTTTTTCATGACCGTCTCGATTTGACCGCAAATGCAGAGATGAAAAAATACTGTATGTCCCAAGCCACTTTTTCTTGGATTATGCAGGGTAACTTGACAACCACTACTCAGCCGAGGTACCCCAATGGGCGTACGGCGCACTCTTTTTCGTCTCTTTGGGTGTGGGCATTGGCTGTAGCTATGGGGGACCCCATGGAATAGTACTGATTCCTGCGTGGAGTATCATATTCTTTACAGGGGGGTTCCTGTCAAGGCAGCGGCCGAAAAGATGTTTCAAATTTTTCTTTTTTTTCTTTTTTTTTCGTAGTCCTCAGCTCCCTGGCTGCCATCATTCTCGGATTTAGTGAGTCCATAAACTCTTTTATTAATCAAGCGTTTGTAAATATAAAGGTTTTCACAAGTTACGGCGACAACTGGTGGGTGAAAAGTTCCAAAGTTATTGCGCGTTTGAACTCAGTCGTCTATGAAGGGTGCAATGTGTCCATGAGATACGCCGTACAAGTCATTTCTGCTTTTCTCCATCCCGGAAAACCAATGTAAGTAAATAGCTCTCAAGACCCCGTATCATATCCTCGTTCACTGATTATTTTATCAGCCCGGTGATGTATGCTCAGTTGTTCGGATTCAGCACCTCTTTCCAGACTCTTTATATGCTACAAGGCTAGTTCTACACCCCCCGATGTCGAAAAAGTTGTCGCTCATTCATGAATTAGATTTAAAGCTTGGACAATACACCAAGGTTCCACCACGAATGACGTTTGCTGCCCAAATGGTGCGCATTACCACTCTATTGAACCGTCATGCCCCTTTTGAAGCTCTTTTTTTTTTTTGTCGTCGGGCATTATTGGCTCCCTTTTCAATTATGTCAGTGAGCCAAGATGCTCCTCGTGTTGCACCTGCTGACAAGGGTGTTTCAGTGATGGGAGTCATTGTGGAAAATAATAGAGCAGACTTGAAGGACCCAATTGGCACACGCATAGTACGTCGAGGTTGTCGTTACCCTTTGTTGACGCAACTTTGTGAACAAGTCCCTGTTTAGTGGAGCGGGTGGATCATACAGCAGTCCAATTCTGCGTCAGTGGCAATGGGTGCACTCGGAAAGGAGCTTTTTTCGATTGGAAAACCTGCAGGATACTGGATAATTCCTTTCGCGATGTAAGGTCCTCAAATATTTCCACCGTGGTTTCCGAGTCATTAAACTTTTTCCAGGTTCGTCGGCCTCTTTGTTCCCCTGCCTTTCTGGCTTGTGTGGAAACTTTCGAATCCGGAGTCTCGCCTCGCAAAGACGATGAAATATATTAATATCCCTGTCCTTACGCTTTACATCGGGTGGTACGCCGCATTTCCGGAATATATTTTAATATCACCGTCTGACTGCCCTCCCAGGTTGCCGTATTCAGTAAACGGCGAGTGGTGGTCCTGTCTTGTTATTGGCCTCTTCTCGCAATGGTGGCTGAGGAAGAATAGACCTGTCTGGTTTGTAAAGGCCAGTAGTTAGAATTTACCCAATGGCTTCCATTGACTTACCAAGGATGGTTTATTCCAGTACAACTACTTGCTGTCAGCGGCCCTTGATGGAGGAAGCCAGGTGATTTTATTCATACTTTCCTTTGCGGTCTTCGGTGCCAGTGGTACGGTGATCCCTTTCCCCACATGGCGGGGGAATCCTGCAACACTGAGCGTGGACAGATGCAAGTCAACATAACGAACCAATCCATCGTTTCTTTTTGAATGCGGGAGGTAGTCTCATGATATTCCTAATGTTGTATACATGAATAATGAAATGATTGTACCATTGTATAAATATAGGTCTACAACAATGGCCCAGCAGTCCAACCACATCGCGCAATGAACCCAAGTAACGCCCGACTGTCCGAACCGACCTGGGCTTGACCCACATCACCCTTGTGGTTCGGCCTGTAGGTAGCCGGTAACCGGTAACCAGTAGCGAGAAAGTGTCTGGCTGTATGTCTTCGGGCAGGCTTCGCGAGTTGGATCGACAGGTTGCGTCACATTTCTGTATTGAGAAATGAAGGGCGCAACGTTCCGGTATGGCTTGAACTATGGCGGAACCACAAAACTGTCATCATACGACGGAGGTGGGACGTTGTCCTCCTGCGGCCTCGTTCGCGTCGAGGACTGTACGTCGATCTTCAACCTGTTGTTCTCGTGCGTCAGATTATCGATCTGCTGCTGCTGCTCAACAGACTTGGTCTCGCTCGTCGACCTGAGATCCGCGAACGCTCTCTGTCCTTGTTGGAGCTGCAACCTCAGTTGTTCGTTCTCCTTGGTCAAATTCTCCACGTCCCGCGGGTTGGAATTCGATTTCGACAGCCGTCCATTCGCATTTTGTGAGGATTGTGGAGTCGTAGCGATGAATTCCAACTCTTGGATATGTTGCTTCAACCTCCGATTTTCCCGATCCAGCTCATCGTATTGCGCGTGGAACTTGGTCGACAACAGGAGCTGCTCCATGGATTTCTGCATATCCCGTACTTCGCCCTTCAGCTTCTCGTTCTCCTTGGTCACGTCCTTGAACACCAGCCGCAGTTGACGATTGTTCGTAGCAGTATTAGGCTCGGCCATCGCGTTGCTCATGTCCGCAAGGCGCCCGGAAAGGTCTTCGATCTCTTCCTCCTGACCAGTGACCTTTTGGCGTAGTTCGTCAGCTTCCGTCTTGGCTTTCGTCGTCGCTGCCTGTGCTTCGCGCAACGAAGCCCGAAGCTCCTGCTCCTCCTGTTTCAGCACAGACAGCATCCGCTCAGCGTGCTCCGTTTGTGACTCCTTGTTCACCAGCTCGGCGTTCAACCGTGTGATTTCCTGCGTCAACTGTTCCTGCGACCCGTTCAAGTCATGCGCTGACAACACTTCCGATACCGTCCGCTCCATATCGCGCAGTTGGGATTTCAGAGAGTCGTTCTCGTTCCGCAGGTTCTCGTTAGAGTCGCGGAGTCTATTCTGGGCGGTGAGCTGGGATAACAGGCTCTCGACCTGGGCTGTGAGACGGGCTGTTTCCTTTTTGAATTCTTCCAATGCATCGTTGTTCGGCGACTCGGGCAGTCGGGGTGAAGGTGAAGGTGATCGTCCAGGAGGGGTGAGACGCTGCGGAAGAGGGAGATGTAACGGTTGATGTATTGGATCCTCAAATGGTGACAGCAATTCAGGAATCGGTTTCGAAGGCGGGTTGGCCATGACTGACGTGGAAGGGGCAGAAGTATAAGATATCGACGCTCGAGAACGAAGTCTTGTTGGTTTAGGAGAAATAGGAGGCGATCGAGACGCTGGATCCACAGGTGTTGGTGGAGTAATATAAGAAATCGAGTGGGACCTCGTAGAGATGGGGTTTTGGTCATTCGATATTGACTTTTCCCGTTTAGGTGGCGGTGGCGGTGGTTTTCCCTTGTTAATCGGAAGTTTGGGTGATGTTGGAGATGTCTTGGGCGCGAATTGGGAGCGGAGCGAGGGAGGTATTAATGATGGCGGAAGTGTTTTAGGAAGCTCCTCACCAGCGGCCTTTCGCTGGATAAGATATATGGCAATAGCAAATTCGTCGATAGTCAGGTGACCATCGCGGTTGAGGTCCACCAAACCCCTGACAAAGAGAATACATATAAAACCTTCAAACACGACGACATGGCGAAACGTACCATATGTGTGCCAAATCTCCTGGCGGCAGCTGGTATGCCAACATGAAATTCGCAGCCGTATCCTCGTCGACATACCCCTTCCTCTCGAAATCGAGTTCATAAAAGTAGCTGTCGAATTCTTGCTTTTGTTGTGGCGTTACGTCCCATTCTCTATCGTTTGACTTTGGTGATGACGAGCCGCTCCTCGATGCCGCAAGGGGTAGGTGTGGTCCTAGAGACGACGTCGACGCAACCAGCGAAGGCTTGGAACGATGCAAAGGAGGAATATGTACCTCCTGCGGCAGAGGGTCCGGAATCTGGAGGTCGGCGAATTGTTGATAGAGATGTTGCGGTATTGATGAAGGTACGGTGAAAATGTAACATGCTTTCAGCGCATAGATGAGATGCATCCCCAAAGCAAACTCTCGAAACTCCAGTGAGCCCCGCTGGCTCCTGTCGACGAGGTTGCTGCGGTTCCACCATCAATTTATATCCTGCAGCACAGGAAATCGAACTAACCGGATCTTACGGAGGTGTTCATAAGATAGATTAGAGGTCATGAAGCCGTCCATCACTTTATCGCCTGTAATCATGGTGGTTAGGGATATTGCTCGCAGACAAAGGAAATATGCTGCTCACCCTCCAGACAACCATCAACAGGACCAGCGCGGGCGAATATTTTCCTATACTTCTGCACCTCGTCGGGTTTGATGTGAGGGATTTGTGGTGGATGATGCGGGATGGCCGCAGACCGCTTGACCACATCCGATATACCGTCCAGGGTGGGCAGCGGGCCCTCTGCAACGACCGATCAACGGCCACGACATCTTTGAACAATGATAGAACGCACGTTTCGCCAACAGAGCCTCATGCAACTTCTCCCCAGCCTGCACCCACCCCATGAGCCGGAACGCCACAGTCAGCTTGTCCCTCGAGAAATCTCCACTCCGATTCTTGTCTGAAAGCGTCCATATATCCCTCAACGCCTCATCGGGCAGCCCACTCCGCTTGAAAATATCGGTAGCAGCATCAGTGCTGAGTATCCCGGTGGTATGGCAATTCTTGATGACGAGAACCTGCGTCGCGAGCTGCTCTTCTTCTTCTGTCGCGGTGAACGTGGCTCGGTCCGTCTGCGATGTCATGGGTCGGGGGGGTTGGTGTTGAAACGAAACACAGGTGGGGAGGGGTGAGACCCGTTATACCTATTATCCTCGTGGCCCGGGTCTGATCAAGGTCGTACTCGTACAGGTTAGCAGGGTCCGCAGCTGCACAGCCGGGTTCGTTGTCGAGCAATCTTTGGCGTGAATGATCTCAGGCCAAAAATATCATAAGAATCGGTCCGAAAAGTTCGTGAGAATGGGTGGTCCGGAACAATGCACAGTTGAGAAGCTAGAAGAGTGGAAAAGACGAGCGCCTAGGATGATAATTGCCGGGCATGCTACTTATCTCGGCTTCAGGCACGGTGACATTGACCGCAACATGTCTTGGTCAGCAATTTAGGGGTACGGCCGCACGATGCGAGACAGGAAATGGTGATAGTCAAACGGATACACGAAGTGACGCTATATACAACAGTGATAGAAGTGACGAGGCAAGTGTGGAGAACTCCTTTTATCTAATTTATGATGGTGTGGGGTATCAGACAATGCGGTATGTAAAATGAAAAATGGAAAGTGGCGATGCATGAAGGGAACGTAGAAATATGAATGGATCCGGGGCCGTGTCGTTTCGTTTCGTTTTCGTGAGTGTGATGTAAGATGAAATAGGAAAGCATGATGGATGTGATGAGAGAATGGCAAAGACAGAGAAACAGAGGAATAAGATGTGAGAGAATCGCAGAAAGAGAAAGAGACCGAGGAATAGGATGTAAAGTAAGAAAAGAGGAAGATAACATCAAGATCAAGCCACCCGATTCTAAGCCTGAGAAGTGAGAGAATCGAAATCAAAAAATTGCCCCCAGTCGCTCTCCACCATATACCCTTGCGTCGCCGTTGGCCCCTCCAACATCGTCCCATTTGAACCAAACGTATATGACTGGCTGCTGCTATACGAAGCCGGTGGCTGATAGCTGAAATCATACGAGCCAGAGACAGCTGCGGACGACGACAACGAAGGGACCTGGATAGGATATTGGGCGGGCGGTGGATAGACCAAAGAAATATCGTATTGCCCGTCAGGGTAAAAGAAGGGCGATGGCGACTCGTTGGTTCGGGGCAAGGGAGGGAGCCAGGAATTGGCGGCTTCATGAGAAACGTTGGATTTGAAGCCGAACTGTTCAGGCATGATATCGACATGGGGAATAACCGAGCTGATGTCGAATTTCGGTTCAGAGGGTTTCGTTTCCTGAAGAAAAAAAAAAGATCAAGGTCAGCCAAAATACGAGGAGACCGAAGAAAAATAAGTACCTCTTTGATTAAAGGCGTTAATTCAAGCGGAGGGATATCGGCGGTTGGGACGAATTCGGAGTTGGGGCCTGGGCTGGCGCTGACGACCCGTGAAACGAAGCCGTCCACAGACATGGTATAGTCATCGGGGGTCGGAGCGAGACCATAAGACGGAGCAGGAGAAGGAAGCTCCGCGAGGCGCTGAACCGCACGCTGGGCTGCCGCACGAGGAGCCCTGTACATCCGCGGAGGAGGTGGGGTAGGATATGAAAAGTCCTCAGAGAACGATTCAGGGGAAGTGGCAGAATTCGACCAATCGTCCGGAATATGGATCGAAGAAGTCGTCGACCTCCTGCGCTTGTGAGAAGAGGACGAGCCGCTCATCTTCCTCGCACCGCCTGGTGCCTTGGCCTTGGTTTTCGTGCGTCCAGGGGCATAGGTGTAGTTGGGGTACTTGGCCGTATGCTCTCGCTTCTCCTTGGCTGCAAGCTCGGCAAACGGGCGCTTCTCAGTCTCGGTCATCTGGTTCCACTCCTTGGCCGCAGACTTGCTGAGCTCGTTCTGCTGGCCCGCTCCCGTAGATGAATTATTGGCGATAAAGTGCGATCGGAAGAAGATGAAGGCATTGCGAGGACGGGGGATGTGGCCAGGATCGCGGCGGCGAGAATGGCTGTTTTTGCGGATGGGGAGTGGGGAAGATGGAATACAAGGAGGGCTGAGCTCCTGTTTGTGGAGACGATCAGGGTAAGGCACGGGTGAAGGGAAGGGAGAGGGGGAAGTAGTGTGGGAAATTGGCGAGTCACGGGGATTGTGAGGAACGGGGGGGCGAACACTGTCGATCACGGGCCAGCCGGATGACACTGAGCACAAAGTGTGATTATCAACAAATGTATAACGGAGAATATTAGCAAATCAACATACTATCCCAGATAACCGGAATCTCTTTTACGAGGCGTCCAGAGTGGCGACTGGGACCAATATTGCGGAAGGCAGGCATAAGAGGATAGGTAGTTGGTTCTGAGGAGGTTTCCTGAAGTTGTCCAAGTGTTGTATGTCAACTCTCAGATGTCTAATAAACAGCCATCCGAGTCAGCTTAAGAGCCTTAACCGAGATAATCAGTCAGTTTCCTTAGAAGTAGCGTTGAAATCTTACAACTTGCTAATATCACCTCATGGCCGCCTCGAGGTGGGTGATTTCTCGTTGAGAGTGTGATTTGCGATCGCACACACCAATTATGGAAATATCGATCATAAACGATCAGATCTGCAGATCGCGGAGGCAAATTGTCGACATAACTCTCCTTTTCCTGAGAATACAAGTCACAAGATCGTCCTCGTCTGTATCGAGTCAGGAGAAACATACCATATCACAGGGGTATCTCAGGATATCTGACATGAATTCCCCACGAAATGAGCCCGATGATTCATATCCGCACGCCGTTGTAATAGTTGACGGGGTGACCTGGCCATAATACTATCAAGGGCAGCGAGACGATCGTGATGGATCCTAATTGTGCAGTGTGCATTGATGAGCACGTCGATGCCAATGGGACCTTCGGGAGTACTCACAAGATTTGGAACGGTGAAGTGCTTGGGAACGGCGAAGTGTGTGGAGGTAAACGTGGCGGAGCCACTCGCGAACATGAGGCCCGCATCAGCCACATTGCCGTTGACCCCAGACTGTATTTCTTGACTTCAGGACTTAACGGAACAGTAAATGCTCAACGTTGCCAGAACACACTTTGATATGACATACATTGGAACTTTCTGTGGTCGCGACCGAAGTGCCTAGAAACAAAGGGTGGTCAGAGCCCAAAAAGAAACAAAGTGAGGTTCTACTGGGTCGCACCAGCCATATACGGTAGAGGTGGTGCTGAACTCTGGAATCACCTTTTGGCATTGTCACAATTCAGGGGGTCCAGCGACACGATGTGAAGTTGAGATTGTCTTGCTTAAAGATCGAAAGAGTCGGCGCGCATTCCAAGTTTTGGCCACCTCGAAGCGAGATGAAAGAAAACTTTTGTTAATCATGGAATCCTGGCTCCAGCGAAGGAGCATAGGGCGAGCGGGACCCGGTATATGATATAAGCGTAAATTTAAGCCAAGCGGAAGGAAAGGCAGGGACGGTATTTGTGGCGGTCATGAGCGCGTTTGGCAAAAGGCGGGCGGGATTCAGGACCGCCCTCAAGGCAACAACACACGTGATCTCATCGTCACTCTGCACCACTTTTCGTAACGCAGTGCGCTAATCCCATTCCATTCGGTATCGACTCCCATGGTTGAATCTCTTCAGGAAGAGCACCAGCAGAACGGTATCTTGACAGAGACGACCAACCACCATGACAGCGCACCTCCTTCAGCCAAACAGCGCCGACCCAGTGTCGACAAGGATGCCCAGGAGATGGTCATCGAGTCCCTGCGGACCCAGATACAAGACTTGATCTCTCAGGTTAGTGAGCTCAACAACAAGCTCGTTAAATCATACGACCGCGTCTCCGACCTCGAAGATGATCTCCATGTGGCCTCAGCCAACTCCCGCACTTCGTCTCTCAAAATTTCCCAGCTTGAGCTGGAACGGACGCAGCACCTAGCAGCACTGAATACGGGACTGCTGGTCGAAAAATCTCATGTCACTTCGGAGTTGACCCGACTGATGGAAAAGGCAACGGAGGAGGCAGCACAACGAGGCCAGGCTGAATCTGCCCGAAATGCCATCGAAAAAGATCTCGACGACCTCAGCGCGTCATTATTTGGACAGGCCAATACCATGGTTGCAGAAGCACGGTTCGAGAAACATCTCAGCGAACGGAAGGTCGAGGATGCGCAACGAGCTTTGAAGAGTGCGGAAGAGGTTGTGCAACTCATGCAAACGCAGATGCAGACCCTGCAGGCGGACAAGGAAGAGGCGGAGAAGAAGACCCAGGAGATGGAACTTGCCATGGGAAAGGGCAAATGGGTCCCAAGGGGCGACAGTGGCACCGCCGTTTCTCTGCGGCTGCTCAGCGCACATTCGCCCTACCAGGAATATATGGCTTTCATTGCCCATTTACGTGTTCTCCATCCAGCAACCCCGCAACAATCTCCAGCCATGTCAACCCTTCTCCAGCTACCTTTCCTTACTCGCCTCTTGACAGAAGATTCGTACGTTGATCATATCCTTTCACTTCAAA
>Ga0307517_10014956_pt1 | contig 10357 bp, 8 predicted proteins | sample 23_EM_MG_FD_194515 | JGI IMG/M metagenome (GOLD analysis project Ga0307517, IMG submission 194515) | Populus trichocarpa ectomycorrhiza microbial communities from riparian zone in the Pacific Northwest, United States - 23_EM | ecosystem: Host-associated > Plants > Roots > Unclassified | place...
AGAAAGAATTTCTCTCTCGAAGTCCAGGATGGAATTTTCTTGAAGGAATATTCTAATCAGTCAAACACAAAAATCATAGCTGGAACAAAAATTTTCTTGAAGGTTGTTGTGATTTTTTTAAAATATTTTTTAATTTGTTAATATTATTGTTTAGATTGGACTGCTATTTATTGATTTCATTCAGGATGCAAAAGTAAGAGTAATAATTTTGGCTTGATTATTTTTGTTGACTTTCGTATGTAAGGAATTTGTTATGTTTATTTTTGTGTTTCAAAAGTATTTTTTTTTAATTTTTTAATTTATTTTTTCTTTGCTTTAAATTAATATTTTTTTTGATGATTTTAGATCATTTTGATGCGCTGATTTTAAAAATAATTTTTTAATATATTTTTAAATAAAAAATAATCACAACCACACTCCTAAACAGATACATTAATATTAACTAAAAAAGAGAACATGGAATATTAACTAAAAAAGAGAACATGGAACACAAGGTGAAAAGCTCACATACTTTATTCTACTCAAGAATTTAGAACAAATTGATCGGTTTTTTCCTTACAAAGTCTATACCCAATGTACAATTAATTAAAAAATTATTTTAATATATTTTTAAATAAAAAGCACAATCTTTATGCCCTGAAGGCAGATGCACCTCATTCTCAAATGCAGTGTATAAATTTACTTTGTTATTCTATGAATTGCACTACTTAATGTTCTTAATTTTCATATCATGAGTCAGGTACACAGCTCTGGTGGAGCATAATGTCCTGCAAGCAGCAGGGACATGGAGACGGTCTTGGATGTTTCAATTAGCCAAATAGCCGAAGATGATCTCATATATCTGCAACAAAATCCACCGTCTTATTCCCTCCTCTCCAAGCAGTTCTTCCGTCGCCACGGTGTTGATCACTTCTCCTGTGCCACCACGTGGTTGCTTCTTGACATTGCTTTTTTATAGTAGCAGCCTCTTCCAGTCCCAAAATTAATGGGGTAAATGGGGAAGGTAGGTGCTTTCTTTGGGACTAGGATTCTTGTGGGCTACAAAAAACTATGGCCGAGGATGATCTTCCAGGAATCGGGAGCAAGGAGAAATAGTTGTTCACACAAGAAACTAACGGGGGATCATTTGAGGAGAATGTGAATGAGAGCGAAAATACAGAGCTGTGCTTGTTCAGATGTTACATAGATACTGATCGCCACCCAAATACCTCTGTTGCTGGAGAGGTTATTGCTCTGTAAGGAACTAAATATACACGTTTCTGTAAATGCTAGAGCTGGACAAGAAAAAACAGATAGATCACCTACAATTTCTTCTGTTCTTTTCTCAGTTTTTGTTAAACTTTCAGAGTGTATTTGTTTTTAAGTTCAAGATGCGCTTCTGAAATCATTTTTTTTTTTTCAAATTAATTTTTTATGATTTTAGATCATTTTTAAAATACTGATATTAAAAATAAATTTTTAAAAAATAAAACAATATTATTTTAATGTAAAATAAATTTTAATAAATAAAAAAATTATTTAGATACATTTAAAACAAAACACTTTAAAAAACAATTACTATCACAATTTCAAATACTACCAAAGTAAAGCTACAAAACAAAGTGTGCGGCCATGATTGAGTGCACAAATTTACATCTCAACAGGGAAGCAAAAACTGAGAAGCAAAGCGCTCCACTAGAGATCGCTCCCACACTTTACAGGATTTTAAGACAATTATATGGTTGACTTCCTTACCGAACAGTGTAACCAAAAAGCCAGTCGCCCAGCGGTTTGCCCTAAGAAGAATAGTTTGACACAATCATGTTAGATATAGAAAAGACAAGTTCCTGCAACTCAGAAAACAACAGAGACAATTTCAAATAGGCTATGGGAAAATTTGGTAGTGATAGGAGATAGAAGGATAATGTACATAGAAAAGTCAATTTCTATTGTTAACAGACTAGATGGAAAATCATTAACACTAGATTACAATAATAAGCGCTACAACATGAAAAACAATATGAAATTAATGAAAAAGAAGAAAGAAAGAGAAAACAAAGGCACCATAAAACCTGCACAAAATTTCAAATGAGAGGGTTTGACAAGAAAAAAAAAGAAAATCAAGTCCACTTGCCAATTGTAAAGAAGCGTTCCGTACTTAATAAGAATAAAAGGGGAGAGGGTGGGAGTTTGGAAAGCCAAAGTAAACTTAGTATAATATTTGTGGTTCCTCTGTTATATGACCGGTTTCTGCTTTTGTTTAAGCATGGAACGCTGTCATATACCAAGAAGCCTCTTGATTAAGTAAAACTTTCAACAGTGCTCAGCATTCCGATTGAATAAAGCCGAACTATCCAAAGTACATACATTTATGTGTTTTAAATTTTCACAGATTACTCTGTTATTGGATGTTTAGTTCAATGAGTTCACTCCAACTCTAATGAATGGGAGGATGCGGAACTCATCACTCAAATATAGCCAGGACAATAAATTACCAGAGGACTTGAGAACACACTTGAGAATATTGTACCCCACTTGGATAGAAGAAGCAGAATGATGGCTAACTTATTTATTTGTGGCTATTGCAAACCCCCAATCATTCCAAAATAAATGGCTTCAACAAAAAGCGTGGATAAGTGTGTGACCACGTGCATTTTCATAACATCAACTTACTATTTTGTCATATTCCTCCACTTATCCTTGAGATCAGTGGGAGTTCGAGTTGAATCAAAAACACGATGACCAAACTCCAAAATTTTTCTCCATGGAGTATTTTTGTTTCCTGGTATAGCAAATTTCTCCACTCCTTCCTGAAGTCAAAGAATATATGCCAACCACTCAGGCAAATCAATCTTTAACATTTCTCTGCTGATTCAGTCATCCGAAAGCTATAATACTCCTTCAATGACAGCAAATTAAGAGCTATAACAAGATAATATTTGACTTGTGTTTTTTAAGAATAATTAAATATTGAGAGTTGATGAAAAAGAAAACTTTGCAGTGGTATTTTCAAGAATTTGTAATCAATTCACCTAATGAAATGAAAGTGACAAATCTTTAAGCATTTCAGACTTGAAGTCTCCACTATCTCTGGGATGATTTCTTCCACTTAATCATCAATTTATCATGATTCGAAGATTTATCAAATATGTTATTCATTCAATTATGACATTAAACCTACAAGACAGCACATTTTAATTCAAAGACAAGTTGAATGGTGCAGATTTAACCTCTGGAAAGTACAATGATTCCAGCAATTAAAAAAAAACAAGGGACAAAGAAAGTTTTCACCATTGACTCCAACATCAAAGACCTTGGGGCACATTATCCCAAAAAAAAGACCTCGGGGCACTCCATGTCTGACAAACTTAATACCTCAATCCCTTCAACACTTTCTTGACCATTCCCTGAAGGTGTGTTAATTTCTCTTTAGTTACAGCGTCCAACAATTGCATTTTGTATTGCTTAGTTCCCTCAACACGTTATCCATAACTATTTTCTAAATAACAATTTGTACTTTATTTTTCTTTTGACCATCCATCCGTAAAAATATGTTGCAAAGATGCAGCGCCAAGTTCAGGTATTCTCCTATGGTCACATCTATAGGCAATGCTATTTAAATTCATACCTTTAGTGTGTCTTCCTCATCAGCTGTCCAATTCAACCTTTGACGCTTTTCATTACGAGGATAAAGGTTGGAGCTGCCAGTAGGGGGAGAAAAGGTTGAGTTAAAAAGATCCATTTGTACCATCTTAGCTAAACAATTATGTTATTGAAGTGATCAAACTTGCATGGAGATTTTTTTATTCAAATAAAATAAAAACACTCACGATATCTTAGGAGATTCCAGGCGTTGTCTGGGCTCTTTGGAGAGGATAACTTTCTTTTTTTGGATTTTAGCTTCCTTTTCATCAATGGTGTGTCGTTGAGGGGGTGCTTCCTTCGAAAGTTTGGCATCCAGAGACTCTGCTATTTTCTTCTTACCAATATGCTTGACACGTCTCCGAAGCACAACAGATTTCCCAGTGTCCGAATCAGAAACATGAGGAGCCTTAGGTGCAGCAACTCCTCCACCAGAATTGGCTTCTCGTGCATCATGATGCACTTGTTCTTCTCCCACACATTGACCTTGTTCTTTGTCATCACATCCATCCTGATGCTTTTCTTCTTGTTCTTTTTGTTCTTCGTCATCACATCCATCCTGCTGCATCTGTTTTTGTTCTTTCTCTACATAATGATCCTTTGAAGATTCTGCTCGCTCTCCACCCTCAAGAATTCTGCCATCCTTTTCCCGTTCTTGCTTCCCTTCCTCACCTTCTAAGGTCTCAAACTCATGAGTTTCAGATATATTTCTCTCATCCCTAATTTCATTGCTGATTGAATCCTCAAGTGACTCAATCCCCGGTATTTTCTCCTCTTGACTCTTATGTCCATTGTCACTACCGTCAACAGCACCAGGCAAAGCACCATCCATTTCATCATCAACCATCACTTCACAACGATCACAATCACTTACCTTGAGACCATCCTCCACCAGCGCATCTCTATTTTCAGCACCATCAAATTCCGCTCTTTCCCCCCCATTTCGCTTAGCCTCACCACCCACCATTTCAGGATCTATAAAACCCAACAACGCCTTCTTTGCCAACATAGCCTTCCGAAAAAGCTCTTTAGCCCTACCAACCTCCCGTTTATAAGAACAGTAAGGGCAACAAAACCTACCCGAGTCATCAAAAGCAAGCTTAAAATTTGCACACTTTTCATGAATAGAAACTGGACAGCCAATCACACAACAAACCAACAATTTCGATTTCCCACGCTTATTACAGCTTAAACATGCATCTACCTCCATCCAATCACCACCGTTACCCACATCATCATCGCTTCTGCTTGATTTTTCACTTAAATTAGCATCGTCTTCATCACTATTAGCTTCATCCTGTGATTTATTTTTTTAAAATAATTTAATTAAAACAAGAAAGAATAAAAACATAAAATAAAAGCAGAGAGAAAGAGAGTAAGTACCGGACTCAATTGAGGAAATGGGCGTAGAGTGGAGGATGAAGGAGGTTTCTGAGGTGATTTTGAAATGCGCCGCTGCCCGCCGCCGTATTTACTTCTCATTTTTCCTCCGGAATTAGGGTTTTTTAGGTGAGTTTTCGAGTGAGCACAGAACTGGAGTTGATTTTTGAGTGTGTGTGACAAGAAACGAAGGGTTTTATTTTTATTTTTTACTCTATATTTTTATTGGTAAATATCAAGTATACCCCCAACTTCCTAGGACTGTCAATTTTCATCTAAAATTTTTTTTTTATCAAATATTCCACTAAATTATTTTGATTTCTCAATTAATTTTTTTTATATATATTTAATAATATGGTTCAAAGTGCTTTAATTTAAAAAAATTAAATTAATATTCTTTTAAATATTTTGTGATAATTTAAAAATAAATAATGAAAATAATATTAGAGAATGAAATATTTGAAGAAAAAGATTTACTATCCGGAAATTGTTTGATGAAATGCTTAAAAATTTTAAAAATTATAGATGTTATTATTATAATTATAAATAATAAATAATAATTTTGTTATTTTGAAGCTTAAGCGGCTCATATTACATTTATTAGCTTAAAAAGTAAGAGTTTTTCTTCCATGATAATTTTCAACATCCCTATTATTAATTGTTTGGGATTAAGGATTGAGATTAAGAATAACTTGAGCATTAATGGTAAGATTTGATTGGTAAGGAAGGTATACGGGAGCATCTTAATAAGTTAGAGGCATTTTTATACGCATCCCGCATGATTGATTTCATATACTTAAATTCAGGTTTTTGCACCCTTCAATTGATTCAGTATTTTGTTTCGGTACAGGTCACCGTTAGTTGCTATGATGGCGGTAGCTGTGGTAGCCGGAGCGGCGGTGATGATTAACTAAGAGAAGCACTGCTAGCTATAGCTGTGCATATGACATCATCTATAGATCAGGGACCTTTCATCTTCATCTGTAAGCCTATAAGTTGGTGATATTTGATGCGTGTGATCGATCGTCCATGCTGCCATTAATCATATTTTCTTTTTCTCTAAGATTACTAGAACAAAGGCTGTGCCTGTCAGAGTGGGAATTTGGCAGAACTAGATAGGGATGAAAGGGAGTTTCTTTCTTGTAAATTTCTTCAAACTTTAATGGATAGCCAGCCAATAGAAAATGTGAAAAAGACAACAACTTGAGTGATTAAACATTTAGAATATCAATTTACTACAAGACATCACCCGATGACATCCAGATTCCAGAAATGGGAATTGAAAGAGGAAGACAAGAGCAGAGACCATTTAGCATGTTAATCACTTCTTTTTAGTGGGATAAGAAGCCATTTTGTTGATACCACAAAGCCCTGCAGGCTTGCCAGTGTTTCTCTTCATCCTTATGTAACCCTTTTCTCCCCATTTAGATCCCCAGGAGTTCTTAACGATAATGTAATCCAAGCCATTGGTTGATCCATACCCAACGGCTGCCACTCCATGATCTAGCTGAGTTCCACAATGACCATCAAAAACACCCTGCAACATAAATCAATGGAGTTAGCCTACCATTCAGAATGAAAGATACAAAGCCAGTGTTTGTGTGTGTGTGTGTGTGTAGTAAATGTTGACCTACCCCGCTGTAAAACTGGAAGTCTCTGCCAGAAGCCTCAATGGCCACACTGAGGGGCTGGTTGGCAAGTGCCTTCAATAGGCTTTCTTCACTGTTTTGTGGGACATCATGGTATCCACTAATGGTCACTACCTCTGATTCTTCCTGCAAGACCAAAGACATAAATCAAATGGTACTGCTTATTGCTATTCATTCATCTCTGGAAAATCAAACAAAAACGAAGACTGTTTGGCCTGGATTAATAATTTGATAGTGAACCATGAAGGAATTAATAGTTTTCTCTTGTTAGCTAATACCTTTCTCATCTCACAGGTGCCCTCTTCCATGATATATGGGTAATCTACCTCCTTGTGGAGTCCACCATTGGAGATTATGTAAGAAAATGCATGATCCATAAGTCCTCCATTGCACCCATAGTTATTAGTAGTGTCACAATCGACCAACTCTTGCTCGGACAGGGATGTCAAATTTCCTGTAACAATCTGATTTATACCTTCTACTGCTGCTACTGTTGAAAAGGCCCAGCAGCTACCTGCACAAATAAGCATTGACCATGTGACATTACTCAATTTATTTAACCATGGCTACTTTTGTATGCAAGAATCTGAGATTGAGATAGGACACTTACCACATGACCCCTGGTTCTTGACATCAGTAACAGCTCCTTTCTTTCTCCAATCCACTGACTTTGGGATGCTCATGACATCCTTGTAATTGAATTCCTGAGAACATTCTCTTCTTTCAGACATGTCAACCTTCAAGCCAAGATACTTGTTTTTGAACTCTTCATGGCTCAAATCAGAAAACTCATTCAATCCAAGCCAGTAGTTAACGACCTTCTTATTGGTCTCATCAATGTGGAACAAGTTATCTTTGAAAATCTCAAACCTGAGCCATTTTTCTTCCATGCTCTCATAAATCTTCCCATGTTTTGATATCCATGATTCAAAGAGATCGATGATCTTATCCCCGGACGTCAAGTCTTCAGGGGTATAGCCCACAATTGAGAAATCACGAGCTAAACCAGAATTGGCGAAGAATGACATGAAAGAAAATGCAAGAAGAAACATCAAAGAAAGTGAGGAGAGAGCCATTTTAGCTGTTAATTGGATGGATGGATACAGAGGGAAGGGAGGGTGGTTTATAAGCAGGTGTTGGCTTTCAAGTAAAGTTGTTGGATTGTTTATTTTTCTGAATTCTGAGACTTAAAGATTGGTTCTTAATGTTAGATTGCTTTCAATCTAAGCATATGACATGATCATGTATGACATAATAATATAGTAGATTAACATAATATATATATATATATATATATATATATATATATATATATAGATTCACTGCATCATACAATTCACTTTTAACATCTAATCCTTGTTGGCTAATGTCTGTTTTAATATGCATAGTATTTTTTAAAAATACTTTTTATTTGAAAATATATTAAAATAATTTTTTTAAAATTTTTTTACATTATCACATCAAATCCATCAAAAAATATTAAAAAAAAAACATTAATGATATTTTTTTCAAGGCAAATACACTTTTAAAATATATCCAAACACGATTTCAAAAATAAAAATAAACAATTATGAGGTATTTTTTTATAATGTAAGGAGGTGAAAAACTTTGCTTTAATGTCACCTGTAATATTTCCTGTAAATATTAACTTGCTAAGTTGGTGTTTCTAACCTATTTGACAAAATCTTTTTTCTTAATTGTTTTATTTTGTATTAAAATTATATTTGTTTTTACGGTACACAACAACAAAAACATAAACTTTATGCTTTTATTATGGGATATCACAAGAATAAACCAACATTAAATATATTTTAGTCATGTTTACATCTATCAAAACTAAGTCTATCTTCTAAGCAATATATACAACCTCCTTATTTATATGATACACCTAAGATGAGGAAAATAATGAAAGGAGTTGGAGTAAGGTTATATAAACAAGGAAAAAAAAACTTCGGCATCCCTTTCCAAGGTGAGTTCAGGCAACACCTACAGGCTACCAATAACTCGGGTCGGAATGCGCTCACAATCACTTATATGAAGTATTAAAATGGGCTAGCGCTTATAAACCAGCAAAACTTTGATGTTAGGCCAGCACAAAATATCTCTACCAAAATGAATACGAAAAAATGGTTGAATTGTATCATTTGCGTGTTTTGCATTGTATGTATTTTTAATTAAAAATATATTTAAATGGTTTTTTTAGATTTTTTTTAAAATATTTTTAAAAGCAATTCCAAATACAAAAACAAACGGTGTTGTAGAGTACGACACAAATAAGAACAAGTTAGAAATCATTAAACCTTTTTGGACCACAAGAAAGAGATAACAAAACATTTGGTGTCTTAACTTATTCAATTTTCACAATTAGGTGTTTTATTTTTTAGTTTTTATCAATAAAATTTTTAATCTATTCATAAAAGCACAATCAAGTGTTTTCATGGATACCATAGACACAAATTGATAACTAATTCCATAATCATGTCAAACTCATGATCATATTATTGTCCAAACCTTAAATTGTTCATGTTCTTCCTCACTTCCCCACCTCAAAAAAAAAAAACATATGACATGAAAGCCTCGATCGAGTTCTTAGGTATAAGGTGGCTTTGATCTAGTCATGGTTGATGAAAATACCAACAACAATAAAAAAAAAAATCCACATAAAGATACTTGATTATGCACTTATCAATAGATTACAAACTCAGCTGATAAAAATTAAAAACGAGATACTGAATCATGAAAATCTAATAAATTCAAACACCAAACCCATCATCAACATTGAGAAAAAGGTTTTTTTTTTTTTTTTAACATGGCCTTGCTATTAGCAATTTAAAAGCTACACTGCATTTATATGCATTGTGATGAGTTAATTTTTTGTTAATATTTTTATTTATAAAAAGATATTCTTAAATAAAATGAGTTTGATAAACACATCAGACCTAAATTATTTATGATTGGCAGTCAACCAAGCCTAAGGTAATGTGGATCTAGCGAACATGCTAGATCCAAAGAACTTAGACTTAACAATCAGCCATGTCCAAGAAAACATGGGTCTGGCGAACATGGCAGGTATAAAAGAACTTGGACTTGACAGTTAGTCAATTTCAAGATAATGTGGGTCTAGTGAATATGTCAGACTCAAAAAATTTGAACTTGATAGTTAGCTAAGTTCAAAGTAACGCGAATTTGACAAACATAATAAACCCAAAAAACTTGGACTTGATAGTCAACTAAGTCCAAGAAAACATGAGTCTGACAAATATATCAGATCCAAAGAACTTAAACATTATTAAGTTCTAAAATTATATTTATGATCTTGGACGATTTCTACAATATAAGTATTAAAAACGTGATAAAACACCATGCCTCTCCATAAGCCTTCACTAGATGTTGTTTAGTTGACTCCAAGAGATAGTTCTGAGCTCTTATGTGTCCCTGTAGCCTGGAATACTCAGTCCTAAAAGAATTCATTTCAACATTTTGGGCAACCTTTTCTTCTTTAAGTTGCATACTTTAGACTTTTCTGAACGATACTGTTCAATGGTCTTCTTTCTTCTGCCCACCTTCTCTTGGAATGGCACACATCTTTCATAATAGCATAAAAATTAAATTAAATTGTTATCTTATTTGAAAAGCTATTTGTCTAGTAATGGTCAGATGATGCTAGGAGCTAGGTCGGTCAGTCCTTCAATATCTAAAAGAAATTT
>Ga0307517_10014957_pt1 | contig 10357 bp, 4 predicted proteins | sample 23_EM_MG_FD_194515 | JGI IMG/M metagenome (GOLD analysis project Ga0307517, IMG submission 194515) | Populus trichocarpa ectomycorrhiza microbial communities from riparian zone in the Pacific Northwest, United States - 23_EM | ecosystem: Host-associated > Plants > Roots > Unclassified | place...
ATGAAATGTTAATTATTATTATTTTAATTTCTTCATCTTTCAATTTTTTTATTTTTTAGATTTGATCTCTATTATTTTGATTATTATTTATTTTATTTGAAATAATTTATAAGGTTATATTTTTTTCAATTTCATTCCCATTCAAATTTTTAACTTGTAAGATTTGTTCTTCATTATTTTAATAAATTCAAAAAAATAAAACATTAATAAGTTATTTTCCAGCTTATTTTTCATGGCATAACCGAACACTGAAAAATGTTTTCCAACATGTTTGTTTGCTGGAAAGTAAATTCCGGGGAAATAAATTATTTTATGATGTTTGGTAGTGTAATGGAAAAAAATTAAATATTAATTTGGTAAGGGGAGAGATTCAACTTTTTGTTTTAATTTTATCTTTTTATATTATTTTTTTAAAAATTGAACTTGATAGTTTTTCTTTTTTGCTTATATATATATATATATATATATATATATATTCAAACGAGAAAGAAAGCGGAAGTAAAGGCATTTTAAAAGACGAAGACAAGGGACACAATCTCTCAAAACTTCAGCTCCAGCTGCTTGCATGCTTCCGGTTTGGATAGCACGAATATTCAACTGCACAATCACTCTATTTTCATTTACAATTACAAAGAAACATTAAAATTAGAAATTAAGACAAGCATCCTAGCTTTAATATAAACATCTCATGCAACACAGATAGCCTAAGAAAATTAATATAAATATGGTCTATTTTCTACAATTGATTTAGAGTTTATCTATATATATTATTAAAAAAAAAACAAACTAATATTATTAAAAACTCTGTTAAACTAAACATTTTCATGACCGAGAGGAGGCACGCTGGCCTAGTCCACAAGAAAACATGGTACAAGTTTTTATTCCTTAAACACTATACAGGATAGGTGATCTTTTAATATCTAAATTAGCAAAGTATTTCAGAAAAATAATATATAAAAGAAGAAGAATTAAAATACAGGAGAGTGTTCTTTTAAATCATTCTGTGTGTAAATATATTATTCAATTTTTCTTATACATCCTTGAAAATTTATATACCACTAAATCACATGAAATTGTATCATAGAATTAACTTGTGAAACAAGACATTTAATTAGATGTCAGTGTCACCATGATACTTGCAGTGGTCCTAAACGTGCCTTGAACCTCGTTTGACAATACCACGTTTGATAAAGAACTTAGTGTTGCTGACACAAAATGGATCAATGGGCTTATTGGTTTGGATTGGTTGCCCTTTTATTTTCCTTATTCATTGCGCTTAGTTGGGCCTTTTCTCTCCTTTCTCCAATTTTTTTTTCCTCCCTCCTCCCTCCTCCCGCCTCCCAGTTAGGCTTCCTTTGACCTTTGAGAAATTAAACCTCTTATATGCCCTAGTATTTCAATTAATTAGTAAATTGGAGTTAGTAAATTGTTTTTCTTTTAAGAGCTTTGAAAATTATTTTGGAGTTTTTGTTGTGATCTTTTGTCCATTAATTAGTAAATTACTTCACTAAAGATGCTGGAAGATGGCACAAGATCTCAAGAATTGCATGTCACTCATAAATCATGTAGTTACTCTCGTAAATACTATTCTAGTTGGCTAAATCAAATAGAATAGTGTTCTGTATTTTTTTATTTTTTTCAATTAGACTTTGAAGTGAAACTGTCACCATAATTTGTTAAAGAAAATGGAGATGACTTGAAGAAACTTGAGTTTTCTTGCATTTTACTTGGACAATAATATTTCTTAATTTCTTGAGGTGAAAGATTGACAATAGTCTATCTTCAGTAATTTTATTCAAAAAAGAACCAAATTTTTTTCATAAGGTTAGAACATGTTGGCACAATAGGACTGGATAAGGAGATCGACCTGACCTGACATGCATCTCAGTCATGTCTTAAACTACCAAATACAGCTCTTCGCATTAAAATCAAAAAGCGAAACAACAAATCAGTTTTATGAGCTGCTTCAGATCCTTTAAAGCAAATTACATGTCTCATACACAGAAAAACCAACAGCTTGCCAGGATCCAAAGTAAACCTACTTGATCCTTGTCACAAAAATTAAGTGGTTTGATCCATCTCCATAACAGTAGCTGTCAAAAAGTTGATGAAGACCACGGCTGCATCCACAATCTCGATTTGGGGTGGCCGTGCAGTCCTCCAGCAGCTTCAGTTTCCCTGCAAAAGATAGGTAATGTTATTCATGGTGTAAATGACAGGAGCAAGGGAAGATAGTTGTTGTGATCTATCTTGAACATACAAGAAGTGCCTGCACCAGCGATCTCCATCAACCAACTAAATCTCAGAAAGAAAAGAAAAGAAAAGGAATGGATGCCCCAGTGCAACCGCAGCCACAGTTCTTGTTTGCTATCTTTTCTGTTGGGAAAAAAAAAGCACAGAACTGCCTGAAGGCTTATAATAGGGAACATAATTATAAGGCAATCACGATAGCAGCTTAGCCAAATAAAAAAGATTGAAACATTTAAACTTAATGACAAAATTATCGATTTTGTTAGAAAATAAAACGTGTTAGAGGTCTAAGTTTTGCTGGCTGCTTTCAATTATGATGCCATGTTGGAATCGATTTCCATGGCAAACTTTAGCAGATAAAATAATAATTTAGGGAGAATGAGCATACACAGCAAACCATATATAGATCTTGATAGAACTCACAGCTCCCAGTTCACCTCTTTTTCCCACTGAAAATAAAACTGATCGAGCTAAGAATCCAAAAAAGCACACCTAAAGGAGCATAGCATAAGAACATGACCAAACTCCGGGGAGGAGAAAAAACACAGCACCATGATCAACAGCCAGCCAGCCTAACCTGTGGAGACATTGATATATTGAAGCCATGGTTAGAAGTATTAAGGCCACCCTCGCTAGAATGAATTTCTGCCATTGCATATCATTGGTTTGTTTACTTTGAAAAAATCAAAAAGAAAGAAAGGGAGGAGCACCTCTAAATTCATCATCCATAAGAATGGCTTCCAATGCTTCGATTCCCATGTCCTGCTCCTTTCCATAGTCTGCCAATTCATTTCATTCAACCAATCAGTTATTAAAACATAGAAATTAGCATAACCCATCACTGCAACACTCCCCCACTGGGTAGGAACTATCAACCAACCAATATAGGTAATGATAAACAATTAATTCAAAGATCCATTTAAGAAAATCAAAGAAAATTACCAGTCAAGGTCGATAATTTTAATCTCCTTCCGTCTCTCCCTTCCTCCAGGTCGCGGTTGCTATTTTTTTTCTTTGTAATAGAAGATTAATGCCTCTGTACTCAACAAAGCCAGAACCCACGGACCGCCACCGCAACCCATCTCCCCTTGCAATTCTCATCTCCCCCTATAAAAAAAAACCCAACTGCCCAGCGCAATTCCGCCATGGCACGCCCAACACCAACATAGCCCTTGAACCAGTTACCAACATAACCACCAAACCACGGCATAGCCGTTAACGACGAAACGATCCAGCTGCCAGGATCGGGAAAAAAAAGAACACGAAATGGGACAACTCCGACAGACTCAAGCGATCACAGAAGCCAACGCAACCTTCCAGGTCCACGCCGCTAGTAACTCCACCAACAGCGAAAGTCGCGCGAAAACAAAAGGGAAAGCAACGGAAGGCTAAAAGACTGGATCCCTCGTTGGATGGCGACGAGAAAAACTGCCCTCATAAACACGCAGAGGAGATGGAGTTGGCACCGATCCCACACTTAACGCACTGAAACCCACGGACCACCACCGCAGCCCATCTCCCCTAGCAATTCTCACCTCTCTCTCTCTCGAGAAAAAAAACACAACCAATGAACCAGTTACCAATAAAACCACAAACCACGGCATAGCCGTCAACAACGAAACGATCCAGCTGCCAGGAGCCTAAAAAAAAAGAACTCGAAAAGCGAAAACTCCGACAGACTCAAGCTATCACGACAGCCAACGCAACCGTCCAGGACAACGCCGCTAGTAACTCCACCAGCGGCGGAAGTTGAGCGAAAAAAAGAAGCAGCGACTGCAACCGAAGGCTCCCTCGTTGGATGGCAGCGAGAAAAACCGCCCTCATCAACGCGCAGAGGAGATGTAGTTGGCACCGATCCGGCGCTCAACGAACCGAAACACCACCGATTTGACATGGAGTGGGATCTGCGATCAATTTAACAAAGAGTTTGGCTGTGGCTGCTGCGGTCAGTGTTTGTTCTATGGACGACCAAGAGACAATAAAAAGAAAGCTCCTAAAGCAAGCCCCAGCAAATAAGAAAATTACACGTGGTTAAAACCCATAAAAAAAAATAAAGTGGGAGCAACACAGTAAATTGGTAATAGTAAAACCCAACTCCAAGTAGAGTAAAAAAAAAAAATATATACAAAAAATAAAGAAAAAGCCCACAATTCATTATCTGCTATGACGATTTTAATTGAAGATATTAAATTTAACTCCAACACAAAATTCACACAATCATTTATTTATATATAAAGTACAAATTAAAATGGTCTGATTCTGCAACAATGCAGTAGATATAACTAAAAACAAACAGTCGAAGCATCCGTACTACTTGGATTACTGCAATTAATAGAAAAAACAATACAGTAGATATAACTAAAAAGGAACAGTCGAGGCATCCGGGTACTTCATGGATTCCTGCAATTAATACAGAAACAATATTGGAAGATTAGGAAAATCTCATTTGTATGAATCTTAATTAGCTTCAACTTCTTATTACATGGTATGGTACCTGCTTAATTCCCACGTTTCTTTCTGCCATTTCAACAATAATATTGATCACCTGAACCTTCCCGGGGTCGACCTTGTCGAGGCAGTTTTGGCGCTTGAAGAACATATAAACTACGATAGCAAGGAGCATGACGAGGACACCAGCAAGCCCTCCTTTAGCAGCTGAGGAGTAGCCTGCTGTGGCCGAGTCTTGTGCAGGGGGGTGTGGGATGTAACTACTCATGGCTTAAAATTAACTACAAAAAGGAATGGTTAATTAGAAGAAAATAAAAGCAGTAATGTCTCAAGTGAGATTAGAAAGAGATCGCATTGATAATATTACCAAATTTGAGGAGTAAACACAGGAGGAGACAAGTTAGCAGAGCAAGAGTGGATGATTAATTTTGTGAGTAAGGAGATGTAAGGATGTATCACAACGAGCTAGAAAGCTTTTGTGGTCTTAAATAGAAGGGAAAAAATAGGAGGGATTTAAAGGAAAATGGAAAATGGAAAAATAAACTCCTAAAGCACGGCCACATTGGAAAATAAAACACATTGGAAAATAAACTCCTACAGCACGGCCACATTGGAAAATAAAACAGCCAAGCAACGCCGGGGGACACAGCCGGTTGACGCAAGATGGAAACACATTGGAAAATAAATTCCTAAAGCACAGCCGACAGGAGAAAATGACAAGATGGAAAATTGGAATAGAACACCTAGTCGGATCTGCGATTGACAAGATGGAAACACATTGAGTGATTTTTTTAAATAAAAGTGTATTGATTCTTAAACTTTTATTTCTAAATATATTTTGTTTTTAACTATAAAAATTTAAGAACTAAGAATCAATATATTTTAAAAACATATTTTATTATTGTGTATGCTCAATTTCCCTAAATATATTTTAAAAATATATTTGATTTTGATCTATAAAATTTTTAGAATCAAAATAAAAAGTTTAAGAATCAATATATTTTATTACGATGTATGCTCAATCTCTTTAAATATATTAAAATAATATTTTTTTATTTATAAAAAATTATTATTAATATTAGTATATCAAAACTATTTGAAAATATCAAAAAACTTAATTAAAAATAAAATTAAAAATATATTTTTAAAACACAAAAATAAACAATATTTTAATATTTTCTTTTTCTCTTCTGTTGGGCCTATTGTGCCTTATTCATTAAATCTAAAAGTGTCTTATAAAGAAGATTCGTCTATTAGAGAATAATATAAATTATATCATAAAATCTTATCTAGCAGTTTAAGCTTTTAGGTTGAGATGGTTTTTTGACATGATATTAGAGCCTTGATGACCAAGTGATCACGAGTTCGAATTTCACCACCTTCATTTATTTGATAAAAATTAAGCACAAGGTAATAGGGGTCTGTGCAAGTTTTAAACACAAAGAACTTTCACTTGAAGAGATGTGTTAGAGAATAATATAAATTATATACTAAGACCTCACATCAGCTTAAACTATGGGGTTGAGATGATTCTTTAACACCATCCCTTGAGCATCTCTTATATAATTGAACCCACGGATCAACATAAACCCTCATAAAAGCTAATTTTGTAATTCTAAACTTATTAAAACCTCTCTTCTTTTTTCTCTAGTAAATACTAAAAGGAAGACAACTACTATAAGCACACACAAAAATCACTCAAAAAACCCTTTTACAGACAAACAAAACACTTGTGAGATATCAATGAATTGGAGGCCTTGTTTCATCATCTCATCACGCATAAATTATTAAAATGCTTTGATTTTTTTAATTTTAATTTTTGTTAAATTAATTAATTAACTATAGCTTACAGAAAATTGCCAAGTTGAGGTTTGTTAGATTTCAAAACTAATAGGACTTGTTGATAGATTTTTGAAAATACGCACTCAAATAGAAAAAAACAATATGCATGATTTTAAAAATACACACTCAATTAGATCCTTAATTTATATTTTTCTTCTTTTTCCGAGCTAAAAAGCCCTCCTTTTTGTGTATATCTAAAACATACATTTAAATTTTAAGAGGAAAAAAATACTCATTCAAAGAAGAAGTTTGCAAGACCGTGTTTCTTTTTTACATCAAAAGTTTAAAAGTAAGACTTTTACGAGGATCTCATGCAACACATATAGCTTAAAAAAATTAATATATATCATTTCATGGGTAATTTTATATGTAATATTTAATTTAAAATTTTAATTTTATAAAAAAAATTCAGAAAGCATCAAATATCATCAATAAATTTTCAATCCGTAGGTGATTCTGTTTATAATATTTAATTTAAAATTTTAATTTAATTGAAATTTTTCAGAAACTCGCCAAATAACACCGACGACTTTTCAATCCGTCGGTGATTTTGTCTGTAAAGAACAGTAATTATTAACAGTGCAATTGAAAAGTGAACAGTTCTAGAGCTCTCTGGAAATTATCGACAGAATTTTTCGTTGGTGATTTCCTTTGTAATAGACATGATAAATAGTGTTAACAGTTTACCAGTGATTCCGTCGGTAATTTTGTTAGTATAAATAACACGTCATCGTATTTTTTGATTTTTTTTTAAAAAAAATTTCTATTGTAATTCCCTCAGTATATACCAAGAGAATATTTCCATCGGTAAAATTCACTGTAATTTACTGACAAAATATTTTTGTTTGTATTTATTAATTTTCTGGTACGTGATATATAAAAGGAGAGAGAAAATTTATGTAAAAATATTTGTATCATTTTTAATGGATTTTACCTTTAATTTTTTTCATCATCTATCTCTCTTTACAAAATGAATTCATAAAAAATAATCAATAAGATATATATATATATATCCCAGTAATGAATTAAATATTAATGTCAGATTTAAACTTTGTTTATGGTTAAAAATAAAATTTAAAAGAAAAGGGATTAAATTAACAACAAAAATGAAACAGACCCCATTTACGCAAATAATATCGCGACAAATATCTTGCTTTCCAATCAAATTTTAGGATCCCTGAGTTCAAACTATAATTAAAGAGATGGAATTGAGATTTATTTTTTTAACACTTTTTTTTCTCTAAGAAAAAGGCCCAGTAGAAGAAAGAAATGTTCTTGAAATCTATTTTATGTTTTTTTTAATAATTAAAATCAATATTTATATACAAAACAACAATTTAAATTCTAAAATAAAAAATATTTTTTTCCAGGAGTATTCTTTTCTTATTTGATATTTGAGCACTATTCAAACACGGCAACACCCAACCAATCCTATCCGAAGTAAACAGTCACAAGCGATACTGGATTGGTGGAGTTCAACTTGATGAAATATATAGTTATTTTATATTACATGCAGATATAAAATTAGTTGAATTTTATAATTCAAAGTTTCTGGGATGGACACGTTCCTTGTAACTCGAACACAAGTCCAAACAATCATATTATAAGCTGAAAGCGTGTTTATTTTTTTTTTTCCTTTGATTATAAGCTGAAATCTCAACTTTTTAAAGCATTATCATATTGCTCTAGAAATTGCTTTAAAGATGTTGAAGGACGCACGAAACCATCAAAGAGAGGCATTTATGTTTTCACCTCGTTGAGCAGTAGAGTACATTCCAGCACAAAACGCTTACGATTCCTAAATAATGAGGCCAACCATTCATCTCTTTCAAGATTCTAGCTATTCCTTTATCATTGTGGTCAAATTCATGAATCTCCACTCTGTTAACCATCCAAGTTTTTCATGGATTTTCTATATGATGATATGCCATAGGCAAAGGCGATGTAAAATACACACACACACACACACACACACACACACATATATATATATATATATATATATATATTACATGTAGATATATATATTACATGTAGATATATATATAATAATTAATTAGTTGAAGTTCATAATGTAAAATTGTTGAGTTGGAGACATTAGTTGAACTCCAACACAAATTAAGTTTAGACATGTTATAAGCTTTTGCTTTAATGAATTCACACAATCATATTATAAGCTGATCGAAAACTCTTTTCTTTTCTTTTCAATTATAATTTTCATTAATTAGAGGAAAAAAAATCAGTAATGTCTCAAGTGAGATTAGAAAGAGATCGCATCGATAACGTTACCAAATCTGAGGAAGAAACACAGGAGGGAGGGAGCTTTGATTTATGCCTCAAATTATAGTACTTGAGTCCTCTTTTATGCCTAATATTTCCCTCCTACAAATAAATAGTGGCAAGAAAGAGAGGGAGGGGCGAGGGAGCTTTGACAGAGCTGGGGGACCTTCTTTTGGGATGCAGGCTAGATCACCCATGACTCATCTATCTTTGGCTCTTTGCGATTGAGAGGGACTTTGCCGTTTTGCTCTCCGCGTGGACACCTTCAGTGCCCCACGGATCTCACCTCCCTCAACTGATCAACACCCACCTAGCCAGAGGGAAGAGAAAACTAGGCTCTTACGCAATTAGTAGGGAACAGATGGGGAACCATCTCAAGGGTTGAGAATTAACGAAGAGGAAGTCCTAGTCTTTTCATCAGGATCGAGAGGAGGCATGCTGGCCTAGTCCACAAGAAAAATCACGGTACAAGTTTTTATTTCTCAAAAACCATACATGATAGGTGATCTTAAGAAAAATAATATATAAAACAGAAGAGAAATCAAAATATAGGAGAGTGTTGTTTTAAATAATTCTGTGTAAATATATAATTTATTTATTTTTATACCCAGTGATACTTGAATATTTATATACCACTAAATCACATTAAATTACAGGCATACTGTGCATCCTACTCATATATAGAAGTAATTTGGGATAATAATTAATTGTTTACATAGATATCCATCAAATTTTATTCTTAATTATTAAATTGTGTCGAGAATTACACTTTATACTATTTTTTTAGGTCTTATTTGTTCATGGTTATTTCAACCTAATGTATAACCGAACTCAAAGAAATTTTCTATATGATATGCCATAGGCAACGGCGATGTGTGGAGTCTGGAAAGGCCTGGCCACCTTTATTTCAGATAGCCATAAACTGATCGGCGATTATCGATTGAGGAGATCGGCCTGACATGCATTTCAACCATGTCCTTAAACAACCAAATATATCTCTTTGCATCCTCTTTTGAAAGGAAACCACCCCCATAATATAGCACTTTGCATCCTCTTTTGAAAGTAAACCACCCCCATATAGTATTATACTATTATTTGGCCAGTCCAGAATACATTTCCTAAGCCACCTTCTTCCTTATTTATATTAATTTTATAAAACATTGTGGTGAATAGGACAAACAATAGATATAAGTTTAGAGGTGCAAAATAGGATATTATAAGGGTTTATGTTGATCCGTGGGTTCATCTATAAGAGATAGAGGTGAGCTGGTATTCTTTATAAGACACTTTCAGATTCAAAGAATAAGGCACAGTAGGCCGAACTCGAAGAGAAGAAAGAAAGCATTAAATAAAGGGTGCAGCAGATACTGGACTCTTTTTTTTTTTTTTTTTAATTATCGTGGGTGTCCGGGCCAGCTTGCACGCACCTCGACTAATCTCACGGGCCCTGAAGTTAACGACCATGTAAGCCTCCAGTGGCCATCATATGAGCGACCACAGGGTTCGAACCTGAGACCTAAAAGGAAACAAAAGCAGA
>Ga0307517_10014958_pt1 | contig 10356 bp, 10 predicted proteins | sample 23_EM_MG_FD_194515 | JGI IMG/M metagenome (GOLD analysis project Ga0307517, IMG submission 194515) | Populus trichocarpa ectomycorrhiza microbial communities from riparian zone in the Pacific Northwest, United States - 23_EM | ecosystem: Host-associated > Plants > Roots > Unclassified | place...
ATACTTTCCCGGAATTCACTTTCCCCGGAATTCACTTTCCAAAAGGAAACTACTTTCCAGCAAACAAACGAGGCCCAAGATTATATAGACATTCTTCTAGAATCCTTGAAGGAGAAAAAAGGATTCCTCTAGAGCTCTAGTGATACTCCTGCGAAGCAGGCACGATCACCGTCTCGATTCTCAAAAACTCTTGATCTTTGGTTTATCTCTGGTAACTTCTCAAAAACTCTTGATCTTGGTTTATCTATGGTATATATTGATTTGTAATCTTGTTCACGCAGCTTTGAACTGTAACAGATGTATATCACCAGAAATCTCCACATGAACATGTTACATCTTTAAATAAATGGAACCTGACAGCATCTCTTACAAGTATCTCTCTCTGAGTAATCTTGGAAATATATTTAGTTGCATTGCGGCAATCCCCACAGACCCTCAGATTTTTTACTACTCGTATGGGAAGGCCACGAGGAACAAATAGCAACCCAAAAGCAATTGCAAGCTTCTCACTATGGTGGTTAAGCATCTTTATCTTCTCTAAATCCTTAACATCATGAAGAACTGAACTTGCATCTGGTACATACCCTTCCTCTATCATTTTTTGGTTTAATTTCTCCAGCTCAGCATTTATCAGAAAAGGGACTTTACTGGTCATCTGCGGAGAAAATATGAACTTTGCTTTTATACTTGATCCATCTGAATCCCGGTCCCTTTCTCACTCCCTTTTCTCTCGTTCCTCTACATCGCTCCATTTTCCTTTAGCAGCATAGATGCTGGAGAGCAAGATGTAGCCTGCAGGCTTCTGGGGCTCTAGTTCTAGAAGAGACTCAGCTGCCAATTTTCTAATTTCCTCATTGCCTTGCATTGGGAGTAAAAGGCATCTTACTGATAAAACTTTTGGCTTATTCAAGCCTTCCTGCTCGACTAAAAAGGTCAATCATGCAGCTGTAGTGATCATAAAAAGGAATTATTCCATGGTCTTTTAGCATTGATTCACTGTTTTCCTCTCTCCACTAAGTACTAACCCCGGTCTAGAACAAGCTGAAAGGACTGCAATGAATGTAACAGCATCAGGTTTTAAACCTTGAGCCAGCATTCTTTCAAATAAATCCACTATTTCATGGGCTTTTCCAGATTGTGCATATCCTGAAATCAATGCAGTCCAAGAGACTTCATCCCTGAAATTCATTTCATTGAACAGCTGATTGGAATCTTCTGTACTTCCACGTTTACCATACAAAGTAATGAGTGCATTGTAGACGGTTATGAAATAAATCAAACCAGAAACTAGGACTCGACAATAAAACTGGGCACCTTCTTCTAAGCTAGCTAGATTTGCATGTGAGTTAATTACACTTCCTAGAGTAAAATGATCTAGTTCAATCCCATTCTTTTGCATGTCACAAAAACCCTAACAGCTTCTTTGCTGAACCCTTTCTGGCCAAAACCCACTAACATAGCAATCCCTGAGACAACATTCTTATATGTCATTCTCTTGCCTGCTTCCGCAATACATGTCAACAAGAGCACTACCAACAATGACATTGTGGTTATATTCATTCCTAATTGTAGAAGCATGAACTTGCTTTCCCTCTTTCAAACCATAAGCCCCCCACATGCAGTCAACACATTGCCAAATGTATACTGTTTCATCGCCATGCCTTCTAGCCCCATATCTCTGAACAAATCTATAACTTCGCCTCCATTCCATTTTGTCCACGAAATGGAAACTCTTTCCTTCATATCATGAAGCAGCCTCTTTGAATCCTCTACCACCCCACAACTCAAAAGCCCTGTAATCATCGTATTATACATTAACATGCTCCTCTCTTGAACCTCGTCAAAAACCTGCTTTGCCTCGGAAACTAATCCCATTTTGGCATACATATCCACCAAAGGACTCCCTACAAAAACAGAGGCCCCAAATCCAAATTTCACTACCTGCCCATGAATCTGCCTACCCAAACCAACACACCCTTGACTCAATACCAACATAAGCATTGTCGATAATGTAATCCTATTCAAATTATAAATCCCATCTTTCAACATCAAGCTATAAGCTTTAACTACCTCCATAACTGAACCATTGCGCAGATACCCCGAAATAAACGAGTTCCAAGAGACGGAATCTCGGTTGGCATGATACTAAAGATCTCTTGCATAGCTTTTGATAAATTCCCAGATTTTGAATTAGCAGAAAGCATGGTGTTCCATGAAAAGAGTTTGTTGAGGCGTTTCGTCAAACACATGGAGTGCGTAGGTTATATTGCCTGATTTACCATGCGCGTCAATGAGATTGTTACAGAGAAAGGTGACTGGGTTTGTTAGGGTCTTGATCATGCGGTAATGGAGCTTCTTGGTCTGGTGATTCGTTTTAGCAAGGAAGAGTAGGAGTTAGATGAATTCGACATTGTTTTATTGACAATTTTATTTTTGGCGGGGATGGGGAGGGAAAAAAAGAGAGTTGCAAACTGGCAATGCAACTTTACTTGCACTGAAAGTTGAAAAGATAGCAGGGTTTAACAATTGCATAGCTCTAAACTAATATGGAAAATGAACTGTTGAAAAATGCAAGCCTAGGGTTTATTACTTTATTAGGTTAATAGAACTAAACTACTATAAGAACTTGAGGTTCACAGAGCGCTATAATAATTACATGTTTTTGACCTGATTTAAGTGGCAAACGCTAGTAAAAAATTTGCATCCCAGAAGCCATAAGTACTGCAGGCTCGACAACAGAAAATGAAAAAGAAAAAAGAATAATATTACATACTGTCACTGAGGGAATTCCCATGGTTTTGTAAATTACACATGAGCTTCCCATTGGCCTATCTTTTGAGATCATTGGAAGGTCAATCTATACATTTTTAAATTCATACCCTCAAGATTATCCCTTTCGCATTTCTGGTAACAAGGATTACAATACTCAAACGAAAGCAGCATGGCGGCGGGGGTGGTATTGAATTCCTTCACCGGTCATCAGGTAAAACCCCAGCTCGACAACAGGTGCCAGCCATCCAAACTCTCAAAACCCTGCTGTTGACCTGCAACTAACCTCCAGGCTTCAAACTGATCAGCCAGAAGCATCTGTGATTTTTCCATTCTCTAATCCTTGAGAATATTAATACAGGCATATAGGCCAGGATAAAACGCATCAAGACCAAGGAGAAAATTAAAGCTCAACTTTCAAATGGCCTGGTGGCAGTGGCTCTGCAACAAAAAAGATGCATGTTCAGCTCAGGATCATTTAGCTTATAGCACGGGTCATATTATATGGCAAACTGTAGAGTCATACTATTTACATCTTGGCTGTCGTGGGGAGCACTGGTTTCATAGCTCATCTGGACAACATTGCGGAGCTCATCATCCCATACATTGGGTAGCTGTTGTCAAGAATATCAAAACGAAGGCAAATTGTAACGCAAGGGATTCAGAAGAGCCAAGTGGAAATAATAATTCAGTTAATTGGTAAATTTTTGGAAAGTTTCAATTGCAGTTCAAGGTCAAGATATCACGAGTGTTTTGATTAAGAGACAAAAATATGCATGCAAAGTCTGAGTCCACAATTATCCTGCAAGGGTTGCATAAAGGATTCCTAGAGACTCTATGCCTAAGGGTTTGATTAATTTCTATATGCAATGCACCAATTTAGATCTTATCCACATAAATCTTCCATACAAAAGTATTTCTAGCACCATGTACTACTATTCGTGAAATTTTTTTTTTAAAAAAAAAACAAGCAACAAGGTAATCAGTAAATAAAAATCCACCTATAGATGTACCTGAGCAGGTTCCTTGAATCCTGCAGTCATGGGTGTCAATTGGGAATTAATGGTTCTACATATTATGTCAGAGTGATTGTTCATTCCAGGAAAAGCTGTGGGAATAAGTCCTGCTTGAGATGGATGTGATGGGGGATAAGCCATAGGCATCTCCAAGGAAAATGCCAGAGAGGATGGAGGAACAGCATGCAACTGAAGAATCTGACAATACAAAGTACTTTTGTGGCTCAGATAAAGCATATGAAGTTGCATTTTAGTGATCCATTAGCAAATTCTTGGTCATGCAAACCTTGGGATCAAACACATCTTTTGCAAGGAGTCCTTCTATGTTCAAATCCAGCCTCGGATTCACTGTTGCAAGTTTCATTGATAGAAACTGCAAAAGGATAAAAAGCAATCTCAAAAGAGGCAAAGACAAGAAATTAAATAACAGTCAGAGAGACTACAATTACAATTGCTTGTCCTTGCATCAAATGCAAGCGCTCAAGAGAAAGACCATATAAGCTAGTAATTTGCTCCATTTAAACCAGTCCAGAAAATAATCCACATAATCAAGCTCAGATATCCAAACAAACTTTTGATGAAATTCAGTAGTTCATGGTGCGTATGTAATGGGCTAACTGAAAATGGGAACAGATTCTCACTGCCTTACCTCAACCTGCCGCTGCAGTGATTGCACATAGTTAATGATTTCATCTAGCATCACTGCCTTCCCTGTGACCTGCAAAATCCAATTGATATTATGACATGAACTACATTAGCAATTGAGTTATCCAAAGAATTCACTACGTCTTAAGCTATCAAAACCAACAAACAAACCTTGCTGCAACCAGGTACAAGGTCCTGTAGAAACTTCATCCTTTCACTGATCTTTTCCCTTCTCACCTGCAGTCAGAATCAATCATCTAGAACCCAATCAATAAAATAAAATTTGTTTCCAATTTCCATTTATGCGTTAATAAAAAGAACTTACTCTTTCTGCAAGACTATGGCTGTTTGTTGCCTGGCCTCTTCGAGCTCTGACATGAATATATTCTTCTTTTGGTTGATCTGAACCAAGAGATCCCTGCTTACCTTGTTTACCAGCATCCTTGCTGGTAGTTGAAGTTGGTTTTTGGTCTCCTTTCTGTTGAGTTTCAGGGCTACCCTTTGCAGGTTCAGCAGATTGAGGGGTTCCCTTGGCCTGATCAAGCTCAGCATCCTACCACCGAAAAAAAAAATCTCATCACAAACAATTTAGAGTCCTTTTGGCATGACTTCTGACTTAAGTCATAATTCAAATTTTGTTTTTCATAAATAACTTATGACAAATATGTTAAAATGACTTTAAATTATAAGTATGTTTGGTTAAAATGATTCAAAGCAATGTTTTTTTTTTTTTTTTTTTTTTTGAAGAAGAAGAGATGCAGTATAACTCTTTAAATAAAAAATTATTTCTAACCGATAATAATGACTCAAATCAACCCTTTTGAAGAAGCGAGGTAGTATTACTTTTTAGATAAAAAATTATTCCTAACCAAACATATTTACGACTTTCCAATGATTTAAAAGTTACAAAAAACAGCTTAAATCAACCTATACCAAGCGGAACCTTAATCAAAATACCAACAATTAATAAAACAATTAGGAAGCATGGTCGCTACCTGTCCGTTCCTCTTTCTTTTGTTTGAGCCGAGGCTCTTAGCTGAAAGTTCCCTACAGTTGCCCTCCAACATTGACGGTTCATCTTGACCACCACCACCACTGAATTCAGCTTCATCAGAGTCATTACCAGACCCACCCATACCTTGTTTTGCTTCATCACGAGATCTCGCGAGGCTCTCACTTTTTGTCTCATTCTTGAGAGGGCTCCCTTCCGTAGCCATATGGTTAACAGACATAGAAACATCTTTGGAAGCTTCAACGGCATTCATAACATTCTTAGGAGCTCGTCCCCCAGATACTGATTTCATCCCACTGCCCATGAACACCTCTCCTGGTCCCTGCATCATCCCCCCGCCCCTCGAGAAAATACCCATACTCTCAGGAACTCCAAAAGGGTTCCCCATATCACTAAAATTTCCACCATTGAAGCACGAAAACCTGGCAGCGCGCTCAATGAATGCAGAATCAGCAGGAAACTGTGATAAGCTTTGTGGGAGCATCCCAGAGGCATTTGGCAAGAAATTTCCACCTTTCAGCATTGGATTAGGTGGATTCCACCCCATTTCTAGTGTTCTATCAATACCATTTCTCAATGAAGCAGGGAATCCTTTTCCAATCCCTGCCGTGTTTGAACTGCTTGCAATATTCTGAACATTAATATCACAAAAAACCAAGTTCTGTGAATTGGTGGGATGTTCCCACATGGCTGGCCCAAATGAATCTATCACAGAAGCAGAAGAGCAAGAAGCAGCAACTGCTTCTGCTAGATCCCCTCTACAAACTGACATCTGATTATCAGTGGGGACCAAACCCAGAGATGAATTTGGGATACTTGTACTGTTAAATCGCCGGTCTAAGGACATACCACCAGGTGAACGGTAGTTGATAGGATTATCATTGCTCTCTTCTAACTCAAATTTATCCTTGTCACTCATATCCATCTCTCCTTTTCGAGAATAAGCAAAAGTAGCCGGCAGAAACACCTTTCTCTAACAGTTTACAGTTGTGCTTGAAATATCAATAAATAGTTTATAGAGTTCTAGTGAAATAGAAAGTAAATCTCAAAACTAACCAACCGTACAGAATTCTCTACTGGCTCAATAAGATAAGCCGAAGATTAAAGACGAAGGGGCTGAAAGAAGTAGAGGAAATAGTAAAATGAATTTAAACAATGCCCTCTAGTTTCTTCTATCTATGTAAAGAAGCTTCAACCGAAACCAAAACCATAAAAACTTTGAACTTACAGTAAGAGAAACATCAGAATTCACCGTGGTAAGAAGATATTCCTTCGAAAGCTCAGTCCACCAAACAGAAGGAAATTACCTAAAGGCAACTATATCTATAGCTAACCAATCTACAAGGACATCAATTATTAGAACTAAACAAGAAAGACCCACTTGAATTAATGGCCTTAAAAACACCAAAGCACTGAACTTGAAGGCCCCCCAGAGCCCAAAATTTGTACCAAAAGATCAAAGAAACAGAATTGCCACCATTTCCAAAGCTAACCCACCAAAGAACTAGAAGTGTACTACAAATTGAAACAGAGTAAAGTAGCCCCAAGGACGCAAGAAACAAGACAAATAGTACTAACTAGTAAAAAGAAAAGTTTCAAAGGAAAGCTGGAAAAGTGTGCGGGAAGAAGGCAGTCAAATTAAGAAAACAAAAGAACATTGATTTCAGGACAATAAATAGTCCATTCAAAACCCTAGTCAGAGTTGAGGCAGCAGCAGAAGAGAAGCTAAAAGTGGCAAGAGAAGGATACCCATTTCAGATTCTGTGCGACTTTTGGTACCCTGCTCTTCGTTAAAGCCTTTTTCCACTCAAAAACAACTTTATTGAGTTCTTTGGGTTCTGCTCTGTTCACAACCCTCCGCCCCTCAGCTCTTCAAACACACATACACCCAAACACACACAAGTGACATCGAAAGGCAGAAAGTAACAACCTTTTTTACTTATTAGATAAAATGAAAGATGGGTATTCGTGTACTTGAAGGGAAAGTGAAAGAGAAGAGTAATGGCAAAGGTCCTGCATTTATACCCACGCTTGCATAAAAAAGAGAGCTCTTGATGATTAACCACCGCCACTGCTACTGTAAAAATTTTAAATTATTTTAAGCCTTTACCGACTCCCAGTCTCCCAGCTCTCTTTTTTTTTCCTACGGCCATATTTTCAAACCATCTTACCTGATAATGAAAATTAATTTTCTGATTAAAGTAGTCCAATACATTTATCATATCAATTTAATGAATTTAATAGAATATATTATTTTGCTACTAATCTCAAAGCTGAAACTAAAAAAACCAAAGAAGTGAACTTTAACTACCTATCCTTCTATTTGGGATTTAATAACTCTACTTTCTTAGGTCTCAACAACACTCTGTCCTGGCTTTTCTTTGCATAGCTTAGCTAGCAACTGACACTGCCAACTTTCATTGAGTATTATTTTAGCTTGTCCTTACATTAAAAAGATCCTCGGGAGAAGAGCTTTTCAATGAATGGTTTGTTTGATCAAGGACCCGAGCTACCCTCATTTTCTCGCATATTTTTGTGCTCTTCAGAAAAATAAACTAAGAAACTGCAGTCCTGTACTGTACCTTACTATGATAACTCGAGTGTCTTATCTGGTATTCTTGGCTAGCTGTTTTGATTGTTCAAGACCCGGAAAACAGAAATCTGAGAATAATGAATAATAATTTCTTATTTCTTTACTGGTTTTTTGTGGTATAAACAATGACTTGTTGATGTTCATAAATCTGGACACAACTGGCAAATCTTGTTCCCAATCTAGCATTCTCATTTTTGTATTATCTGAAACTCAACACATCACATCGCATCGCATACCAGGATGAGTTATTAGTTTAGTCTAGTCTAAATGCTGTGTTAATGGGGATCAACTGATCAAGTCATGCTCTTCCTCGCGGACATAACTCTGGAGATCAAATTTTCTTGGAGCAAATTTAGAGAGTCTACTTGCTACCCACCTCATCTACAGTTGAGTATCTTGTATAACAGACAAGCCCAGTTGAAGAGTTCTCTGGTATATGTAAAGCTTATGCATACGTGATGGCGATTCATAATTGATTAATTTATTTATGTTATCTATAGAAAATTTCCTTGATGCTTTATAAGAAAATCTCTTGGTGCAAATTGAGATATAAAAATACATGACCTGGAATATCTTTCTTGGTCAAATGATTTAGAAAAATGGTTAAAAATCCGAATTGTGAGTTTGCAGGCTATTGAAGACTCAAGACGTCAATTTTTTATTATTATTTTTTGGCAAATTGGGGGAATCACCTGCAGAAGTAATTGAATCGAATGGTTATGATCATCATGCCTTACATTCTCAGATTTGACCCATAAAGAGTTTGAACTCCTTAATTGCTTCGGTCATCCATGGATTTTTTTAAAAATAAAATTAAAGATATTTTTAAATGATTCTCTCTAAACTGGCTGCAATTTTTTACTCCTTTATACTGTTGATGGACTGGCCCTCTCTCTCTCTCTCTCTCTCGTGTCATTATTAGTTGGCCTCGGGACTTGCAAAATCTCAAAAACCCCAGCTGTAAAATAATGGAATCTCTCTCCCACTTTGCTTTTACAAATCCTAATCTTTACTTCTAGGTGTGTTTGTTGTTCAGAATTCATCTTATTTTTTAAAAGTTTTTTTTATTTAAAAATATATTAAAATAATTATTTTTATTTTTAATATTATTTTATTAAAATCATAAAAAAACACTATAAAAATACTGATTTAATATTTTTAAAAATCAAATATATTTTTAAAAGACATTTTAGACACAGTAACAAACACGATTTTAGCCGCGAGCATTAAAAAAACAACCATGAGAGGGGTGGAAATGATTTGTATTGATTGGGTTGGTTTTTCCAGGTATGTTATTCTTATATCATTTATTTAGATTGCTCCGGTCGCGGTGTAATGCAGGCCAGAAGGCCAGTCATTCTCCAATGCAGAAGAAACCATAGACAAAAATCTGTAAAGGTGACGACTCCAGAAGGGAAGGGCAGAAGGCTATCATTCATAATAAATAAACCCTACCACCCTATGAAAGAAAATAAGGGATCGGATTCCCCAGTACTATGCTCTCCGATAAGATCTTGAGAAAGCCAAGAAGATGGCAAATGGAGCATATTTTTGCCACCTGTATTTGTTTGCCCTTTTACAGGAGGCCAATTGATTGGTGTCTACGTGTATATGGCAACAATATTGATTATTGTGGACAATAATCTTATTATTATTTTATTCTAAATTATTACTATGTAATATAGAACATGGCCTTCTTTTGGGAGAAGCTAAAACCAAGCAAGCAACTAAATCAAATCAGGATTCGAGATCTCTTAAGCACAGCTCTATAATTCTTTAACCGAGAATCAAAGACTGTATCATTGATGATTAACCGAGAATCTGATAGATGTTATAATTTAAAGTATTTTTTATTTTTAAAAAATTATTTTTCATATTAACATATTAAAATAATATAAAAAATATAATTTTAACCGCATTTTCAACACCAAACGAATAAAACTACATAGAGTAATATACACCAATCTACAATGTTATTACTGTAGTTGAAAATAGCTAGGTTATCATGTGTTCATATTTATCGTACGACTCTCGAAACCCTGTATATATATTTATTACTTGAAAAGGCGTGTTAGCTGCAGTAATGGAGCCATGCAACGCTAAGTAATTATCAAACCGACAACACACAACAACAATATTTAGGCATATACACTCGTCAGGTGCGTAAATAAGCACTAACATTTTGCAACCATACGCCATGGATTTACACACGAGCTCAATTGACTAGCACTCATCGTTATCATCTTGCAAGTGAGGTCTCGTAATTAAGAATAGATACAAGTCAAGTAACAATTCCATTAAATCTATTGTATTTGATCTAA
>Ga0307517_10014959_pt1 | contig 10355 bp, 9 predicted proteins | sample 23_EM_MG_FD_194515 | JGI IMG/M metagenome (GOLD analysis project Ga0307517, IMG submission 194515) | Populus trichocarpa ectomycorrhiza microbial communities from riparian zone in the Pacific Northwest, United States - 23_EM | ecosystem: Host-associated > Plants > Roots > Unclassified | place...
TATAGGTTTTGTTTTACAACTCATGTATAATAAATTAAAATAAATATTATATCTTATTATATTAATTTTGGCCCCCCTAACAAATAATTCTAGCTCCGCCCCTGATAGTAATTAAACTCGGCTTGATTCAATACTCTACACTGGTTAAGGAAGTTGACTTGGTTCAATTAAATTAAGATTGTATTGTTTTACAATAAAAATTTAAAAATCAAAACAGGTAAATCAAGCCTCAGGTTGAACTATTGAGAGACCGATTATCTTTGGATTGAGTTATTTCTTTTTTACATTTGACCAGGAGAATTGCCGAGCCGAGCCGAGCCGAACCTAACCAAGTTTAGTAACTGCATGCAATGGAATGCCGAGCCATTGTGTTGGGTTACATGGCAATTTTTGTTTTGAGGGCACTCTTAACTTGTGGACTTCAGTTTTCCACGTTGTCTCTAATTAAACTTTGCACTTTAAAATAGATAGATGGTCAATATATATTTTGCTTCTACTTCTATAGGCTTTCGAGGATACAGCCATAATTCACACGTGATTCAAAAAGAAATTGTTTCTTGATCGATCACCGCTCTTTTGCACGGATTCTCTAGCTTCACTTCCGAGGAAAAATAATTCAAATCCAGGCTAGCCATCAGAGATTTTCATGCATCGGCCTGCATAACGCTATGTGTTTTTTTGTCTCTGCATGGATATCCTTGGAGATCATGGGAAAAAAAAACTAATGGTGTTTTTCTCTGTGCCCTTTTCATAATTATTATCATTACATCAATCGCATCTTTTTTTTTTTTTTTTTTTGCCATAACAATGTTATATATTAGATGTTTTATGCCACTATTTTTCTCATTGAAGTAAACATTATTTGCATTTGGTTCCTGCCACCTCAACTTTGGAAGCAGGTCAAACCTTTATCGATTATTACTTGTCAAAGATGAACTCAAGGAAAAGACTGCCATGAACCAATTGTTGAAGAGCCTATTAATCTGTCCCAAACTGAGTCAACGACGCCGAACAAGAAGGAAAGAACCACTTAGATGGTGGCCGTGGCCCATGGGGCAGCACTCTTGACTCTTTGCTTGCCAAAAGAGCAGGAGCCTTGGGGTTTCTCTGAAAAGTCTTGCTCCATAACGTGAATCCATGGTGCTCTTTAATTGTATTTGTTTTTGTCTAGAAGTTATTAGATATGTTAAGATTTTATTGAATGCACGTATAAATAATTATAAAAATACGGATGATGTTAATTTTTATTGGTAAAATTTCGTGTTTTTTAATACGGACAACTATCTAAAAAATAAAGAACAACTAGTTCATAATTTGTTTCCACATACGTTGGAGCTAAAATCCGACCATACTATTACAAATTAAAAAAATAAAATAAAATAAAAGTCGAATAATTTATAAACCATGAAAGATCTTGATGAAGGGAAAAGAAGAAGAAGAAGCCCTATAAATTAATGACCGCGCCAAGGAAGGCCAGCCCTTTGAAAAACTTTCTTGCGCTCCAAACATTTCTCGTTTCTCTCCGGCACATTCTCTCCTTGTTTCCTTCCTTCGAAAAAGAACAGTAGCTCCACTTCTCCTCGAAGCCAAAGGCCGGGGGAGAAACAAAAATCCAACAAAGAAAAAACACGAAAAGATTCAACAAAAAGATCTGTTTCAAATGGCCAAGAACGAGAATTCTTGTCAATCTTTGATCCCAAGCTTTCTCTACTCCTCTTCAGTTGGCTCTAGAAATGGAGGAGTACTGCAACAACCTAAGCTTTGGCCATCGTCTGATAGTGGTGATCATGGAGTGCTGTCAAAGAACTTTGTGATACCAGCACCTACGGAAAAGTTAGAGATGTACTCACCAACTTTTTATATGGCTTGTACTGCTGGTGGGATTCTTAGCTGCGGAATCACTCACACGGCTCTCACTCCTCTTGATGTTGTCAAGTGCAACATGCAGGTATAATACTAAAGCTTTTCTCTCTTTTTTTCCTTTTCTCCTTTTGTTTTCTATTTGATGATTCTTTTTTAACTAACTCTTTGCCCATGATCTTACACTCTTTTTATGGATATTGTAAATTTCTTGCATTTTTATAAATGATTTTAATTTATTATTGAGTTTTAAGGGTTTTTGCTGTTACACACACACACACACAAAGAGATCATAAAAATGGAATTTCTTACTTTTCCTAATGGTTGGCTATTTGAGAGTTGATAAGTTGGACCCTCAACCTGTGAGGCAAAATTAATTTTAGTTGTGGACTTCAAACTGTTTGATTCTTTCTTCCATGAACTTTCTAAAGGCGCGCATGATCTTGTTTCTTGTATGGTCAACTATTTTAAATCTGCAGAAATTAGGACCCTTGATGTTTTTGTGGATTAATTACTTATTTCAGTGATAAGAAATTATTGTTATGGATTTTATATTGTCTCCAACTTTTGATAGCCACATACTGTTGTAGTTATTAATGAATACCCCACAATTAGTACGTCATCTGCGGAAATTTTACTGTAATTTATATCTCAGATTGACCCATCAAAGTACAAGAGCATTTCATCAGGATTTGGGGTATTGCTCAGGGAGCAGGGAGTTAAAGGTTTCTTTAGAGGATGGGTGCCTACCTTGCTTGGCTACAGTGCTCAGGGTGCTTGCAAGTATGGATTCTATGAGTTCTTTAAGAAGTACTACTCAGATATTGCTGGCCCTGAGTATGCAGCCAAGTACAAGACCTTGATTTATCTTGCTGGCTCAGCATCTGCTGAAATAATTGCTGATGTTGCTCTCTGCCCTATGGAGGCACTGAAAGTTCGCGTCCAAACTCAGCCTGGTTTTGCTAGGGGCTTGGCAGATGGTATGCCTAAGTTTATCAGAGCTCAAGGCTATTCTGGGTATGATTTTGTCACAAAAAATCTTTTGTTTTGTGATTATACATTAACTTTTAGGGCACAATATAAATGACTGAATTCCGATTTGATGAGTGTGTTTAAAATGCTCTCAGGTTATACAAAGGGATTGTTCCTCTTTGGGGGCGTCAGATTCCATGTAAGCCAAAACATTTTAATTATTTCACGTTTCCACCTTAGATGTGGTTGCTAGAAGAATTCCGTCTTTCCTACATTTGTTAAGAATATTACTGATCATCAGAATTTGTATCTTGCAGATACAATGATGAAATTTGCATCCTTTGAGACTATTGTGGAGTACCTATACAAGAATGTCATCCCAACACCCAAAGAACAGTGCAGCAAAACCTTGCAGCTTGGAGTCAGCTTTGGTGGTGGATACGTTGCTGGTATACTCTGTACTATTGTCTCACAGCCTGCTGACAACCTGGTGTCTTTCCTCAACAATGCCAAGGGGGCAACTGCTGGTGATGTAAGTGAATTTTAGCCACCCTCCTCTTTGTTTGTAATGTATGCACAAGTGTTTTACTCCCACATTGTTTCTGCATTTGTTCACCTGCAATGTTTTGTCATGGTGTCTTCTATTGCAGGCTGTCAGGCAGCTCGGTTTATGGGGGCTCTTTACCCGCGGGCTTCCTCTCCGACTTGCCATGATAGGAACACTTACAGGAGCTCAATGGGTTATCTATGATGCTTTTAAAGTGTTTGTTGGGCTGTAAGTTTCTTTTCCTTGAGCTTTGTATTGTCTCATGCTTTGTTATCTTCCTTCTTACATCCTTGGAGATATTGCATTCCATTCAAATGACTTTGTAATTGTTCTTTTTCACAGACCAACTACTGGTGGTGCTGCTCCAGCTCCAGTTGCAGAAGCTTAAATTTTAAGCTTATCTGTGAACAAGATATTACTCTTCTACGTTGAAGAGAAGGGATTTCTTTTTGATGGACAAATAATAGAAGGTTAGCTGATGCCATTCTCATGGGCAGTATTCTTTTAAAACATGATTTGCATATCATTGTTCTATTGTTGTTGCTTGATTCATAAGAGAATATTAATTTCATCATCTATTGAGATTTGTTCAAGTTAGTACAATGTAACAAGTTATGTTGCATCTCAGTTTCCACACGAAGAATATGATGCGATAGAAATACCAGTTTCTTCGATCACTGAGTTCATATGTTGTTGTCCATATATACATGTCCAGATGATATTGATTCGCGATGACAATGCTCATCATCTGGTGAATCTGGCTTCTGTGATGACAGTGTTTAAAGAAGCGTTACCTGCTTGAATATGCAACACTGCTTTCTTGATTTACTATTATAGCTTTGCTTAGAAAACATTACATCATACTACCCAATTCAGATCTATAACATTCTAGTATAAGTTGTTCGAGAAACTGTCCGCATGGATTCGGATTTTTTGGAGCCCAGCAGCACTCAAGCTGGTTACTTAAGCTCAACAGGAAATTTACAAGAAACAATATGCCAAATACTGAATTCTACAACAAAGCACTACACCAAACCGGCAAGAAAGAAGCCTTGACCTTTGATACCAAACTTGAGCCAATTTGTAAGCTTGGTGTGAGGCAGGCACTTCAGTTCCAATATAAAAAAAATCTCGGCTTCGCCAATTCATGAGAGCGAGAGCTTATGTACAAAGAACATGGAAATCAATCCTTTCCTGTAATTGAGTGTACTTTATGTACATGAGTAAACAAATCAAGGAAAAAATTACATGTAGAATAAGACTCATCCAAATTAGGAAGCAGGTCGAATAATTGAGGCTTTCCCATGATATCTTCATTTCATATTGCAGGCCTTTGCAGTTCAACTTTCGTGTCTTAGTTTAGGATTTTGAGGTCCAGGTTTAGGTTAAATTGAGCGGGAACACAGTATCAAAGACAACCCTCGCAAAAGTATGCCGAACTTCTTGCAGGCTTCCCAAAGCCAACATCTCATAATTAATCTTTCTACCTTGCTTTGGCATAAATACTTTCTGTGAGCCCTCTCTTGAACACTCAAAAATCCTGCACACTTTTAAATACACTGCCAATGGAAAGAATACCTGCACATTGGAGATTATACCAGGCATGTCCCACATGACTAAGTATATACTATGAATGCAGAAAACATTGAAGCAGCAAAAAAATGAAACACTGAAAAGCATGATACTCTCCACACAACTGTCATCTTCATTCTCAAACCTACGTTTAGAAATCACATCGACTGCTAATCAGCTAATAGATTGCATGGATCTGAAGGCACTGATCCTACGTTGTATAAAAAGTGGACAAGTCCTGTTTCTGTCATCAATACTTCCACTTCTGGTGAAAATAGCTGATACCAGAGATATTTCCCACTACCAATATTATTTGAAGCACTCCTTTAATAAATGTCCATTAAATCTGTTGTAGGCTGAAAAAATAGCTGGATCTGGCATTTCAGAATGGAATTATATTTAATAAAATGGAATGCAGACTTTTGCAGAGATAATTTCCTCTAAAATGACACTATCTAGTTATGGACCTGATGAAGTATGGGAGTATGGACTAGGAGAGATGATTTCACGATTGTTCATTTAGTATTTTCAGATGTGGTTGTTCTCAAGACTTGAACCTCCATTTTCCTGGTTGCTAGCCCAAGAAAAATTTAACCATTGCAAGAAAGCAATGGCCAATTTTATCCCCTCATAAAAGTTGACTGAACATTTTGAAACCACCTGCTGCCAAGAAGAAAAATGGACAAGTAGCCAGCATAAAGAGCATTTGGTTCAAGTCCATAGTCGAGACCCCTATTGTTGCATGTATTAGAATGTGGACGTCAAACTCAAACCATTGCCTCGAACTTGGAAAAGAAAAAAGGAAAAGAAAAGGAAGTGCTCACCAAATCTGAACATGGTGCTTGAGGGTACTCTGCCATTGCCTGTGAAACACAATACTCATCGGTCATCCAATATAGAACTTGTTTAACAGACGCTGCGAAATCCACAACCTCATCAACCAGTGCTTCAGAGTTAAGATTCTGAGGTTCGGATAACTCATGGAAGCTAACATCATGGGGCTTGGTGAACTTCTTCACCATTTTTACCCCTCCTAAAATATCTCCACCATTGTGGACAGCAAGACAAAATGCTGCAACCACCATAGGATCCCTTGGTTGGTCAGATAATGCTTTATGAAACGCTAAGATTCCAACCCTGGAAAAAAAAGAAAAGAAAAGCTGTGATGAGTCTTGGCTTCCTGGTCCAATATATTAGCAGCAGTACTAGGTGAATTTTCATTTACTTGAAATAGTACTTGTATTCCAAAGGCATACAAAATGGCCAATGTGATCATGAACCAACCACACACCTTACAAACACCAGACTTCAAATGAAACAACATATAAAAAAAGAAAAAAAAACCCAAAGCATGCATTAAATTCATTTTTGAAGCATATGAAATACTCAGTCATGGCAAAACAAATTGTGTGTGCCAGGTTTCACTGAAGAAGATTCGACTTTGAATTACCTAAGAAATGTGTCACTCTCCAACAATCTCCTAAATTGATTAAGTCATCCATTGGTGGATGACGTTTACAAATTATAATTCAATTAGCTAAATGGGTTCACATTCATTGCAGACAGTGCACCAAATAGTGAAAGATGATACATTGATAATATATCAACTTTAAAATATTTTTATCATGATGTCTGGTTTATTATAGCATCTTAAAAAGGAACAATTAAAATTTTAAGATAAAGAAAAATATTACCATAAGCTGTTGTGGCATGGCCTATCAGGTGCAAGATGTTTATCCAAGTTAGAAAACAGACACTGCGGATGAAATAACAAACACTTCAATCATTTAAAAAGCCACTAAACCACCCATGTTTTTGAAATATAAGAACTCAAATATGCTTAGTTCCAAACCTGTTAAAATACACTCAGAAACAAATACCAGAGTAATGATATAATTCAAGAGTGATTATTAAACTTTTTGGGCCTCATATACCCTCATGGGGACTTGAAAATACTTCTTAAAGTTGATATCTGAAGAGAACAGCACATTCGTATCCAGAAGGCATTGCTATTATTGGTTGCAAGTATAACCGTATAAAATAAGCAGGCAACTTCAGGAATCCAATCACAGTGGTACCCATAGCACCTAACTGTTAGGAATTTTGAAGAGTCTTCTCATAAAAACTGGCTATTAGGGAGGTATACCCTTGTTGGATTATTAGTTTAGAAAATTGGTAACAATGAAAAGTAGGAAATGGTAAAATTTCAAGAAACGCTGTTTCTAGAGATTTTTCCCAACCAAAAACAGGATCAGAAGTTATTTGAGATTAGACAGAAATTATCCTCTAATCTATAATTGAACCTCAATTAAAATCAAACCAGTATTTGAAAATCACAAAAGTATTCAAAACAATAAGATTACCAAAAGCATGTTAGATCTCTTGTCCCGTCTCTTAAATCCATCACGAACAAAGTATGCTGCCTGCAAGAAGAATCCATATTAGACTAGCAACAGAAATGTCATATAGAAATTAAACATCAAATACAAACCTGGAAGGGCAGAAGAAGTTCAAGAAGTCCAAATTTCCATAATATCCTCAAAGAAGCTTCAGCAGAACCATATGCTAGCATGTAGTTCATCTCCATCATGATCCTTTGCTAGAACATTTTGATATTAGAGTTAAGTCAGTTAGGAACATTCTTGTATAAAGTTAAATGTACGGGAAACAATAAAGAAGCAAGGAAGAGCTACTTTAATACATTGTCAAGTCTTAATAACGAGCGAGAAAGGTTTTTGATAAAGTGAGCTGTTTCCCTTGTAAAACGGAATCCTAAACGAGCAGCAATTCTTACTGCACGCAGAATGCGAGCTGCAAATAGAAAGGAGTCACATGCAAGCCTAATTATGAACAAGACAAAAAAAAAGAATTTTCTATGGGTATGGTGCTTGCGAATGAACTATTTAAAAACATGTGCATGCTACATAGGGAAAAGATAAAGAAGATGAATTGAAGACAAAGACTCACCACAGTCCTCTTGAAAGGAAGTACTAGCTGGGACCACAGTCCGCACCTATGTCCACAGAAGCAGATGTGAGGACAGTATACATTGTGGCATATTGAAAGAAATTCAGAAACCAACAAAGTTATGAAATACATTCACACTTTAGCCTTTTTAATATCTTCCAGACCTCCCACATAGTCATACACTATTCTTTTATATGGATCAAACATCAACCTGCATGCAAAGACAAATGCATGCTAAAACAATGCTTCCAAAACAAATTATATACAAGAAAAAAAAAAAGAATAAAAACATATATGTCAAAACATTTTAAAGAATGTGAAGAGCTGCAAACTCGAGATCCAAATTTCAATAACTAGAAAATTGTAATTTGTATCTTCAAGAACTAACCCATTTATTGTTAAGTCTCGCCGCAAACAATTCTTCCAACGAACATAATCCTTCTCATCGCAATCAATGGGAGGACTGATGCCATTGCTCAAATCCAACCTGAACTTCGGTCCCGTGGTGCTAAAACTCGAAACCTGCCATTGAAGAGAGTTAGAACTATGAAAAATGAAAACAAAAGAAAGTAGATCATTTAGTCCTAAATCCAAGAGAAAAATGCTATAGCAATTATGTGCGAAGAGGAATAAAACTGGAAGTGGCTTGCTTCAACAGGCACAACAACGTGTACTGATTGAGGAATAAGAAAAATTTGAATGCGCTATCTGATGTAACGATCAGAGAGTGAGAGAGAAAGAGAACATCATACCTCAACAATAGTATCCCCAACGTGCACGTGACATATGGGAAACCGCTTGCCAACTATTATACACTGCGGAAATGTCCTTACTACCTGCACACATGATTAAATTTTACCAAGCATGTTTAATAGCTCAAACAGAACATTTTATCATGGTGTTGCATTGAAACACGGATTCTAAAGCTGTTTTAGACATCACAAATGTTTAACAACATGAAAAAGAAACCAACAACAATTCTACAGGCTTAGTACGAAATTAAAGTTTAAATTAACCTCTTTAAGCTCAGCTGATGTGATTATATCAAAATCCTTCGGTGTTCTCTTTAAAATAAGGTCCCGGACACAGCCTCCCACCAGATAAACCTCATATCCTACAACAAACAACAGAAAGACACAATCTTTTAACAACAAAAGACTATAACAAACATCATAAGAATTAGTAACAAACAACAACTTTTCCTAATATAAACATAAGTATCACCAACAACAAATGTTTAAGTCATTGCCACCAAAAAAAATCCACGGATATAAAACAATCCACCACGGACAAAAGAACTACCATTTTTCTTAAGTCCATCAAGAACCTTCTTTGTAGGCCTTGAAATCGTTGAATTACTGATTCCAAGTTCCTTGGAATTCCATTTCTTCCACTCCAGCGCCTTAGGATCCCCTGAAAAAGAAAACTCCAATCTAAAGTTTATATATATATATATAAACCCCCGAAACTCACAATAAGCGGAGAACTTTAAAACAGCCCAACAAGAAAGTAAAAAGTACCCAAATTTTGATTTTTGTCTTTAATAACATTATCTTGATCAAAAAGGGTTTCAATTGCTGCAACTGAGCTGAATCTAACCTGCAAGAAAACAATGAAACAAAAACCATCTACAAAGAAAAGATCTAAATTCACTTGGCTAATATAAACATTGATAGAAATGTGAGACTTACGTACTTTTTGAAAGCAGTGAAAAAGAGATGGACTATAATGGAAGCCGTGTCTACAAGCAAAGCTTAGTCTTGAAATTGCCATGGATTGAATGATAGTGAAGTGCGTGCTTAAACCCTGGTGAAAAGGGGGATTTAAGGATTTTTAGGGTTTTAGAGATACCGGTAATAAAATTGTATGCATAAGAAATCTGACGTGACGTGGCTTCTGTAAATGACCAGAGGTTTCAGCTTAGATCAGCCCATGGGCATTGTAGGTTAAATTAATAATAGATGGTCTAATTCTGAGAAGGCCCCATGGATGTTGACGATGCTCTACCCATGGAAGATAAGGTCCAAGATGGGCAAAATCAATTTGGAAAATAAATTTTAATCAAGATCAACACTATGGCTAATTAAGGTTTTTATGAAGAAAAACATTTTGGTAATTGGATTCTTGCAAGATGGTCAAATTTGGCGTGATTTATATAGCCTCATTTTGGCTAATTTCTTGAAAAACAAGTTTCAAAATATTATTTTCTTAAGAAGAATATTGCTAATTTTATGGAAACATTCTTCTCATTGCTATAATGTAAATCAAAGTGATTACATTGTAAAATCCAGAGTTTTTAAACTCGGTCCGGTCCAAGGTCCAGGTTTTGACCGGGTCGCCCGGGATCAATTCTGATTTTTTTAAAAAATCAAAACGATGTCGTTTTAGTTAAAAAAAAAACAAAAGTTAACGGATTACAACTGGGTTTTTGATCGGG
>Ga0307517_10014960_pt1 | contig 10355 bp, 6 predicted proteins | sample 23_EM_MG_FD_194515 | JGI IMG/M metagenome (GOLD analysis project Ga0307517, IMG submission 194515) | Populus trichocarpa ectomycorrhiza microbial communities from riparian zone in the Pacific Northwest, United States - 23_EM | ecosystem: Host-associated > Plants > Roots > Unclassified | place...
TGGTATGACTTATACTTGCCATAATATACATCCTATAGTTTAGCACTTTTTATAATAATGCTAATATCCTATCTACTGCATTGGTAAGATCTGTCCAGCTTAGGCTGTAGAGAACTAAAAGTAATCACACTTCAACGATGACTAGTTTCCAAGCCATTGGCATTTGGCTTATGCCACCAATAGGAGGGTACCATACCTTCCCTTAAAAAGGGAGAAATTTTACTTAGCTAGTTCTTGCTCATACCTCCCATGTTGCTAATGGACTCTCCCTTCCCAACTTGTTATCGTGTAAACTTAATAGACCTCCTAACCATGTAAAAAACCATGGTTAATCATAAAATCGATGTAGATTAGTAAAAAGAATTAGTTTATGGCACATTATCATATGTGGTTTGTTGTTCCTCTGCTTTTTAATTTGTTTTTTTACTTGAAAATATAATCAAATAAGTTTTTTTTTACACCAATATATCAAAACAATTTAAGAACACCAAACAAATATATTAATTTAAAATAAAAAATAAAAAATATATTAATTTTTTAAAAAAATATTTTGAAATGAAAAAATATATAGTTTTTGGTATCTTTGTAACCCTTTGTTTATAAATAATAATAATAATAAAAGAGTTACAGCCAAGCTAAATTTGCATCCCTTCTGTCTAGTCTTTGTTAAAGTTGAGGCACCTCATTTTCTTCGCTTAAAACACGTGAGTAGGAAACTCGGTTTATGTGACTTGAAAACATTAATCGCATAATATAAATTGAAAATTTGAATTGAGATCACAAATATGATTTCACAATATAGTAGTGATATTGTACAAGTCTCAATAATTTCAAAAAAAAGTTTAATTTGAAATAATATATTAGATAGTAAAATAAAATTATCTATTCAGCTTCACCAACCTACTTAAGTTTTTGAGATTGATACCAAAAATTTAAAAATTAAAATTACCATAAATTTAGTTCCTTTAATTTCACTATTTCATGATCGAGTTCATCTAAAAACTTTAAAGGCTTCATTAAAATCATATTGTTTTTGCACAGGACGTGTCTAGTACGTACTGCTGATATGTCTATTCAACATTATTAAGATTGAAATATTGTGATCTCTGTTGAAAGCTAAATGGTTCAATGGAGCTTAACTTGCTATTCGTTTTCGTTCTCCACGTAAAGAACAAATCTAAACTTGTTCTCGTGTATGGTACGTTTGAATTGTCTATGGCAGCAAGCTCCTCCAATATTATTATTCATCCAAATTAATATTTGAGGTCTTCCTTTATGCGTGTGTGGTAGGAGTGAATTGTCAAGTCCATTTAATTCCTTTTATCTCTTCTTGCACTGAATTGTCAAGTGCAGCTTATCTTTTTTTTTTTTTTTTAGTTTAACGTGGGTGTCCGGGCCAGCTTGCGCGCACCTCGACTAATCCCACGGGCCCTGAAGTTAACGACCATGTAAGCTTCCAATGGCCATCATATGAGCAACCACAAGGCTCGAACCTGAGACCATAGAGGGAGCAAACCTCTTGATCCCAAGCTTTTACCACTGGGCCACCACCTAGATGGTTATCTTAATTTGTCCTCCATCACGCACTCTAACATCGAAGCTGGGCTCCAGCCTTTTTGGTTGTGAAAAATCAGTAACATATATATTTTATTCCTTTTACATTATATTTTTTTAATGTGTTTTAAGCTTATTAAAAATTATTTTATGAGTTTAACATGCTTAAAAGACTATGAATTAATTACTAAAAAAATAAAAAATTGTATATTTTATGTTTTAGACTTTTGTTATTCGTTTCAAGTTTTTTACTAAGTTGGAGTTCTAGAATGGAAATTTATGTTTCATCAAAGTTGAATTACACATATCAAGTTTTCTAAAAAAAATTATTGTGGACAAAAGTCCGAGTTTGCTTGGGCCTCTAAATAAAGTCGCAAAATCAGACCTGAATCTTATTTGTGGTATGATTTGTTGTTCACACAGAGCATATTTTGACCTTCAAATATCGAAATCAAGCGATTCAAAAGCCTGCATTTATCTTCATATCCAAAGCTACAACATTTAAGAAGGACTCAAGGATAGAAAATATTATTTTCAATACAAAAACCTTGATGCAAGTTGGAGGGGGGATTTTATTTCCTGATCTGATGGGAAATTGATAGAATTAGGAATCTTATCATTAAGAAGAAATTTGATGGGATTGGAGAGATTTTATGTAACAACCCTAATAGTTAGATCAGTTTATCCGTTTAACTTCCATGTAAAGGGTAAACGGAGCATTTTGTTTTTTTTTTACATTGAGTTCATCGAAATTTCTAACGAAATTTCGGCAGAGTCTCCCCTATACCGGGAGATCCCAAGTTATCAATAATTTACCCTTCACGCATTTATAATCACATCCCACCCATAAACACATTAACAATTGGTCCAATTCAACCATTTAATTCATTCTAGAACATACTCAGGACAAAAATTCAGACTCAATCTCCATCTCATATCACATGCATAAATTAGTAATTAAGAGAACCATCCAAACACTGAAATTTCATATATAAACTAAACACTAGCATTCTAAACATAAACTAGTACATTATAATATCCCAAGAATATATTGATACATTTAATATTCCAAACACAAAATAATACAAGGAGTATACTATTATATTCAGGTTGCATGTTTACTACATAACAAAATTACATGAATAATCCCTAAGTTCCAAACTTATACAAAAAATGATAAAAGAATCTAAATTATATTCCTGACGTGAATGGGAGGGACCTGCAAACTATGAATTTTCCATATAATTAAAAAAAATACAAACAATTTCACGAAAGAAAAATTATACAACATATCTACCTACTTAAGTCATATGTAATTCTATACACCACAACTAGCCCCTTTTAAGGATTAGTAAATTTGTTTCCTTTAACTATGTCTTTTTTTTTTTTAATCCAAGCTCTGATCGAGGGTATCCACCCTGCCACTTCTCCCCACATTGGGAAGACTACTGTCGACACTAATGACCCTTCATTTGTAATAGCCCAACCTAACCTACTATATATTATCCGTTTTTAGCCTTACTATCCTCACGGTTTTATTCTCGTGTATGGTACGTTTGAATTGTCTATGGCAGCAAGCTCCTCCAATATTATTATTCATCCAAATTAATATTTGAGGTCTTCCTTTATGCGTGTGTGGTAGGAGTGAATTGTCGAGTGCATTTAATTCCTTTTATGTCTTCTTGCACTGAATTGTCAAGTGCAGCTTATCTTAATTTGTCCTCCATCACGCGCTCTAACATCGAAGCTGGGCTCCAGCCTTTTTTGCTGTGAAAAATCAGTAACATATATATTTTACTTATTTTACATTACATTTGATTTCAGTGCCAAGTACTGTTTGTCTTAAGATGGGAAATTGTGATATCCTAAATTAAAAACAAGCGTTTACAACTAAGGCTACATGAGTAGTGTCGGTCGCTGACCTGTTGTATATTTTTTGAGGCGTTAGGTTTTGAAATGGGCTCGCGTAATTAGGAATAAAATCGTGAGGATAATAAGGCCCAAAGCGGACAATATATTGCAGGTTGGGTCGGACTATTACAATTATCAACCTTTAATTAGCTACTATAAATCAAGAATTAAATCTAGAAAAATCAAGGGTTTTTTTAAATTAATTTTTCATTCATCCATAATTTGTTTAATTAAAATAAATTTTCATCAGATTCTTTGATATTATATCAGAAACATGATGACTAAATAATTATGAGTTTGAATCTCATTTATTTTTAATTAATAAAAATAAATATAAAATAGTATGAGTTTGTGTAAATTTTATCTAAATATTTTTATTTAAAGAAATATATTAAAAAATAATATAAATGAAATTTTGAAAAGAGATAAAAAAAATTCCAAATCATGAATAATTTATTCTCCCTTTCCAAATCATATGATACGACAATATTGTGGGCTCTCCCTGCTAGTGTGCTGGCCATGTAGATACTGACAATGTTGACTCTCTGTTGTACACTGATTATGTATTCCGTGGAATTCTTGAACAAGAGTGTTAAATACGATGAGAAATCATACTATTACAGCTTTTCTACGAGGTTGACGAGAAAGTTACCAAATTTTCCACTGAATAGATAATGGAGGGCCCACGTTGTCAAATTCAAGCAATTGAGAAGACTATCGATCACCCTTAACGACAAGGGAATAGATAATGGAGGATCAAAGTTGGATAATAATATAAAATTATCTATTGAGTTTCTCCTGACCACTTAAAATTTTAATTATATACCAAATTTTAGCTGCAACTATTTAAAGATTAAAAATCATTATTTTCATTTTATGCTTATTCACCTCTAAATAGGAAGAAAATTCTGTTTTATACTTTTATTTTATTTTTATTTTTATTTTTATTTTTATCACTTTTTGAATACAAAAAGATATTTGAACTCAAGACTTTCTTTTGTAAAAAAAGAAATTGAGAACCTAATGGCAGTTTAACTTAATACCAGAAAATTGATAAATACAAACGAAAACACCGACAAAATTTTTCCATTGATATATTCTGATGTCTTTACCAATAAAATTTTACATCTTTATAACTATCGGTAAACACTGACAAAAATATTTCTTCGGTATATACTGACAAAATTGCAATGGGAAAATAAGAAATGAACAAAAAAAAAAAACAATAAAATGATATGTAACTTTTATAAACGACATTACCGATAAATTAACTCGACGGTAAAGCATGTCCATAAATATGCTGAAGAAAAAACTTCCTCGATATATGCCAAGAGAATTATATATGGAGGGTATTACAGTGAGATTCAAAAAAGACAAATCATATGGTGACATGATATCTGTACCAATAAAATTATTCTATCGGTCATTTCATCGATAATATTTAATTTATGACTTGACAATCGACCCTCATATCCCCCTTCCATGTATCCTTCTTTGTTATCCATTTTTTTCCGGCATCAAACAGCCACCCCCTCCCCCCAATATCAACACAATTCAACCTTCCACAATAAATTCGACCACCACAACACTCAGTTTGTCAATATTCGTATTCTAATTCAAATTTTTTAGGATTCTCCACTTTAATTAAATAAATCTATCCTTTTTTATTCTAACTCAATTTTAAAATGTTAATTGTTTTTGAATATTTTTTTAGTATATGTATTTTTTTTGTGTTTACTTGTTTTATAGTTTTTTTTCTCATACAAATTTGTTGTATGGATTTATGATTTGTACATGTTAGGATTTGTTTTTCTCATACAAACTTATGTTGAATTGTTTTCTTAGGTGTTTTGTGATGAAATAAATAATAACTTATTTAACGGGTTTGTTTTATATTTTGTCAATTTTATTGCCGAGTTGAAATTTTCGTTAAATGTGTAGAAATTTGAAGTTATATCGATAACTTATAATGAATTAAGAGTACTATTAAAATAGATTGAATAAGTTTTAACTAAACTAATATTTTTATAAATTTATTTAGTTAACGTAATTAATTAATACATTTTATCATTATTAATTTATATAGGTTTGATATAAGTAACGAATGATCATTCATGGATGTATCGAGATTCACCCCAAGGGTTGCAGAGGATGAATTATTGTAATAGGGTTTAAGGTTTTATTAATTATGCATTATCTAATCCGAGAAATATTAGTGGAGACGGTATTAGATGTCCATGCAAGTGGTGTAAAAATAAAAGTTTCTCGATCCAAATATTGTAATGATGCATCTTCTACAAAAATGGCTTATGAAGAAATACTTGTGTTAGTATGCACATAAAGAACCATATGTTCAGCATGATACCATGGTATAAATGATGGTCGCGTCAACTTCTAGCTATAGCAATATGCATGGATTTGTAGATGACAATAGTAATAATAATAGAAATATGGTTATAAATGTGATGAGAATGAATCATGGTCATGTTAGTCAATATCCAATTCTAGATGAAGAACCATTATAGAGTTATGGTTAAGGATGTGATGAGAATGTTATACTACCTTGAAAATATAGAGTTGACCGACTGCAGAACATGTGGGCATTCTTTTTATAAACCCAGAACTGATAGGGGAAGGACTCTTGTCCCACATAAAAAAATTAGATACTTTCCAATCACAACTAGACTACAGAGGTTATTCATGTCACTAAAAACTATTGAACATATGACATAACAACATTCACATGATACGATGTATAAAGTGATTGTGCACTCTTCCAATGGTAAAGCCTGAAAACACTTTAACAATGTGCATCCTCAGTTGTCAATGGAATCAAGGAACATGCGTCTTAGGTTATGTATATTAGATTTAATCCATTCGGGTCATTTGCTGCTACTTATTCTTGTTGGCCGGTTATCCTCAGTTCATGTTTTTATCTATGGTCATACCTGGTCCTAATAGTCTAGGTTGGAATATAGATGTTTAATTTTTACCGTTGATTGATGAGTTGACACAGTTGTGGTCATCCAGGGCTTGGACTTATGATGAATCGATGAAATAGAATTTTATGATGAATGTAGCTTTTAAGTAGACTATCAATAATTTTCCAGCTTATGGAATGGTTTATGATTGGAGCACGCATGGAAAACTAGCATGTCAATATTGTATGAAAAATAATAAGGCATTCACGCTGACAAACGACGGTAAAACATCTTTTTTTACTGCCACCGACAGTTCTTACCAACAAATCATAAGTACAGAAAGAATAGAAATGACTTTTTTTTTAGCAGAGTTAAAAGGGAGGTTGCACCATTGCTTCTTTCTGGTGAAGAATTATATGACGTGGTGTCAAAGTATAGTGATATTGTGTTTGGTTTTCAATCTAATAAGCAGAAGTTTTCTGGATTTGGTTTGACTCATAATTGGGTAAAGCGAAGTATTTTTTAGGAGCTTCCTTATTGGAAGATCAATCTCTTCCGTCATAACCTTGATGTCATGCACATAGAAAATAACATATTTGAGAACATTTTCAACATGGTTATTGATATAAAGGGGAAGATAAAAGACAACATCAAGGCTAGAATGGATATAACTTTGTTTTATGAAAGAATGAAGTTAGTTTATGTTGGGTCACAAGTCGGAAAGCATAAAGCCATCTTCGCCTTAGATAAGAATGCATAGTTACTTGTCTACCAATGGCTTAAAAGTCTATGTTTTCCTGATGGATATACTTTGAACATATCAAGGTTAGTGAATTTGAAGGATTACAAATTGTATGGAATGAACAACCATGACTGCCATGTGTTTATGCAAACACTCATTCCATTAGCTTACCGAGATTTATTGCCAAATAGAATATGGGATGCACTCACGGAGATCAATTATTTTTTTAGAGATATATGCTCCAACAAGTTGCAAATATAACATATGGAAAGGCTTGAAACAAATATTGTTCAGACAATATACAAACTTAAGATGATATTTCCTTTATTGTTTTTCGACTCGATAGAGCATCTACCCATACATTTACCATTTGAGGCAAAAGTTGGAGGCCAAGTCCAATATAGATGGATGTCTTCATTCGAGAGGTTAGGGATTATACATGCATCATAATTAAAATTTTATTCTCTTTTCTTGCATAATTCAAAAATTCATTTAATTCAATATAGGTGCTTGTTCCACCTTAAAAGAAGAGTTCAAAACAAGGCACATGTTGAGGCTTCATATGCAAGGCCTATAGTGTTGAAGAGATCTCAATATTTTTCTTGTACTATTTTGAGCCTCAATTGAGAACAAGAATCAACCGCGTTTCAAGGCATAACGATGGTGAGGAAATGACTTCGAGTGAGAACTTGTCAATAATCTCTCATCTTGGACGACCCGTTCCAAAAAATGTTGTGAAGGAAGATATTTGTCAGAAATTAAATTCATACAAATACATAATTATGTGATATTTAACTGCGATGAATTGAAACTTTTTATTCAGTAAGTATACTACTTAACATGTCATTATTTTTGAACAATTTATCTCTTATAATATCATAAACTGATACATTGTTGAATTCTTTGTGGGCAACATCGTCAATTTTTACTATTCCAAAACTCATAATTGACTGAATCCTAAATCTTTCAATTACTCATTAACTATTCATGGTTGTACTTCATGTACCAAGTTTATCAATTGGGAGAGAATGCTAGTATTATTTCGTCTTTACTAAGTTCGGGTCCTGAAAGAAAGGTGAAGTGTTACAACGGGCATTTCATCATTAGACAAGTATTTTATCCTGAGGAATAGGGGCAGATTAGAAAGACATATAACAATGAGTTTGAAATTGACTACTATGGAAAGTTAGAAGAGGCCATTGAATTGCAATATTATAACAAGCAAAATAAAATATTTTTATTCAAGTGTTATTAGTATGACACCACTAACAGAGGAGTCATAGTAGATCCTCATCATGGTTTGGTTGAAATTAATTGAAATGCTAGACTCCGCAATGTTAACGATGTTTTTGTTTTCGCCAAGCAATGTCAATAAGTTTATACACATATATCCCTTTCCTTTAGAAAGGATCGTTCAAGAGCTGATTGGTTATCTATAGTGAAAATCAAACCCAATGGTCATTTCAAGGTTGTTTAGGATGATAGCGATGAATTAATTGTGGGAGATTATGTCTTTCAACTTAGTGAGTTAGTTGATTCATATTGAGTTGCTCCATCTAATGACTTGGAAGAAAACTCAAATTTTCGCATCACCGATAATATTTTTGTTGATGTTGACGTTGATCTTGAGAAATTCAATGATGTTTTGAGCTCCAGATGACATACACAAGTCAATGAAGATGATGACGATGAAATCAATGTAGAAGATTGCGATGGAGATGAGGACAAGTCAATTGACGAAGAAGAAGACAATTTCGATTAATTTGCACAACACAAATGTGTAGTGCCATAAACTATAATGTAATTTTCATGGATGAAATTCACTTTAATATAATGACAATGATGTTAATTTTTTACTAAATGACAAGGAAATATTTATTTTATTATGGTGATGTGAAATGTTTTTATTGTGTTGTGTGTGCAGTTGTGAATTTAAGTACTTGCAGGATGAAGAGATAGGAAATACAAATACAATTTGGCATCATATAATGTTTTACATTGATGGAATGTACATTACACACGAGTATACCGATGGAATGTTTTTGTCAATATTTTTCCGAGAGCTATGAGACTGTTCACTTCTCAATGCATTGATAATTATTGTTCATTACACATGGGTATACCAACACAACGTGTATACCGACATAGTATGTCTGTCGGTATTTTCCCGAGAGCTATGAGACTGTTCACTTCTCAATGCTCTGATAATTATTGTTCTTTTAATTGTTCACTTTTGTTTCCCAATGAAATCACCGACGAAATGAAAAGTTGTCGATAATATTTGGAGAGTTTTCTAAAAATTTTCCTACAAGTTGAAAATTTTCATTTGACCATACTAATAGAATCACCGATGGAAATATTAAAAATATTAATATATAATGTTACGTTTGTGATTCCAATGGTAAAAAGCATCCAGATACCAAGACCATTAAATTTCAATTTAACTTTACAAACGACATCACCGATGAAAATATTAAAAATATTAATATTTAATGTTTTGTCGGTAATTCGTTGGTAACACTAAACTATAAGACAATAATCAGAACAAACAAAGCTTGATCTTCTTCTCTCTTCTCTTCTCTCTCTCCTTCTGAGCCGAAATCAAGCATCATCTTCTCTTCTTATCCTTAGATATGTTGTCTTTTTTCATTTTTCATTTTTTTTTTGGGTTTATTAACAATCTCTTTTTTTGTTTTTATTTTTTAAAATTATCAGTCGAAATTAAGCACGTCATTAAGGTAATATTTTTTCATTCATTTTCTTCTTTTTGTGTTTTTTTTTTTTTTTGCATTATTTTTGTTTTTTGTTATTATTTATGTTAAATTTTGTGTTCTTAATAATTTTATGAATTAATAGTTATGTTGAATTTTGCAGAGTAAAAATATTTAAGAAAAAAATGATTATTTTTACTTTAAATTATTTTTTACTTTAAATTTCAACAGAGCATCATGCGTTTCCAAACAACGAACAAAGGAAGGTTCAATCCTGCTCATCATGTAAATGGTTTTTTGTTAAATGAACCAGATGTCACAAAACGATATTATTGAAGCTTCAATCATGGTTGAATGGTAGCCTTCATCGATAGTATTGGGAATGAGGACAAATATATATCACAATTAGCTGTGAATATTAATGGGTGGAGCAATGAGCTGTCTCTATGTTTTTCATTTGTTGATTCTACTTTCCGTCCAAAATAAGTCACAGACAGGCACATTGAAGGAGTACAT